>ERZ1034719.917-NODE-917-length-15139-cov-8.026319_pt1 | contig 15139 bp, 14 predicted proteins | sample MGYA00520703_ERZ1034719 | MGnify/ENA primary metagenome ERZ1034719 (study PRJEB33766, sample SAMN09781716) | gut metagenome | biome: gut microbiome | host: Homo sapiens | place: Madagascar | study: EMG produced TPA metagenomics assembly of the PRJNA485056 data set...
GACACGCGAGCAGCAGCTCGACGTAATCGCTCGTCAGGCTCACGAGAGACTCTAATCAATTAGAAGAATAAATATTGCCCGCTAGATTTTCTTTCCGAGGATATTTAGCGGGCATTTTTAGCTTATTTAACTGCAAATTTAAACTTGGTATTGAAAAAAGTGCTATCTTTGCGGTATGAAATTAAATAATGAACAAAAGAAAGCCCTTTATGAAGAGGGTTACAAATTCTGTTTTGATGTTGTCAAGCTCATTCTTGGTGGTGTCATTTTTGCAGGAATTATGCAAGATAATATAGATAGAACTAGGTTGTATGCTTGGGGCGTTTTCTTTATGGTCTTGATAGTTGCATTAGGAATGTATTTTATAATAAAGTCTAAAAATAAAAAGAAATAATTATGGATTTAGTTGATTTTTTGGGTGTTGTCACTGCTCTTATAGTCGTTCCTGGGCTTGCTTTTATTCTTTGGGATAATTACCAAGAGAAGAAAGTTGGCGCATGAAAGGATTTGTACACAGCATAGAGAGCTTTGGTTCTGTAGATGGACCAGGCATCAGATTTTTGATCTTTCTGCAAGGTTGTCCCATGCGCTGCCAGTTCTGCCACAACCCGGATTCCTGGAAGACGGGGGTAGGAGAAGAGTGGAGTGCCGATGACCTGCTGGATAAGGCAGAGAGATTCAAGAGTTATTGGGGAGACAAGGGTGGCATCACCGTGAGCGGTGGAGAAGCCCTGATGCAGATAGACTTTCTCATCGAACTTTTCGAGAAAGCCCATCAGCGTGGCATCAATACCTGTCTTGATACATCAGCGCAACCCTTCCGAAAAGAGGGTGCTTTCTTTGATAAATTCGAGCGTCTGATGGCCGTCACCGATACTGTTCTTCTTGATATCAAGCATATCAACGATGAAGAGCATCGTAAACTCACCCGCCATTCTAATGTAAACATACTGGATTGTGCACGTTATTTAAGCGAGATACACAAACCAGTATGGATTCGTCACGTCCTGATTCCAGGTATTACCGACAAGGATGAATACCTCAGTCAGTTGCGTGATTTTCTTTCTACACTCTCAAACATTGAGCGAATAGATGTCTTACCCTATCATACGATGGGTATCTACAAGTATGAGAAACTAGGTATAGCCTACCCGCTGGAAGGCATAGATCCTCCTACTAGTGATCGTATAGCTCATGCAGAAGCAATCTTGCAAGAGGCACTTTAGCCTCTTGCAAGACTGTTTAGATGAGCGTCTAGCGAACTGGTGAGACGGGCTTTGATGATAGGCTTTGTGATGTAGTCGTTTACTCCAAGCTCATAGCACTCATCCACATTATCCTTGTTGCTTAACAGGGAAACCACGATGATGGCCATTTCGCTTTTCGAGTATTTAGAGCGTACATGGTCTATTACGTCCCACCCATTTACATGTGGCATCATCAAGTCGAGCAGTATCACGTCCGGCTTGAATGAGTCAATCAGTTCAATGGCTTCTTTTCCGCCATTGGCAGTTTTCACGTCGATGTCAAAGTCCTTTATCATTTCAGAAATCGTTTCAATGTTTTCTGGAATATCATCGACGATTAGCACTTTGTTCTTTTCCATCTTTCACTGGTTTATTATATAGGTTCTTTCTGATCTTCAAGATCTAGTTTCTTGGCTTGTGAATGCCGTAGATGTCGCACATAAATCCTTTATCTGTGATAATCTTGTTCATATCGATGTTGTCAAACACCTTGTGATGGGTACCGATGACTACAATCTGATACTCTTTTTCTAGAACTTTAGGATCATTTGTCACCTTGATGTTATATTCTTTTTTCACTTCTTCTGTATCTACCAGCGGATCGTAGAGTGTAGTCTTGTATCCCGCACCTACCAGGTTGATGTAGAGATCGGCTACTTTTGTATTTCTCAGGTCATCGCTGTCTGGCTTGAATGAGAAGCCGAGAATCAGCACGTTGGTTTCCGGAGCCTTGAACTTTCTGCTTTCAGATGCATTCTTTATCTTTCCAGCCATCCATACCGCCATCTGCTCGTTAACCTCGCGGGCAGTAGAGAGCAGCGATGGTACTACGTCTACCTCCTGTGCCTTGTTGATCAGATAGTATGGGTCTACTGCGATGCAGTGGCCTCCAACGAGTCCTGGAGTAGCTGGCACGAAGTTCCATTTTGTGCTGGCTGCCGCCGTTACGTCTTCGATGTTGATGTTCATCTTGTCGAAAATCTTTTCCATCTCGTTGAAGAAGGCTATCTGTACGTCTCTCTGGCAGTTCTCCATCAGTTTGCATGCCTCTGCTATTTTGATGCTCTTTGCCTTGTAGGTGCCATGGGTAAGTACTGAAGCATAGAGGCTGTCGATGATAGCTGCTGCTTCGGGTGTAGAACCGCTGGTAACCTTCACGATGTTCTCGATGGTATGAACCGTATCGCCTGGGTTGATGCGCTCTGGCGAGAAGCCTACAAAGAAACTCTGGTTCAATTTCAATCCTGATGTAGATGCCAGTAATGGGGCACAAACCTCTTCTGTCAGACCTGGGTAAACGGTACTTTCGTATACCACGATATCACCTTCTTTCAGGATCTTGCCAACCTCAGCAGTTGCATTGCGCACGCAGCTGATGTCTGGTTTGTTCGATTTGTTCACCGGTGTTGGTACAGCGATGATATACACGTTACACTTCTTCAGGTCATCAATGCTGCTGGTCAGTTTCAGTCCCTGTTCCAATGCCTTGCATACAATTTTGTTGTCTGTCATTGTACTTTTGGCTAACTTGGCTACCTTTTCAGCTTTGATATCATACCCCCATGTATCGTATTTCTTTGAGAATAAGCATGCTAGTGGAGTACCTACATACCCCAATCCTATTACTCCAATCTTAAACTCAAAAGACTTGTTTATCATATACTATATTGTTTATGTTTTATAATGTTATTTCTTTTATTGGGAGCTCCCTGCTGTGTATGCGTTACAGCAAGTAACTCGGGTCTTTTAGATTCCTTCGAGCTGAGCATAGCGCGAAGTCTTCTCAGGGTTCCATGCATCCTTGTAAGAACGGCGGAAGAAGAGCTCTTGCAGATGAGCCGACAGACGGGCGATACGCAGGAAATAACCTGTATAAGGCGACATCAGTGGCAGATATCTGTAGAGGAACCACACGTCTCTCTTTCTTTCTGAAACCATCAGCACCAGGATGAAGGCAAGTTGCGAGAAGCATACTCTGATAAAGTAGCCCAGAGCCAGCACCTCGATGATGTGCGTGTTAAACGTGATGGCGAGCTTGATGATGTACCACAACCACAGGAAATTGAGAAAGCAGTCGAAAACCACACTCTCCATGTTGGATATCCAGTTAAGGATACTCCAGTTCTTGGTAGGCAGCAGAATGTCGGCATGCTTGCGGAGACGGAATCTCACGAGCGAGCGCGACCATCTGATGCGCTGATGATACAGCTTGTACCATTTGGTAGGAACATTGGTCATACAGATGGCATCTTCGGCAAATTTCACTTTATATCCGGCTTTGCGGATCTTCTGTGTCAGGTCACCGTCCAGTCCCGGTCCTATGTCCCAATAGCCCACTTCCTTCAGCGTCTGTCTTTCGAAGGCTCCGAATGCTCCCGAGATGATGTGGTAGATACCCAGTTCGCTGGTTACGATACGTCCCACCTGTATTCGCTTCAGGTATTCGAAAGCCTGCAGCGATGAGCAGATGGTTTCCTTGTAGTTGCGTACCTTCACGCATCCGCCTACACCCTTCACCATTCCATCGATGTAGAAGGGGAGTAGGATTTTCTCCAGCGCATCACGGTCGAGCGAAGAGTCGGCATCCAGACATACGATGTATTTGCCTCTTGCCATCTGGGCTCCATAGTTGCTGGCGGCAGCTTTACCGCCTCTTGTATCCAACCTCAGGTAGTGGGTGATATACCCGGCTCGGTAGAGGTCGTTGCAAATCAGTTTGGTGTCGTCGTCGCTACCATCGTCTACCACGATGATTTCGTAGTTGCGGTAGGTTTGCTCAGCCAGCGAGTTCACCATTTTGAATATATGTTTGCCTTCGTTCTTTCCCGGTACGAGGATGCTGATAAGCGGATTCTCGCGGTACAGGAAGTATTTGGCATATTCTTTCTCTTTTTCTAACCGGTTTCTCTTCATCAGTCGGTTTCCGATTACGAGATATTCCAGGATATAATATCTTGGCATCTCGATGAAGAAGAGGAACCAGTAGGTATTCACGATACTGCTAAACGATAGCGTGCTGATCCAGTCGAAGAAATCGTTCAGATGTTCTGCTATGCTAAACATACGCTTTTCCCTTTCTTCTTGATGGCTTATCTCAGCACGGTGAGCGCCAAGAGGGCCATGATTATGAGTATACCTGCGATGGTGACAAGGATGGCAACGAGTTTCTTGTAGAGCACGATGCGCTTCTGTATCTTGTCGTTTTCATCTTCCTTCGGCTCCGTATCGAGCAGCTCTTCCTGCGGCTTCACCTCTTTCTCTTCTTCCTGCATCAGAGGTTCCTCTGAGTAGCGGCAGTAGTCGTCTGGAGTCATATCCACATATTGCAGTTTGTTGAAGAACTCGTCATAGTTGTTGGCGATGGTCTTCGTCTTGGTTTCCAGCATGCTGCAGATAATCTCGTCCGGTTCTATCGAGTTGGCCAGCTTTCTGATGGCTACCGACATCTCCTTGCTCAGTTTCTGCTGGGCCTCTTCCACCGTTTCTCCCTGCTCATAGAGGGTAGAGGATACGTAGAAGATATTGTTGTTGTAAGACACCTTGTGATTGGAGAAGATTCTACAGAGCTTGCCCTGTATGCTTTCCTTTATCTTTACGGTATCCTTGTTTTCATCTATAATCCATATCTTGCCTACCATGACCGAGAGTTCATCCTTGCGGTAGGTTTCCATCAGCTGGCGGCGCAGTCGGTTCATCAGCAGATAATATTCCATGAAGTTATCATAGATGTTCACCATGTTGTTGAACATGATGTTGCCGCTGGTCAGCGTTCTGATTCCTTCTTCCGTTATCTCGTAGTCCTCTACGTCTCGTGGCACCAGGGCATTTACCGGATAGGTGCTCTGGCAGTAGCAGCAGGTTGCCTTGGTGATAGGCGAGGTAAACGAGTTCTCGCAGTCGTTGCAGGTATATACCACGGCTGGTCTGTCATAGTCAACACCGATGTGTCGCAGTTTCTTGTGACACTTCGGACAGATGAGCATACCGCCTACATTATAGCTGCTTTCCGGCGATACGTTGGCGCAGCTGAAGTGGTGGATGATGTTCTGAATCTTCAGGTTCGAACTTCCGCACTTCGGACAGCACTCTGTATAGAGCAGGTGAGAGTGGTTACACTTAGGGCATAGGTGCTCCTTGAGCAGGAAGCGGTGAATGCGCAGTGCTCCGAACTCCACCATAGAGTCGATGAACATGAACATCTCGTTGAGATGGAAGATACCCATACTGTGGTAGTGCTCGAAGATTGGGTTGATATATCCCAATGATGATTTCTCCAGCAGTCGGTGTCCCATGATTCGCTGGTCTCTTGAGAGCAGGTATTTCAGGATGTTGGCAAAGAGCTGGTTGGGCTGTGTAGGGCGTGAAGTTTCATTTTTTACGCCATACTTCTGTCTTGCCAGCTTGATACTGTCTATAATCTCATATACCTTTTCATTGTTCATGTCGCTCACATAGGCATCGATGATATAGTCGATGATCTGTTCCTTTCCTGATACTGCCGTATTGACGAATATCGGTTTGTAGCTACATTTCCACGATAAGATTGGACTGGCTCCATACAGTATGGCATGGAACGCGCGCTCACTCTTCGTATTGATGTATATACAATCGAAGTAGTCGGGCTGGATATCCGGTGTCGAGTCGATATCTATAAAGCTATCGATGGTGAGCACCATGTCTCCACGTTTGTTTCTTCTAAGTCCAATCATTCTTTATTTCTTTTGTTCTTGATGATTATTGGTGTCGCTCGAAATCATGTTGCTTCGCTTCACGTTTTCGTTCTTGCCTACTGGGATGGTGTACATCGGCAGCGGCTTCGGATCGAGCATGGCACCAATCTTGTTCACTCTTATTCTTACCGGCAGTCTGTTGCTCATTACCCATGCCGGTACTCTCTGGTTCGGGTTCAGGGTGAAGACGGCAACCACTGCGTTGGCATCATGCGAGAAGTTGCTCTGCAGATGCTTTGGTATTTCCTCTACTCTCAGACCTACCATCTGCAACTTAGCCTGCAGTTCCAGGTCTTTGTTGATGATGATGTCTGCATCGTCAGGGCTTTCCATATACTTCACCATGTCGTTTGGTACGTATGCGATTACGCCCAGATGACAGTCTGCATAGTCGGTGTGCTGGATAACCATCACCTCTTCGCTCTTGAACACCAGTGTCTTGTCGCTCACATTTATCTTTGTGATGTAAGCATCAGCAGGTGCACAGCAGTAGTGTATCAGTCCCGGGTTGTAGATGCTGGTGTTGGAGTAAGGCATGGAAGCATTTGCCATGCCGGCTCCACGCCTACTCATAAAGCTATAGGTAGTGTTCTTTGCCTGTGCATAGATTTCCACCTTGTTAGCCTGCTTTCTCAATTCCTCTTCTACCTCGGCAATCTCAGCATCCAGTGCATTTCGCTTGGTGTTGTCGGTAAGACCGTAGTAGATGTCCGAACTTTCAGAGGCTTTCTGTTTCCTCAGTTCGGCAAGGCGGGTGCGCAATACAGGAATTTCCTGCTGTGCGAGTTTAGCCTGTACCTCCATGTCGTGAGTCTCCTTTACGGCAGAAGGCAGGATGTTCGGGTCGTATTGGTTCACAATGTTACCTAGCAGTACATAAGAGTAGAGCGTATCTCCCTTATGCACCACTTCACCCATTTCTTTGTTTACCTTAAGAATATAGATGTCGTCAACGGCACTGATACGGTTTTCATCGAGGGTGATATATCCGTCGAAGGTAGCCCATATCATACGAGTGACAATATAGTAGGCGGCAAGCACGATAACCAGCAGGAAGATCAGGGCAAAGATGATCTGCTGTCTGGCTAGGCGGTGACTCTGCGTTTTCAGCAAGTCTGCCATCGCCTGTTCTTGTGGCGTGCCATTATATTGGAATTCATTCATATTCTAGTTTCCTTACATTCAAAGTTCTATTTCTTTGAAGATGTTGTTGTTGTCATAGATGCTCACGGCTTTCTCTATATTGATGATAGCGAGGGCGCGGTTCTGCATCAGTTTATACATTCGCTCCATACTTTCCAGGAGTCCCGTATATTCGTCCATACGCATCAGATAGTTGTATCCCTGCTTCTGGTTCTGGTAGGCAAACCGCCGCATTTCGATATATTTGCCGGTCTGGTCTATATGGAAAGCCTCTGTGGCTATAGCCTTGTTCAGGTTGTCTATCTTCTTGAGCAGGATGCCTACCGACTGTTTTATTTCCTTCACATCGGTACCGCGGCTGCTGCGTATGATTTCCTTCTGGGTCTCCAGTGCCTGTCGTTTGCGTGGCGTTTCGTTCCAGATAGGAATGGTGAATCTCACGCCCACATCGGCATTGTTCGAAATCTTGTTGTTGCTCTGCCAGTAACTCGACCATCTTGCGAATGGTGTGAGTCGGGTAGTGCTTAAGTAGTTGGTCAGCTTGCTGTCGTTGTCAGCAATCTGTTCTTTCACCATCATGATTCGTGCATCCAGACTTTCCTGGTTCAGATGGTTCCAGAGGGCTGTTGTGTCTACCACAATCTTGGTTGGTTTGATGCGGTAGATAGGCTTGTTGGTGATATCTCTGTCTGTACAGAGCACGGAGATGTCGTATTCAGCCTCCAGCTTATCGTTCATCACTTTCAGCATCTTGTCGTTGCTGATTCGGTCTTTTTCCAGCATAAACTGGTACGCTTCGTTCATGATGTCGAGGTTGTCCAGTCTGTGTGCTATGACAGTACCGATATAGAAATTATATTGTTCGGTCAGCTCATCTGCTGCCTTTTCATAGATGTCTGCAGTTTGGCGCTTTTTTATTTGCAAGCGGTCGAGTTCATTGGCAAGAGCAATTTTGTTTCTTTTCTCCTTGCCTTGGTAGAACTTCGAGTTGATGATGTTCCATCCCAGTTCGGCTTGAACCTTCATCTTATATTTTGATACCTCTTTTGCGTCGTCTTCATCAGAATCGAAGTACGAGTCAGGTCGGGCATAAACCTGTCCGGTCACTTCCAGACCGTTGTGTCTGTTGAGCGCTAGGTGCTCATGTGCAGTTTTCGACCAGAACAGAGAGTCGGTCTTGTTGATATCAGCGTGATGCTGTTTATTGAGTCCCAGTTCTATGACTGGTGCTTTCACCCATATAGGGTTTTTGATGAGAGTGTCGAGTTGTGCGAAGCGCTGTTTGAAGTGTCTCAGTACATTATTGTTCTTCAGGTTCTCATATACGAGCATCTTAGGGCTGAAACTTTTCGGCTTTTTGCCTTTCGTCTGAGCCATAGCGCTTTGTGCTGCCATGAGAAGGAGCAGAACAGTAGTTGAGTATAGTATTATTTTTCGCTTCATAATGAGTTATTAAACACGATGAATGCAGCTGCGAGCTGTTGCAGCTGCATTCATCTGGTGTTTCTTATTATCTGAAAAGCATTTCGGCTTTTGTTACTTCTTTTGATAATTTGTTTCTGTATGAGCACCTGTTGAAAGGTTGTATACCTGCAGGCGGTCTCTACCATATGCTACATAAATGTAGTTGTCTCTTACTTTGACGTAGTTAGCAGACTTAGATGCTACTCTATGTGCAACAACCTCATGGGTGTTTTTGTCCAAAACGACAAGTCCATAAGAACCGTATGCTAGATAAACGTATTTGTCATCTACATCGCATCCGTTACATAATGCCTTGTATACTTTCTTTTTGTCATTCCAAGCACTTGGCATCTGCCAGTGCCATTGCTCTTCACCCTTCATATTGTAAACATAGAGTCCGAGTCCGCTTTGGCAAACATATATCAAATTGTCTGTAACAGAAACTACATTCTTGCCATCATTTGGTTTTATACCTACCGTTGTTTTGAATTTTTTAGAATTTTCGAAATCTTCGTCATCTCTATTTATTACTTCGATAGTTGCTCCAACCTCGTCATCGCTAGAATGATTTTTGTCGTCAAGATAAAGTCCGACGATTTTTCCATTGCCGATTGCTACGTGCTTAACCTTTCCTGGTCTTTCTATTTTGTCGACCTCGTTCATGGTGTTTGCATCGTATACGACATAGCCTTCTGTGGTTGCAACAATCAGGTGATCTTTCTTCTTGTTGTAAACAACACAATTCTCGTCATATTTTTTACCTTTATACTCCTCTGTTGCTGGATGCAATTGGGCGTATTGCAATGGTTCTACGATCTTAACAATTGGATTTCCATCCTTGTCAACGTCTGCAGTTGTTATCTCTTTAGACTCCGTTGCTAACAAATGGTCTTCATTGATGGTCATGTATGACAGTAATGCACCCTTATTTTTAGAATTACCTGGCAGGAAAATCTTTTTCTCGCCATTATTCAATTCAACAGCCAGAAGGTGGTTGAAATCTATTACTCTTTGGCTATCATAGAGGTATTGCAAGAGTTGAACCTTGTTGTTTTTTACAGGAGTAAGAACTTCAACACAACCTCCATGTGAGTTGGCATTATTGTCAGTTTGTTCCTGATTTGTATGGTATGACATGTATAGATAGCCGTCAAGATCCATGATGCCTGTAGCAGAGATTTCATGTGTGTGGTCATACTCCACAGAGATAATCAAGTCTGTCTTTGGCTTATCTGGTTGAGTCTTGTTGTCGTTGTATCCTGGAGTCTTGCAATCTTCACTCTCAGTTTTTTTGATGACATATTTAGAAGCCTCGTCAGAAGAGGATAAGAATATGTTACCATGGTTGTTCAGTGTTACTCCGTATCCTTCTTCTGTTATAGAGCTATCTTTTGGTCTCATTTTTTGACCATGCTCTCCGTCAGAAAGTGCTCCTAATGTATTCTCTTTATCTTCTTTTACTCCATAGATTTTATCCTCTGGAACGTCAACGATGAATCCCGCTCTTTCTCCGCTAGTTGCGAACATGTCACAACTTATCTTATTATTAGCATCTGGACCAGGAGCATTGAATGCAAGCTTTGCAGCTTTGATTACGCAGACAGCATCAGTTTCACTTAATGCGTATGTATCCTGCTGGGAATTCAAATTCATGAACATATTGTCGCATTCAATCATAGATTGGTCTTTCACTACGACTTTGCCACTTGAATCTTGTTTGAAATTCTTGCAGTGCAAATATGACACGTGTAGTTTGCTGTCGTTTGAGATGTATACGAAATCAGATATATTAGCAGAGCAACCACTATATACTTCACTATTTGTTATAGACAAAGTCTTTGCTTTCAAAGTACCAGTAACATTTAGAATAGCATTATTGGACAAATGTATATTTTTCCCGCTTAAGTCTAAACTTCCGTGGTTGTCTACAATTTGGCTAGCTATAGTCAAATCAGTCGCATTTTGAGGAGCAGCAATAGTTCCATAGTTTATAATTTTATTCTGTCCAAGGAATTCTATTCCTGCGTTTCCTTGATTTTTGAAGCCGATGAATTTACCGCCTTTTAAAACTCGGATTTCACCCTTTCCCCACCAAGTGCAATTTTCATAATCAAGAGTTCCTGCTACATAAACGGTTTTCCCCTCCATGTTAAAAAGAGTTTTGATAGTAACTCCTGCAGGGATAAGTATAATATTATTATTATTGGTAACGTTAATTACCGCATTATATTCATCTTTTTCAATTTTTGCAGCATTTTCAGGAATAGTTACTCCATCCCAATCAGAACCTGTATAAGCTCTTGTTCTTGCTTTTGATGTTTCGGTAGTTACCTTATAGTTTGTAATGCGGCTTGCCAGTTCTTGCGCATCAGTTGTGGATGTGACAGCAGAACCTACGACAGTCTTGATAGGTGTAGTACCACCATTTTCAAGAATGTTATTGCTATCACTACAAGAAGCGAGGAGCATAGCTGCGAAACTAAAAGTAGCAAGCTTTATATTTATAGCTTTCATGTTATTCATATATTATTCGTTAATACTTTAGTCACATTTTACGCATACCTTATAGTTTAATAGCTAGTTAATTTAGCCTTTATAAGGTTTGTCCTCCCTCACTCTAGCATGAGAGTGGGGGAGAACAAGTGTTTATATGATTGTATTTTCTGATTACTGCTTTGTCTTAGTAACCTTGAATACCTGTACACGGTTCTGACCGTATGCAACGTAGACATACTCTTCGCCATTAACATTTTCAACGGCAACATAGTTTGCAGAACCAGAATTGTCCTTGTCATTGTAAGCATTTGCCTTACGATGGCAGACAACATTACCTTCCTTGTCGAGTACAACGAGACCATATCCGCCACATGCTACATAGATGTATTCAGCACCGATAGCGATACCATTGGCACGACCCTTGACTTTACCTGCCAATTCTGTCTTCTTAGGCTTTGTAAATGTAGGGCATGTAAAGAAGTTTTGGTTTACCTGACCGGTAGAAGAAATCTTAGCAACACCATTTTCGCCTTTACATACGTATATTTCACCATTTGACTCGCTAACAGCCATAACAGCCTTGTTGCCCTTTGGATAAACTTCACCGACATTATAGTTTGCTACTGTATTCTCCAAGTCGTTGTTGTCGTAAACATTAACATTGCCCTTTACATCCAATGTGTAAAGTTTGCCTAAAGCTGTGACTACATGCTTTCCTTCTTCACCCAACTTGTTCCAGGAACTGAAGTCCTTGGTGAATGAGGTAAGACCTTTAGTTGTTGCTACTACGTGCTCGCCGTTGAATGCTGCTACACAATTAGCATCCATCTTGGTCTTGTTGTCGATAGCGTAAAGTTTCACTTCATCGCCAAGGTTGCCACCATTGAGGTCTATCTTGCCTAAGAATGCACCTGCTGACTTTGCACCGCTACCTGCCAGATAGAGGCTGTTACCATCTACGATAAGATGGTTGTAGTCGCAGTTTTCTGCAGCCTTGTTAGCATCTAAACTCAATTGGTTGTTATTCATTGACAGAACCTCAATATTGCCACCGAAATTCTTGTCGCCATATGTGTGATATGAAACATAGAGCTTGCCTTCGAATGGCTGGATACAGGTAGCAGACTGACCACCTTTAGATTCCTCAGATGCAATCAGGTCGAGCTTAGCCTGGCTTGCGATAGTTGCAGGGTCGCCAGACCACTGGTAACCATATTTCTTGTGATCCTTATTTACGAGAGTTACATTAGGAGTAGTTTTGTCAGCTACCTTGTCATAGTCTGCGTATGTGGCAGCGATGTCCAAATCCTCGAAAGTATTGTATTGTGTTGAACCACTATAATTCTCCTGGAACTGGAGCAAGAATGTAGAGTTTGTGCCTGGTGTTGCAAAAGCGACAATCTTGCTATTACCATTATTGGTAAACTTATGTGCCTTGATGACAGCTACTGCATTTCCTCCAGCCAAGGTTATCTGACCTGCAGATGCATTGTCTGTAACCAAGTTGTTGGCTGTGATAACATTCTTGTCGCCAATAGTAATCTTACCAGTACCATTGAGAGACAATGTAGCTTCTCCCTTTGCAATTACTTTATCTCCGTCCTTTGTGTTGTTTGTAACGTTAATGTAGGATGCTTCTACGTTGGCGCCATTGTGAACATTGAATGCATTGGTAACCTTGAGGGCTTCTTCTGCCTTCAAATAACCATTTACGTCCAATGTACGTGTCTTTATAAAGCCTCCAATCCAAAGGTTACCATTGATGGTAGCGTTACCATTGTTGTCATTGTTGAAGAGGTTCTTTTTAGCGTATACATATGCGCCATTTTCTACCTTGAGGTTGATAGCACGGATAGAACCGTTGATGTATGCCTTGGCACCTTGACCGAATGTGATATTCTGTGTAGGAGTGATTGATTTTTCTTTTTCAGCTGTTGTTTGCTCTTGGATTGCACCAAGACCGCTAATCAGATCTTTTCCAGCCTCGGATGTACTTCTGAGGTTGGCATACAAAGTTCCATTGATTACCATGTCACCATCAGCAGCCAATTTACCTATTGCTTCTTTAACGTAAACAATATCGTTTTCTGCAACCATTACGCCGTTGCCTGTGTATTCCAATTTTGCATTACCTTCCAAAACAAATTTATTGCCACCTGCGGTTGCATTATATTTCATAGTGCTACCACCATGAATGAAAATGGTTGCATTTTTGATGGTCTTGCCCGTGAAGTCAATAGTCTTTTTGCCGCTGATAGCGAATGCTTTGCCTTCACCGATAAGGTCACGTGCGCCATTGACAGTTAGAGCATTTCCTGGTTCTTCAGGCATATCTTCAGGCATACCTGTAATGAAATTAGTCTCACCGGCTCTTGTCAAGAAGAACTTTCTGGCATTAGCTGTACTGTTCTTGTAGTTTACAACACGGCTGTTGTCTACGTCCTGAGATGTAAGAGTTACTTGGGTGAGGTCAGCAGGGATGATGGCAGGGGATTCCTTGCCTTGATCACTTGTACTGTCGCTACATGATGCGAATACGAATGCCGCCAAACCGATGGCAGCAAGAGTAGAATTGAATACTTTCATATCTATTTAAGTTTAAATTGTACTTTCAGTTTCTAATATCACTTACTTATATTCTTGTCCACCAGCTCGTTGTTTTTTCTGGTAGTTGACTATCGTTTTGGTAGTTTGACTATCATCATCTTGCGTACACTTACAAGTGGAGCCGTTAGACGCTGCAAATTTAATGTAATTTTTTCATAATCAGTTGATTTTTGCCGTTAAATAAAGTTAATTCGTTGTTTTTCGCTCTGATGGTCACGAGGTTGGCTTGGTGTGGGCGGTAACGAATTGGCTCTTCCACTTGTCAAATGATAACTATTTCTGAAATCAATAACACGAAAATATCTCCGAAAGATAGCAGAATATCTCCGAAGAATACGAAAATATCTCCGAAAGATAGCAGAATATCTCCGAAGAATAAACCAGGAAAACAAATGTTGGGAATACGATGATGGATATGGGTTGTGGTGACGAATGGTTGGTATATGATGTATTAGGCGTTAGGGAGATACGCAAGTTCGTTAGGCGTTATGGTCCGCTAGGCGTTAGGGCCCATTAGGCGTTAGGAAGATACGCAAATCCGCAGGAACGCCTAGCGGACTTGCGTATCTCCCTAACGCCTAGCGGACTTACTTGAAAATGGAGTGAGGCTTACGTAAATGTTGAATCTTCTAGCCATTCGTGGTGTAATACACGACTGGTTATTGTTGTCTTCCCAGAACCATTAGGTCCTGCAATGACAATTAAAACGGGTTTGTGTATTTTTGCCTCCATTAATTCAAATTGAATTTTTGTCGTTGTTCTTTAGCCTGTTTTTGCATATTGGCAAAATAACTTCTGTAAGCTTCTTCGTTTTCTCTGTTGTATATTTCGGCTGCCTCATGCATAATCTGAGCCAGCATTTCATCTGTTGGCTCTTCCATGCTTGTCAGCCGATAGCTATTTAATTCTTTTTCTGAAATCATATCACATTTGTATCTAAGAAAACCTGTTTCATATTAGCTTATTTCATGTAGTCCTTGTAGTATTCGTTTTTGTAGTCGAATGACTCTGGCGGGTTGATGCCTTTAGTCATGGCTGCAATTCTTGGATCTATAACTAATTCAGCCTTGGTTATTTTCTTGGTCTTTGTCTTGTTGGGAGACACAGCCTTGTTAAGAGACAGTATTTTCTTCAGTGCTTTGACAGCCTTGCTTATTGTCTCGTAATCCTCGTTGGCAATTATGTTGACGAGTGATTGATATTCTGTTTGTAACTCTAATGTTGTCATATTTAAAAAAATCTAAGACATGTTGTTACTGTTATTTTCTGCTCAGCAAATAAGTAATCTATATTTCTGCTTTTAATTGCTGTATATGTTCCGCCGACAGCCCGGTTATTTCCTTTACCGTCGCTTCATCTATGCCCTTTGCCAGCATCTTTCTGGCAATCTCAAGACTTCTTTTTTCCATGCCTTCGGCTATACCTTCACGCTTGGCGGTGTCTACGGAATTC
>ERZ1034719.918-NODE-918-length-15131-cov-6.606726_pt1 | contig 15131 bp, 12 predicted proteins | sample MGYA00520703_ERZ1034719 | MGnify/ENA primary metagenome ERZ1034719 (study PRJEB33766, sample SAMN09781716) | gut metagenome | biome: gut microbiome | host: Homo sapiens | place: Madagascar | study: EMG produced TPA metagenomics assembly of the PRJNA485056 data set...
ACAACAACGGCCTGTCACGCCGTAGGTCACGGGTTCGAGTCCCGTCCGCCTCGCTCGCACTTCGATTCCCCTTTGGGGCGGTAGTTGAGTTGGTTACAACAACGGCCTGTCACGCCGTAGGTCACGGGTTCGAGTCCCGTCCGCCTCGCTTGAAGCACCACTTTTTGTGGTGCTTTTTTTTTGTTTTTGCGGGTGTTTTCGAGGTGCTTTCCTGAATTTATTGCGATGATTTGAGGGTGTTCTCGATTAAAATTCGGTTTTGTTGGGGGGGGGGCGGCGCATTTGCATTTGGTGGCTCGTCGCGATGTCGTGTCGTGGGCGTCGATGTCGTGTCGAGCGCGTCGATGGGCGGATGATTCCTTGACGATTGGTCGCGAGACGTGGTAATAGTGGCGGCGTCAGTTTAGGCATTTTAACGATTTTTTAGTGGAGAATCGGCTTGGAATCGCGATACCGTCTCTTAGTCGTCGACGACGATCTCGACGTGCTGCGTAGCGTGGCGCTGATGCTTTCGCTCGAAGGTTATTGCGTGATTACGGCGAATTCTGGTGTGGCGGCGTCGGTTTTGCTTGCCGAGCAGGCGTTCGACGTGGTGATAACGGATTTGCGCATGCCCGTCGTCGATGGTTTTGAAATCGTGCGGCGCACGCGCGAGAAGTATCCGTCGGCAGGAATCATCGTGACGTCGCGGTATATCGACGAACAGACGCAGAAGAGGATCGACGAAATGGGGGTGATAGGGATACAGAAGCCCTACAATATCCATCAAATCGGGACGATATTGCGCGATTATCAGTTGATGCATCAGGCGTAGAGTGCGACAATGGCGCGACTTTGGCTTTTTCTTAAGGATAAGAGGTAGAGAAGTGGTCGATTTACCGCAACGATTTGTCCCAACATCGAGCAAACTCATTCGTCACGCGATCGCGGTTCTACAATGTGGTCACGATGCGCCGGTGGTGAGCGTGAAGTTTTCGCCGAATTTGGCCTATATTGCCTCGGTCGATGAACGTGGAAAGTTGTTGATTTGGGCGTTTGAGACGCTCGACGTGTTAGGGGCTTATCACCTCGATTTTGCTTGCGATCGCCTGCAATGGCGGCGCGGTGCGCAGTTGGCGTGTTTGGGTGCGGGTGGTGAGGCGCTTCGCACGATTGCGCTAGATGTCGACGAGGGCGAGCTTTTTGCCGAGGGAATGGGCGAAATCGATGCGTCGCGCGTGATCCGATTTATCGGGTCGCCCGAGGTCGAAGTTTCGGGCGATTTGTGCGTCGTCAAATATGGCGACGACGAATTTGAGCACGAAATGGCGGGCCTTCGCCGCGCCGTTATCGAGCCGTGTGAGCGGTATGTGGTGATGGTTTCGGCGTCGCAATTGCGGATCGTGGCGACGAATGAGGGGGCCGAGCGCTTGCGTTTGGAGGCGCCTGCGGGCGCGTCGTGGTGCGATTTCGTCGTATCGAAGCGCGGCGATAGCGTCGTGGCATTGCTCGACGATTCGACGGTTTATCACATCGACCCCGTGAAATTGACGACGAAGACGGTCGCTTTGCGCAGTGGTCGCGTGATGGCTTGCGATTTGGAAAACGATGACTTTATCGCTTTGGGCAACGACATGGGCAATGTGGTGGTCTATGACGTCGCTCGGCGTTCGATTTGTTTGCAAACGGCGCGCAAACCGCTCGATTTCGTGGCGGCTTATCCATCGCCCGATAAAGTCGGGTTTATCGGGTTGCGCACCGAAAGTGCGACGGCATTTTTGGGGGCATCGAACGAGATATTGCCCTCGGATCCGTTGCCGGCGGCGCTCGTCGCCTCGTGTGCCGGGGCAGGGGCTTCGGAGTTTTTAGCCGCTTGTAGCGATGGGCTCATCTATCAGATACAGCTCGATAGCGGGAATATACGCGCCGTGGGCGAAGCCAGCGGCGAAGTCGTCGCCATGTGTGCGGCGGGCGAGTCGCGAGCCTATTGCGATAAAGACGGGAATTTGTCGGTGTTTTCGAATAGTTCGCGCCAAACGATCGTCGCCAAATCGATTCCGTTGCCCAAGAAACTCGCCGTTTCGGAGAATGCGGCGCTCGTCGCGTGCCTCTACGACGAAGAAATCGTCGTCTACGGCGTCAAAAAACCGACCCAACAGCACATCTGCGTCGATCGCGCCGTCGATATCGCCTTTGTGCGCGAAAAAACGCCGCAAAATATCGTCGTGTTTAAGGACGATTTGGCGGTCGAAATGGCGTCGCTCAAAGATTCGACGACGTCGCCATTGTGTCGAATCGACATTCCGCACGGTTCCTTTATTTCGCATGCTTATGCGCCGAAATCGGCGATATTTGGGCTCTTGGAGAGCGAAGAGGGGCACAAAGTCGTCGTTAAGATTAGCCTAAAGACGGGGCAAGTGTCGGAGGTGTTGCGCATATTGGCTTGCGGTCGGCAGATTTGGGCGGCGGCGCTTTCGCCCGAGACCCTTTTGTTGCGCAACGATATATCGATGGTCAAGATAGTGAGCGGTTTTAAGGCTTATAGCTTCGACGATTGGACGCGTAGCGAGCCATTAGAGATTGGCTTGTGTTAGCATCTGTGCCCGCCCGTAGGGCGGGGCTACTCGGTGCTCAAGACGCGGCTCCATTGTGCATGGAGTTTAGCTTGGTCGGGGGCCGAGGCGGCGAGTATTTGCGACATGGTGGCATGAATCGAGGAGAGTGCGTTGAAATCGCCGATTTTTTCGTAGCACGTGAGCGCGTCTTGTAGGGTTTTCATGCGGTTGTCGTTGGGCTCGGTTTGGAGTTGTGAGAGCAGCCGCAAGCTATCGGCCTCGGTGCGCGTATCGCCGTGTTTGTGCGACAATGAGATGGCCATGTTGAGGATTCGTGTGGCGCGTGTATGGTTTCCAGCGGCGACGGCGACGCGCGCGAAGGCCAAGAAAGCCTTTGCCATGTAGATTTCGTTGTTGAGTTGTCGAGCGGTATCGATGAAATCTTGCGCGACCGAGGCGTCGTATTGGAATTTGGCGCTCAGGACTTGGAATTTGAATTCGAGTTCGTCTTGATCGAGAGGGTCTTTGAGTGTAGCGACGATATTTTCGGCTTCGACGAGGCATTTTTGAGCCGCGATGGCGTTGCCCTTTGAGCTCTCGATGTGGGATTTGAGCACGAGGAAGCTCCCCATACGGATGGGAGTATTGTGGATTTGAATGGCGTAGTCGAGCCATTGTAATTTTTTTTCGGCATCGCTGAGTCGATTCATGACGATGTCGATTTCGGCTTCGATGAACCAGATATCGGACATTTCGGGGGTACGTGCCTCGATGAAGCCGAACTGCTGCATAATGGCTTTTTGTGCTTTTTCGAGGAACGATTGGGCTTCTTCGTAGTTGCCACACAAGACGCATTGTCGTGCGATGTTGCGGCAAGCGATATAGGCTTGTGCGTCTTCGTGAGCGCAGATGAGGTGGTTGGCGATGGCGCGTTCGTTTTCGGGCGTGTGGGGGAGTCGTTTTCGGGCCTGTGCGATGGCGCTGTGATAGGAACGCAAGGCGTATGGGTCGACGACGGCCAAGAGCGCATCTTGCATGAGTTTGTGGTTAAAGGCCAGGGTCGTTTCGTCGAGTGTTTTGAGCACGCCGCCCGACAAACCGAGCGAAATGAACGTGCTATGGCTGATGAGCGATGTGGCATTGGCCAAGTTTTGAATGGCCCACGACAAGAGTTTTGGCGTGAAACTATTGCCAAAAGCCGCCGCCAGCGTTGCAATGGGTGCCCACGAATCGTAGGCGTAGTCGGAGAAGGTGAGTTTGATTTGTTTGAGGATGGCTTCGTGTACGACGTTTGGGATGGGGAGTGCATGGACGGGGCGAATGCTTCGATAGCCGAATTCGGAGGGTTGGAGCAATCCGGCTAAGTGCCATTGACGCGCCAAATTGACGGCGATTTGTGGCAAACCGAGCGCTAGGCTGTCGATGTAGTCGGACAATTCGTCGCAAATGCCCAAGCTATGGCGCGACAGCGTGTGCATATCGGCGTTTGAGAGCGGTTCGATTGTGATGCTCCGGCGCAGCCAAAGCGCACTTTCGTTGCCGAGCGTGAGCTCGAGGTCGGTCGGCATTTCGTTAATCGTCGTGTTGATGACGCAGATGAGGATTGGCATTTTGATGCGCGGATTGCACGTGAGTTCGCGGCAAAGTCGGCACAAATCGAGTCGTTGATCGGGGCGGATGTTGTCGAAGCCCAAGACGAGGGGGCGCGATTGTGTGAATTTTGCGAAGATGTCGCAGAACACGGCTTCCATCTGCGAGACGGGTGGCGGTGTTGATGCCTTTTCGGCGGCGTAGATGGCTTGCAAATGGCGCACGCGCACGTCGGTGTCGTCGTCGGTTTGCATGAATCGGCACAGCGCCAGGGTGACTTGGGGGGGAGTGAGAGTTTTGAGCAAGAGTCGAGCAAAGAGGGCGCGATAGAGGGCAAAACGCAAGTCGTCGCAGACGGAGCCATCGACGATGAGGGCCGTGGCCGTGCCTTGCTTGTAGCAATCTTGGACGAAAGACTCGAGGAAACGGGATTTGCCGACGCCGGGCCGCCCCGTGACGAGCGTGACGCCCGTGCGGCGGCACAAATAGACGTCGCGCAAGTAGCGGTCGAGGATGTGTTTGGCGCTATTTCGCCCGACGAAGACGGGCGGGCGCAACGACAGAACGGAATAGTTGTAGTTGGCGTGCGAGATTTCGGGCAAAATGGTGCGATAAGTGTGGTGTTTTTGTTGCGACGACAAAAACGGCTTATCTTCGGCTTTTGCGATATCGAGCACGGTGTCGTTTTCGGTTTTGAGCGCCTGCACGCCGAACGTGTTTCCGTCGTGGACGAGCATTTGTCGGCGCAGTTCGGCTCTGAAATCGGCGACGGTTTCGAATCGCCGGTCGGGCATTTTTTCGAAGAGTCGGTCGAGGATATTGGAGAGCCGAATCGCCTCGGCAAATTCGGGCAGTGGGGTGAACTTTCGCGGTGGCTCTTTGGCTTGCGCGACCATGACGGCGACGGCATTGGCACCGCTAAAGGGTGGCACGCCGCAAAACAGCTCGTAGAGGATGCAACCGATGCCATAGAAGTCGGTGGCGGGGCAAATTTGGTAGTGTTCGTCGCACGCCTGTTCGGGTGCCATATAGATGGGGGTGCCGACGACCATTCCATCGCACGTGATGCGCATGTCGTTTTCGTCGGCGCGAAGTGCCAAGCCGAAATCCATCAGTTTGGGGCGCAAAATCCCGTGTTCGTCTTCGGCGATGAGGATGTTATCGGGCTTGAGATCGCGGTGAATGAGCCCGTGCGCGTGTGCCTCGCCGAGCGCCTCGAGGATGTTGTCGAGCAAGACCATGATTTCGTCGAACGTGTGCCCGAGCAAGCATCCGGCGCAAAGCGGCTGCCCGTTGACTTGTTCCATGAAAATATAAGGGTCGCCCGTCGTCATTTGACCGACGTCGTAGACCTGCACGATGTAGGGGTGGATGAGTTGAGCAAAATTGCGGATTTCGCGCTCGAAACGCGTCACCGCCACACTCGTGAGCCCGGGCTTGTGACGGATGACCTTGAGCGCACCAATCCGGTTGATGCGCGTATCGTGCACAGACCAAACGATACCCATTCCGCCTTCACCGAGACGGCGCACAGGCTCGAAATATGACGGGAGTCCTTCGGGGAGTTCGTCCATGTTTGCTCCGATAGCCGACTTCTCATCGGCGCCACCTACGACATTCGCTATCCGATCATTATAGCCACCCGCCGCGCAACTTCAAGTCAACCGCGCACTTTGCACACCTCAACTCGCCACCGCGACGACGCGCATACAACGATGAATCATCCAAAATCATGCAAAAAATATGCAAATCTCAATAAAAAAGCATGTTTTCAAAAACACGCGTTCATGTGGGTATTTTACGTGCATGAACAAAAACACCTACACGCATATCGTCTAAAATGATTCAAAAAAGCGAGGTGTTTTGTCGCCACCTATGGCGCGGCATAGGTGGCGGCGCGGCTATTTCGCTATCGCTCAATACGCCTCGCAGGCGGCGGCTATTTCGCTATCGCTCAATACGCCTCCGCGGTGCGCCTATTTCTGCGAAATACGGCGCACTTGGCGTGCTATTGCCTGGGGGCAATACGCCCGCCTTTTGACTGTAGACACATGTCTACATGTCATGGGGCTAAAGAATTTGCCACAGTAGCGCGATTGGACTGTGCCGAATTTTCCACAAATGCCGTATCGGTTTGATGCATTTTTGGACTCATCGTCGATCGATATTGGTTGCGAGCGGTGTGAAATGCCGAGAGTCGGTTTCCCGAGAGCGTGACGGCGTGTTTCGTATCGATAGCCGCTGGGTCGATGTATTGCCCGTTTCGTTTGACGGCAAAGTGGAGGTGTGGGCCTGTCGAGAGCCCGGTGCTGCCCAATTGGCCGACGACTTGCCCCTGACGCACGCGCACGCCTTTTTTGATTCCGCGTGCGAAGCCATACATGTGTGCGTAGAGCGAAGTGTAGCCGTGTGCGTGCTCGATGACGAGGAGGTTTCCGTTGCCGCCTTTCCAATCGGCGAACGAGACGACGCCATCGGCAAACGCCATGATGGGGGTTCCGGTTGGGCACGCCCAGTCGATGCCATTATGTGGGCGGATGCGTTTGAGAATGGGGTGGAGTCGCTTCGGATTATAGGGGCTCGTCATCGGGCAACCGACGACGGGGGTTTTGAGAAACGTCCGTTTGAGCGCGCGCCCTTGAGCATCGTAGTAGCCGGCATAATCGGGCGAGTCGTCGTCGTAATAGTAGGCTTCGAGGGATTTTCCTCGCGCCGCCGAAGTATACGCCGCCGCCCATACGCGCCCATAACGATAAAATTCGCCGTTGAGCGTAATCTTATCGATGAGCATGGTAAACGTATCGCCGCGCTGGGATTCCGAAGCAAAATCGAAATCGTATTTGAAGAGTTGCATAAAATGCGACGCCAAATCACCCGATTCGCCCAAGTTCTGGAACGCCTGATATAGCGACGTATCGAGCGTTCCGGTGAGTCGTAGCATTTTGACTTGTTTATCGATGGCGAGTTTTTCGCCTCTGTATCGGTTTCCATCGCGCACGGAGACGCTGATGTCTTCGGGCGACATTTCGTAGACGAATTTGGTAATTCGCCTATCGACGTCGAGTTCGATTTCGTATTTGTCGCCCGGCCGAGATTTCTTAAAATCGACGACTTCTTGAAGCGAAGCGATGACTTGGTGGATATCGCTCAAATCTAAGCCGTGATTTTTGAGGGCAATAAAAAGCGTCTGATTTCGAGTAATTTTGCCTTTTATGTGGAATGGGTCGGTTTGAGCGTTATTTTCTTCGCTCGATTCGTTATCGAACTGAATATTTTGCGCGATATCTTGCCGCGTTAAATCGGAGTGGTCGTACCATTCTTGAGCGCCGAGAGTCGCCATATCGACGGGAGGGGCTTGGATAATCGTGTCGTCTGAAGGAATATGGGCGATGATGAGCCACGCCGAAACGACGGCGGCGGCAACAGTCCCAACCCAAAGCCAAATCCATTGGTGACGGGAGCGTTTTTCTCCGACCAAGGATAAGGTATATTGTTCTTTTGACATAAGATGGATATCTCTATCGAACGGGTGATCGAACGAGAAAAGCCAAGCATTTGACGCGTTCGTCGCATGCCTAGGATTTTGCCCCCTCGTTGAGCCCTTTTGCTTGCTCGATCATCTCGGCAGCGTGGGCCATCGTTTTATCCGTGATCGAAGTTCCCCCCAACATACGCGCAATTTCTTCGACGCGTTCCGATTCGGTTAAACGAGTAATCCGACTTTGTGTGCGTTCATTCACCACATATTTAGATACTTTAAAATGGGCATCGGCATAGCTGGCAATGCTCGCCAAATGCGTGATGCACAAAACTTGGTGGCATAGACTGACTTCTTTAAGCATTTGAGCAACATGAGCAGCCGTCAGTCCGCCAATGCCCGTGTCGACTTCGTCGAACACGTAGCAAGCGACATCGTCTTTGTCGACGATAGCGCGTTTAATCGCGAGTAGAACGCGCGATAATTCCCCCCCCGAGGCAATTTTGGCGAGAGGCCGAGGCGGCTCGCCAGGGTTGGATGATAGCAAAAATTCGATTTCGTCGCCACCGGTGGCGTGCATCGTTTTTAGGTCGGTATTCGTTTGGCAGACGATTTCGAGAGCGGCGTTTTCCATTGCCAAGAGATGGAGGCCTTGTGTCGCTTCGTGGCTAAGTGTTTGTGCCGCTTTTTGTCGCGCCGCCGAAAGCTCGGCGCTTTGGGTTGTGAGTTTTTGGGCGATTTGCGCGATTTCTTTGTCGAGTGTATCGATTCGCTCGTCGGATAAGACGAGGGCGGAGCGTTCGGCGACGAGGGAATCTTGGAGTATGGGCAATTCATCGGCTTTGACGCGGTATTTGCGTTCGAGTTTGTCGATGAGAGAGAGTCTGTCTTGGAGATAGGCGATGCGCTCGGGCGAGGCATCGTCGACGTGGATATGTCGGAGATCGTGGACGGCGTCTTCGATAGCGTGGTAGGCGGTTTTGAGCGTTTCGACGACATCGTTGAGTTCGCGCGCGTTTTTGCGCAGTTTCGTCAATTCGGTAATTTGTTGCGAAAGAGCCGAGACGAGCGAGGCATCGTCGTCGTAGAGCGCCATGACCGATGATTCGATGGCGCGTTCGAGTGCATCGCTGTTGGAGAGTCGTTTGAGCTCTTCGATCGTCGATTCGGCTTCGCCAGCCTTGATGGCAGCGTTTTCGAGCTCTTCGATCTGGTAATCGAGAAATCCCAATCGTTTTGTCCGTTCATCGAGCGATGCCGCCAACGCATCGCGTTCGCGGCGCAACTGCGTATACGTCGCAAACAGCGCCGAAAAGGCTTCGACATCGGGTTCGATACCGGCGAATTTATCGAGTATCGCTCGATGACGAGCTGCATCGAGCAAGCTGACGTGCTCGTGTTGCCCCGAAATATCGATGACAGTTCGCATCAAATTCCGAAGTGTCGTCAGACTTTGTAGCGTGCCGCCGATGAAAATTTTGCCGCGTCCTTTTCGTGTTATCGTGCGTCGCACGACGAATTCGTCGTCGTCGAGGTCGATGCCGATTGCCGAAAGCATGGCCATCGTTGGCGCGTGATGTCGGTCGACTGTAAAGAGCCCTTCGACACTCGCTTCGTCGGCGCCATTGCGGATCAAATCGGTCGACGATTTGCCGCCCAAGAGGAGGGTGAGCGCCGAGACGATAATCGATTTACCGGCACCCGTTTCGCCCGTGAGCACCGACATTCCGCCATCAAAAGAGAGCTCTAACTCAGAGATAATGGCAAAATCTTTTATGACGAGAGTCGTTAACATCGTTAGTGATACCGTAATTCCCCCCGAATCCGAGCCCCCCTATAACACAATATCGCATTCGTTCCAATAAATGTGAATCAATCCGAATTTTATCGAATAATTTGCATAATGTACGGTTTATCTCAATTACTCGGAATAATATTCAGGAATATCTCAGAATTGGGCTATTCAATGCTCGATCGGAGGTTTGGCTATGGCGTGTGCATGGGGATCGATTACGCGACGAAGTGGGCGACGATGGCGATGAGTCCGACGACGATGCAGTAGGGAGCAAATCGATGGAAATGCGCCTTTTTTAACATTTTATCTAATAATATAAGGCAAAAATACCCGGTGACAGAAGCGAGCGCGGCGGCGCCGAGGATGATGGGGATGGCAAGGTGGTCGACGCTAGAGAGGTCGCGCAAGTGTAGAATGGCGGCGCCGAGGATGACGGGGATCGAGAGTAGGAAGCTGATCTTTGCGCAGTCTTCGCCGCGCACGCCGAGCAATAGGGCGGTGGTAATCGTCGACCCCGAACGCGAGATGCCGGGGAGTACGGCAAAACCTTGTGCTAGCCCGATGAGAGCGGCGGTTTTGAAGTTGAGTTGACCGTCGGCGGTGAGGCGCAGAGCACCTTTTTTTTGAGATATCCAGAGAATGCCCGCGTTGACGATGAGCAAGGCGCCGACGATGAGCGTGCTTCGGAGCTTTGATTCGACGAAATCGTTGAGCAGAAGTCCGATCGTGCCCGTGATAGCCGTCGCCAGAAGGAGTGCGGCGACGAGCTTGAGATTCGGTTTATCGGGTTTATCGTTCGACGATTTGCATTCTTTGATGCATCCGATGCAGATATTGGCGATATCTTTGCGATAAAATACGACGACGCTGATGAGCGTAGCGACGTGCAAGACGATGTCGAAGACGATGCCCAAATCGGTATCGAAGACGGCGTTGAGCAATATGAGGTGCCCCGAACTCGATACGGGCAAAAACTCCGTCATGCCCTGCAAGATGGCTAGGGCAAACGGCGAAATAAATTCGATAAAAGCATCCATACTTTAATTAATCTTGCGCGTTATCGTCGATCCATCGCGTAATATTTTTAGCTTCTCGTTCCCATTCGTCGCTCAGTCGCATCGATAAGAACGATTCATAGAGTCCGCGAACGAGGCTATCGGCTTCTTCGATGAGTGCTTGTCGTTCGAAGATCTTTTCGTCGTCGGCCTTTGTCATGAGAGCGGGGATTTTGAGCCCTGAGATGGAGAGCGTTGCCGACTGGAGCGTGAATTGCCAAGCTTTTTCGTCGCGCGTCATGGCGATTTTTGCGGCAGAGACGGCTTTTCCTTGTTTGAGGGCTTCGAAGGCTTCGCGGCTTTCGGCGGGTGCGCCGCCCGAGAGGACGGTTTTTTCGGTTTGAGCGAGACGTGCTTCGAAGACGATTTGATCGCCGATGGCGAGTGCGAGAACGGATTCGTCGCTGAGATAGAAGACGGTGTCGTTGGTGGCCGATTTGTACCAGAGCCAGAGCAAAAAGAGTTCGCCCAAATGGCGCGTGCGTTCGATTTTATCGAATAAATCCATGGGGAAATCTCCTATGATTCGAAGCTAGGGTACCACGGATCGAGATCGACCATGGCATCGAGTTGCTTTTCGGTCATGCCCAAGTCTTTGGCCATGAGCAGGGGGCAATCTTCGTGAATTTCTAGACCAAATGTCTCTTTGAAGAGCTCGGCAAATTCGTCGCAAACGGCTTGAGACTGCGACCAGAATCGCAGTTTTCGTTCGGCGATATTCCAGCAGACGTCGATGACTTTCATCGAGGTGAGGATGTGTTGTTTGACGAGTGTGATGATTTCGAGTTTTATCTTGTCTTTTTCTCGTTTCGACAATTTCGCTTTCGTGCGGAGTTTCCCGTCGTCTTCGAGAATTTTGGCTTCTTCTTTCGAGACTTGTGGGAGCCGTTGAGCGATGGCTTGTCGCGTCATCGCTTTGACCCAGGCCGAGGGAAGAGCCCATTTATCGATGCGCATACCGAAGACGACGTATTGATTGAAGAAGACTTGGTCGTGAGTGAACGATTCGGCGATGGGGTCTTGAACGGGGACCCATCCGACGGATCGATCTTCTTCGCCGACGGGGGTGAGGGGCACGAAAAAGTGCTTTTGCAATTTTGCCAAGTAATCTTGATGGAATCCGTTGGGGGGCTCGCCCTCGACGTAGAACGTTTTAAAACTGAGACTTCCTTCGAAAACACCCATATATCATCCGAAATAGCGAGAGTAGATGTGAGAAAGACAGATGCGAAGACCGCAAGAAAGCAAGAAAAAAGCCCGGAATGTGTGCGATTGCCGGGCGTAGAGCGATGCGCCACGGGGGCGTCGCAAAAGCAAGCGATCACGACGACATGCGCGGGGCCGAATTCGCCGTGCGCATGTGGCGTCGTGATGGATTACTTATTGAGCGTATTGATGAAATCCATGGGATTCCAATTGCCGCCATTGAGGACGAAGACGAAAGCGATATAGAGAATGGCGATGACGAAGACGGCGATGATGGCGATTTTTGCGCCATTGGAGCCACTCTTTTTGGGGACTGGGATGTTTTGTTCTGCTTCGGAGGCCGTGCTGCGACGCGGAACGGGAGTCGCTTTTGGGGGATCGAGTGTGGCGGCACCGTCGTCGACTTTTTCGGTGGCGGTTTGTTCGGGAGCGGCGGGCATGGGTTGTTGCGCGGGTTCGGGTTTTGCGTCGACGGCGGGCGCGGGCGTTTCGGGCTCGTTTTCCATGTCGGTGCATTGGATTTTGACCTCGAGTTGGATGGGCCAATCTTGGTATTGTCGGAGTGTTAGGGTTTCGACGCCCATCGTATCGGGTTTGTAGAACCAGAAAGTCAGCGTCATGTTGTCGTTGATATCTTCGACAGCAGGCGTTTTGAATTGCTCGCGCAATTGAGGCACACGACGGTCGCGGACGACGTTGCTGGGCAAGTCGTCGAGGGAGTCGAGCATCGCGTATTCGGGGTGATAGTAGGTTTTGATGAGTTCTTTGATGCGTGGGAGTTTGGCGTCGTTGAGGGCACAATCGTTGACGGAGATGAAACGCGCCAAATCTTCGATGGCATTGAGGATGAAGACTTTTTTATCGAGGTCTTGATAGGAGGCAAAGAAGGGTGCTTTTTTGTCGGGGATAGCTTTGAAGATGGTGCAGATGCCTTCTTCACCGACTTTGAAGATATTGTCTTCTTTGATGGCGTATTCGGATTTGAGTCGGGCGAAGACGACGGAACGTTTTCGGGCGTCTTCGGCATCGAGACGAGCGTTTGAGCTTTCGACGAGTCGGTCGAGGTCGGCGGATTCGACGGGCTGGGTGGCTCGCATTTGCGTTTGTGCTTGTTCGGAGGCGGCAACGGCGCCCGATCCTTCGGTGGCGTCGAGGACTTCGTATGCTTTTTCGGCAGTTTTTTCGGCACGACTCCACAATCTTTCGAGTTCGCGGAGGGTTTCTTTTTCTTTTTCGTTGTCGCGGATTTTGGCGACACCGGCGAGGAACCCGGGGATGAAGTTTGCTTGCGAGATGTTGTCTTCGCTATCCCAATCGTTGGGGTCGTCGTAGACGCGCATGAAGAGGGCGCCATCGTCCCAGATTTCGGTTTGGTAGCCCGGAGCGACGACGAGGTCGGTTGGGTTATAGATATCGGAATAGACTTCGGGGGCGACGATTTGTAGCCATTCGATGCGTCCGAGCCCTGGCATCATGACGAGCCCGTGTCGGCTACGCAATTTTTCGCGAGCTTCGGAATCGCCGATGCGGATGAGTCGCGGAGAGAGCGACGTATAGAGTTTTTTGAACATTTCGATAAGCGACTCGGCGGAGAGTCGTCTTGGATTTTGGACGCGTTGCAAATCAAAAAATAAAGCGCCCATCCCTTGCTTATCGGGTAGGAGGAACGTGCACTGCCAAAACTTCTCGCATTCAGCTCTCAGCACGACGAATTTACAACGCGGATTGAGCGCTGCTTCGCAGATCGCATCCAAAGAATAAGGGCGGGCCGATTGGTCAGCGTTTGTCCGGAATATCGTGGGTTGACTAAAAACAGCGCCCTGGAGAGCCTCGAAAAAGCTTCTCATTCCGGACTCCGTACGCGGTGGTTGTTGCGGTTTGAGCGATACGAAGGCCTGAATCATGGATGCAACTCCTCTATGTAGAAATAGTTCCAGAAATCAATGCGCGCGGCGTCTTGCAGCAATCTCGAGAGTTGCGCATACCCCGCATAGTGCGTTGGTCGTGAATACAATATCCAACAAATAAACTATTTATCACGTCTCATTCGACGACGTCAATTGATAAAGCTCGCATGCACGCATTACTCGCCTTGCGCGAAAACGTAGAGAACGCGGAACGAGCCGCCGGCAAGCCCATGTCGATGTCGTGCGAGCGGAGGGCGAGCGAGGGTGTGTGCCGAGAATGCAATCGAAGGCGTCGGCACGGGCCGAGGCGATTTCTAATCGAAGTCCGACGGGCGTCGCATGTGGGTGATGTTGCCTGCACATGCTTCGTTTTCGCGGTCGAGTAGTTCCTTTCGGAAGATCTTAATGTGATTCGGTGCAGTGATGCCGAGCCGTACTTGGTTGCGACGTATCTCTTTGACCGTCACCTCGATTTGATCTTCACCGTCACCTATGATGATCGATTCGTCGGGTTTTCTCGTCAATGTTAACATAGCCCCATCCTTCTTGTTAGGCCGCTAGGGTGGCGACCTTTGCGCACATACCTTGTGCGCAAATCGTCCATGAACCCATTCGCCATTGTGGCGATTTCTGATGCGACTTATAAAGGCATATCGATGTTGTGGCAAAAATCCGTACTTTTGCGCACGAGGAAAAGCGATCGATATGTCGTTTTTGCTTGATTTTTTGGCGATTTCTGCCTATACGTGGCGAATCGATAGGGGCGTAGCTCAGTTGGTAGAGCAACGGCCTCCAAAGCCGTGGGCCGAGGGTTCGAGTCCTTCCACCCCTGTATAAGCCTTGTGCCATGTGCACGAGGCTTTTTTTTTTGCCATTTTTTGGCGATTTGGGGCGCATCTCGTCATGCATACGCATCGCAAATTCGCATTCTATACGAGCATTTTGGCGTGTTGGCTCATCGCACTTGCCTTTAGCTCGCCTTCGCATGCCAACCCTAGGGAATCCGAATTATCGTCGTCGACGACATACCTCGCTACGGGGATTTCGCATCGACTCGCGCTTTTTAGCCTTGATTTGCCCAGAGCGAGTAGCCGCCATGCATTTGCCGTGAATGGCATTTTCTTTGGATTGCATAACGATTGGTCGCATTATTCGTTGCGACTCGTTGCCAGTATCGAATTGAATGCATCGACGATGTCACTCGCCTATTCGCATCACAATCGCATGGTGTCGACGTCGTTCGTTTCGGGTGTTGGAATTGGCGCCGAATTTTCTTTTTATTTATTGCCAAAGAATGTCGATATATTTGTAGGTATGCAGGCGACGGCGTATTTTATTCGATATCGGGGTGGTTTTTTTGCCTTCGATGCACGTCTTGGGCTTGAGTTCGTCGCCGATCGGCATGCGTCGACGTGGATGGGGCGTGCGCGGTTCAAAGTATTTGCTTCGTTCCCCGTTTATTCGGCATTGGGAGACGTCTTTTCGATCGAATTATTCGACGTTTCGCCGGGGATCGAGCTTGGATTTGTATTTTGATGGGATTTGAGCCTGGGCGTTGCGGGCGCG
>ERZ1034719.919-NODE-919-length-15128-cov-7.381278_pt1 | contig 15128 bp, 15 predicted proteins | sample MGYA00520703_ERZ1034719 | MGnify/ENA primary metagenome ERZ1034719 (study PRJEB33766, sample SAMN09781716) | gut metagenome | biome: gut microbiome | host: Homo sapiens | place: Madagascar | study: EMG produced TPA metagenomics assembly of the PRJNA485056 data set...
CGACCATCGCCGGCGCGGTGTAGAGCAGAATGGCGCTCACCGCCAGCGAGCACAGTTCCTGACACTTGAAGTAGCACAGCGTAAAAAAGACCATGCTCACCACGCCCGTGCCGAAAAAGATGGGCAGGTGCTTCGCTTTCACATGGAATACACTCCGATTGCGCAGCGCGAAAATGAGCGTCAGCAGCACAAGTCCGCCGAAATTGCGGATGACGACGATGTTCGCCGCGCCCATGCCCGCGCGCATCAGAAAGCGGTTAAAAAGCCCGATGCAGCCCCAACAGGCCGCCGCACCGAGGATATTCAGATAGGGAAGGTATTTTTTCATGGCTTTTTCTCTCTTTATTTTTGCTCCTTGCGCAGCTCGATGATGCGGTCGCGCAGCACGGCGGCATACTCGAACTCCAACATCCGGCTTGCCTCCTGCATCTGCTTTTCCAATTTCCTGATCTCCTCGTCCCGCTCGCGCTCACTGAGCTTGCGCTTGCCGCGCCGACGCGCACCGTCCTCGTCCTTCTTTGAAATTTCGATGATCTCGCGCACGTCCTTGCGAATGGTCTGCGGCACGATGCCGTGCTCCTTGTTGTACTTGTCCTGAATGGCGCGGCGTCGCTCGGTCTCGTCCATCGCGCGCTTCATCGACGGCGTGACCGTATCGGCGTAGAGAATGACCAGACCGTCCGCGTTTCGCGCGGCGCGGCCGATGGTCTGCACAAGGCTCGTCTCGCTGCGCAGGAAGCCCTCCTTGTCCGCGTCGAGGATGGCGACGAGCGACACCTCCGGCAGGTCGAGGCCCTCGCGCAGCAGGTTGATGCCGACGAGCACATCGAACTCGCCCAGCCGCAGGTCGCGGATGAGCTCCATGCGCTCGATGGTCTCCACGTCTGCGTGCATATAGCGCACACGCACGCCCACCGTGCGCAGATATTCCGTCAGATCCTCCGCCATCTTCTTCGTCAGCGTCGTCACCAGCACGCGCTCATTGCGTGCGGCGCGGGCGTTGATCTCGCCCACAAGGTCGTCGATCTGTCCCGTGACGGGCCGCACCTCCACGCGCGGATCGAGCAGACCAGTCGGACGGATGACCTGCTCCACGATCTGCCCCGCGCGCTCGCGCTCATAGTCGCCCGGCGTCGCGGAGACATAGATGCGCTGATGCACACGCTGTTCAAATTCCTCAAACCTGAGCGGGCGGTTATCGTAAGCGCAGGGCAGGCGGAAGCCGTACTGCACCAGCGCGTCCTTGCGCGCGCGGTCGCCGTTGTACATCGCCCGCACCTGCGGCAGCGTGACATGGCTCTCGTCCACAAAGAGCAGAAAGTCCTTGGGGAAGTAGTCGAGCAGCGTCATGGGCGCAGACCCCTCGGGCCGCGCGGAAATGACGCGCGAATAGTTCTCGATGCCCGTGCAGTAGCCCAGCTCGCGCATCATTTCGATGTCGTACCTCGTCCGCTGGTGGATGCGCTGCGCCTCCACCGCCTGTCCGTTGTCGGTGAAGAATTTCTCCCGCACCTCCAGCTCGCGCTCGATCTCCTCGATGGCGCGCTCCATCTTGTCCTTCGTCGTCACATAGTGCGACGCGGGATAGATCACCGTGTGCTGCAGGGTCTTCGTCACCACGCCGGTCACGGGCTGGAACTCGCGGATGGCGTCGATCTCGTCGCCGAAGAACTCCACGCGCACCGCGCGGTCGCGCCAGTAGGCAGGGTAAATGTCCACCGCGTCGCCGCGCACGCGGAAGCGGTTGCGCTCAAAGGCGACGTCGTTGCGCTCGTAACGGTCCTCCACCAGACGGCGCAGCAGCTCGTCGCGCTCCATCGTCTGTCCCGGGCGCAGCGAGATCATCAGCTTGGCGAAGTCGTCCGGCTCGCCGAGGCCGTAGATGCAGCTCACGGACGAGACCACGATCACATCCCGCCGTTCGAGCAGCGCGCAGGTCGCGCTCAGCCGCAGGCGGTCGATCTCCTCGTTCGTCGAGGCGTCCTTAGCGATGTAGGTGTCCGTATGCGGGATATACGCCTCGGGCTGGTAGTAGTCGTAGTAGCTGACGAAGTATTCCACCGCGTTCTCGGGAAAAAACTCCTTGAACTCCGCGCACAGCTGCGCGGCGAGCGTCTTGTTGTGCGCCAGCACCAGCGTGGGGCGCTGGACCTTTTCGATCACGCTCGCCATCGTGAAGGTCTTGCCCGAGCCGGTCACACCGAGCAGCACCTGCTCGTCCAGTCCCAATTCGACGCCGCGCGCAAGCGCGGCAATGGCCTCCGGCTGGTCGCCGGTCGCCTGAAAGGGCGCATGGAGCTTGAATTCCATGGTCTGCCTCCTCAATCCAAAAGTCCGTTATCGCGCAGGCACACAAAGTCCCCGTCCGCGACGATCACATGGTCCACCAGCTGCACACCGATGTCCGCAAGCGCCCGCTTGATCTGTAAGGTCGTTTGGTTGTCCTCCTTGCTCGGCAGCGCCACGCCGCTCGGATGGTTGTGCGACAGCACCACCAGGCTCGCGTTGGCGTTGAGCGCGTTTTCCACCACCCGGCGCATATTGATCGTCACCTGATCCGGGCTGCCCTCCGCCAATCGGTAGCAGGCGAGCAGCTTGCCCTTCGCGTCCAGACAGGCCTCGTAAAAGACCTCCCGCCGCTCGCCGAGGAACAGCTCGATGAAATACGCGCCGATGTTCTCGCGCGTGTTGAAAATGACCTCATGCCTTCCGCCGCTCGTGCGCACACGGCGGCAGAGCGGAAAAAGCAGCCGGATGAGCGTCGCGGCGTTCTCGCCCACGCCCTCGACCTTCTGCAGCTCGTAGGCCGGCGCAGAAAACACGCCCTCGAGCGAGCCGAAGCGCTCGATCAGACGGTGCGCGATGGGGTTCGTGTCCTGCCGCGGGATGGCGTAATAGAGCAGCAGCTCCAACGCCTCATGGTCGGCAAAGGCGTCCAGCCCATGCTCGCGGAACTGCTCCTTTTTTCTCTGTCGGTGCCCCTCGTGTACGCTCATGCGCTCACCCTCTCCGCGTCGTTTTTTGAAGTATATTATTGTACCACATTCCGCCGCGTAGTACAAGCACTTTTTCAAACAGATGTTCGCTCTGCTCCGAAATTCGGCGGCACAAAAGGCGAACGCCCACGGGCGTCCGCCTTTTCCGTTCATTCCAGCTCCAGCATCACGGGGCAGTGGTCGCTGCCCATGATCTCGCTCCAGATCTCCGCCTTTTTGATGTGCCCGCGCAGCCGCTCGGATACAATGAAATAGTCGATCCTCCACCCCACGTTTCGCGCCCGCGACGCCGCGCGGTAGCTCCACCACGAATAGGCGTCGTCGCGGTCTGGCCAGAGTGCGCGGAACGAATCCACGAAGCCAGCCGCGAGCAGCTCAGTCATCTTCCCGCGCTCCTCGTCGGAAAAGCCGGGGTTGAAATGGTTTGTCTTGGGGTTCTTCAGGTCGATCTCCTCGTGCGCCACATTCAGGTCGCCGCAGTACACCACGGGCTTCGTCTGATCCAGCCCGCAGAGGTATTCCCGCAGATCGTCCTCCCACCGCATCCGGTAGGGGAGACGCTTCAGCTCGTCCTGCGAGTTCGGCGTATAGCAGCACACAAGGTAGAAGTCCTCGTACTCCGCCGTGATGACGCGCCCCTCGTGCCGGTGCTCGTCGTCGCCGAAATCGTAGGTGACGTTCAGCGGCTCCTTTCTCGTGAGCACCGCCGTGCCGGAGTAGCCGGCCTTGTCCGCGCTGTTGAAATACATCCGGTAGCCCGGCAGCTCGAAGCTCACCTGATGCGGCTGCAGCTTCGTCTCCTGCAAGCAGATCACATCCGCGTCCGCGAGCGCCACAAAATCCAGAAAGCCTTTGTTCAGGCAGGCCCGCAGGCCGTTCACATTCCACGATACCAGCTTCATGAGGATCATCCTCCCGTTTCATTTCTCCGCTCCATCATAGCAGAGCTTCGCCCCTGAAAAAAAGAAAGATGCCGTATGGCATCTTTCTTTTTCGCTGCTTTTTACTGCTTTGTGCGGTCGTAGGAGACCACCACGCGGCGGTTCGGCTCCGTGCCGATGGAGAAGGTCGTGATGTACTGCGTGTCCTGCAGCGCCGTATGGATCACATGGCGCTCGTAGGCGTTCATCGGCTCGAGCGTCACGTTGCGGCGGTACTTGACCACCTTGCCCGCGACCTTCTGCGCCAGACGCTCCAGACTCTCCTCGCGCTTTTCGCGGTAGTTCTCAGCGTCGATCTGCACGCGGGCGCGCTTGCTCTCGCCGCCGCGGTTGATGGAATAGTTCGTCAGCTGCTGAATGGCGTCGAGCGTTTCGCCGCGGCGGCCGATGAGCGCGCCGAGCTTTTCACCCTCTAAAATGACCTTGTAGCGGTTCTTCTCGACCTCATAGACCTTGACCTCGGCCTTGGCGTCCATGTGCTCGAGCAGACCGGAGAGGAACGTGCGGATCTGCTCGCTCTTCTCGTCGCGGACCTCCTCGCCGAGCACGGCCGGCTCGCGCGGAGCCTTCTCGGCCTTCGGCTCGGCCCTGCGCTCGCCGCGCTTGGCCTCGCGCTCCTGCTTTTCCCTGGCGCGCACTTCCTTCTGCAGCACCTCGGCGCAGTAAACGGGCTTCTTCTCCGCCTTGGGCGCGGCGCTCTTGGGCTCGGGCTTGACCGGCTCCGGCTGACCGTCGTCATAGCTGACGCGGACCGTTGCGGGCGAGCCGCCGATGCCGAGGAAGCCGGACTTCGCGCGCTCGAGGATCTCGACGGAAACGTCGTCGCGCTCCAGACCGAGCTGCTCCAATGCGCGGCGGATGGCCTCGTCCTCGGTCTTGCCCGTCATATCAATAAACTTGATCATCTAAGACAAGCTCCTTTTCGTTATTCGCCGTAGTGGTCGGCGTTGAACGAACGGCCTCTCGCGTACGGACGGTCTCCGATGCGGCCGTTCTCGGTGGTGGCCTTCTTGGCCTTTTCGGCCTTGGCCGCCTTGGCGGCCTGCGCGGCCTTCTGCTTTTCCTTCAGGCTCTTCTTCTCGGCCTCGCGCTGCTGCTGGGCGACGCGGGCCTCCTCCATGCGGCGGAGACGGTCCTCCATGCGGGCCTTCTCACGCGCCTCGTCCTCCGCGGCCATGCTCTTCTTGAAATACTTGTTGAGCACCTTCTCCTGCACGAGCATCAGAACGCTGTTCGCGATCCAGTACACGCCGAGGGAGGCGGGCAGGGTAAAGCCGATCCAGAGGGACATGATGGGCATCATCCACATCATCATGCGGCTCGAGCGCGCGGTGGGGTCGTTGGGGTCCGCGGCCGAGGGATTGCCGGCCATGGAAACCTTGGACTGCCAGAAGCTCAGCGCGCCGGAAACGATGGGAATGAGCAGCACGCCGATAACAGCCCAGCCGCCGGTCCCGATCTGACCGATGACGTCGCTGGGGATCATGGTGAGGTCCATGCCGAGGAAGCTGAAGTCCATGTGGATCCAGCCCTCGGGCAGGGCGACGCCCAACTCCTGCGCGGCCTTCACGAGCGTGATCTGGCCATAGGGCTGCAGCTGCGTCAGACCGTCCTTCACGGTCACGGCGCCGTCGTTCGCCGTCATGGCGATGGCGGCGAGGTCAAAGCCCGCCGCGCTCACCGCGTCGATCACGCCCTGCATGGCCGTGGTCGTGAGCATCATGAAGCGCGTGATGGGCTGACGGATGATGGAATACAGGGCAATGAGGATGGGGAAGGGCAGGAAGCTCCACAGGCAGCCGCTCATGGGGTTGACGCCTTCCTCTGCGTAGAGCCTCTGCAGCTCCTCGTTCATCTTGACCTGATTGTTCTTATAGCGGGTCTGGATCTCTTTGATCATGGGCTGGAAGCGGCTCATGCGCATCATGCTCTTCTTCGATTTCATCTGGAAGGGCAGCATGATCAGCTTGATGACCACGGTAAAGAGCACCAGCGCCCAGCCGTAAGAGCTTGTCAGCTCATAGAGCGCGCGGAGCAGCCATGCGAAGGGGATACAGATATAGTATCCGATCGTTGCAAACATTTTTGTGTCCTCCGTGTTTTTTGGTGTTCCCCCTCAGGGAACGGGGTCATAGATCTTTCCGCCCCGATAGAACGGATGGCACCGCATAATTCGTTTGAACGCCAGCCAGCCCCCCTTGAGCGCGCCGTACTTCTCGATGGCCTCGAGCGCGTACTGCGAGCAGGTGGGAATGAAGCGACAGCAGGGGGGACGCAGGGGAGAGATGCTTTTCCGGTAAAAGCGCACGAGCGCGAGAAGAAATCGCTTCACGGCTTCTTCTCCCGCAGTCCGAGCTTTCCGCACACGTTCAAAAACGCGCGCTCCAGCTCGCGGTATTCCGCCCCCACCGCGCGCGTGCGCGCGACGAGGATCATATCATACCCCTGCGCGAGCCCGCTTTGGTTCAGCCGGAAAATTTCCCGCAGACGGCGGCGGACGCGGTTGCGCACCACGGCGTGTCCGAGCTTTGTGCTCACCGTCACGCCAAGGCGGTTACGCCCCCGCCGGTTCGGGCGGACGTAGACCACAAGGTACGGCGAAACGCCGGACCGCCCCTTGGCGTAGATCCGGCGGAACTCATAATTCTCCTTAACGGTCATCGTTCGCTTCATTGCTTCTCTCCTGCATCCGTCCTTTTCCGCCGTTCCGGCGTTTTCGGACGATAGCCTCTAAGGGACGGCGATTTTTCCCATCGTCCGTCCCTCGGTCTATCTATATGCGATGCGCCTTTGGCTCCCTCAATGGGTCAGACGGGCGCGGCCTCTTGCGCGGCGGCGGGCCAGGACCTTGCGGCCGTTGGCGGTTGCCATTCTCTTGCGGAAACCGTGTTCCTTGGAGCGCTGAAGCTTCTTGGGCTGATAGGTACGAGAAGTAGCCATTGCGTTACACCTCCTGAAAAAATTTGCCGGCGGCCATCGGCCGCTCTTACTCGACGGCGGCGGTCTCCCGCCCCCGCAGTAGCCTTTTTCCTGCGCCGCATTCAACGCAACGCAGAGGATATTATATAAGATGCGGCCCACCCTGTCAAGCCACAAAATCTTGTGGTCTCCCGCTTTTCCGACCGCAAATCGCTCGTTTCACGGCTCATCTTACCTTATCTAAATATAAAATACGGTTGCTTTTTCCCTCCGTCTCTGGTATAATAAAGAGGTGATATTATGCGCTGCTCCACAGCGGGCCGCGCCTTCATTTCCGCCCACGAAAGGAGCGTTTTCTTTGAACTCTGTAGCTGACGTCTGGCAGGTCGTGCTCGAACGCCTGCGCGCCGGCGGTTTGGCCGAAACGGCCATCTCCACCTGGTTCGACGAGGTGGAGGCGGTCGCCATCCGCGATATGACCTTTTACCTCTGCTGTCCCAACGACTTCAAGCGCGGGACGATCGAATCCCTCTTCCTGCCGAACCTCAAGGCGGCATTGAAGGAGATCTTCTCCGCCGATTTCGACGTGAAGCTCCTCTCCGCCGCCGAGCGCAGCGCCCTCGGGCAGGAGAAGCCCAAAAAGCCGACCTCTCTTTTGGAGTCCGGCGAATTTACCTTCGATACCTTCGTCGTGGGCGACAGCAACAAGCTCGCCTACGCCGCGGCCCGCGCGGTCGCGGACGCGCCGGCGGAGCACTACAATCCGCTTTTCATCTACGGCGACTCCGGCCTCGGCAAGACGCACCTGATCTACGCCATCGCGCACGAGATCCGCACCAAAACGCCCAACGCCAAGATCGTCTATATCAAGGGCGACGATTTCACCAACGAGCTGGTCGAGGCCATCCGCACCGGCAAGAACGTCGAGTTCCGCAGCAAGTACCGCGACGCGGATCTCCTGCTGATGGACGATGTGCAGTTCATCGCCGGCCGCAAGCAGACGCAGGAGGAGTTTTTCCATACCTTCAACACCCTCTACGAGTCCAAGCGTCAGATCGTCCTCACCTCCGACCGATCGCCCAAGGAGATGCAGCTGCTCGACGACCGTCTTCAGACCCGCTTCGAGTGGGGCCTGCTCGTCGACGTCCAGCCGCCCGATTTTGAAACGCGCCTTGCCATCGTCAAAAACAAGGCAGCCCAATGGGGCAGCGTCATCGACGACGACATTGCCAAGTACATCGCCGAGAACGTCTCCAGCAACGTCCGCCAGCTTGAGGGCGCAATGAATAAGATCCTCGCCTACCGCGACCTGATCGGCAAGGAGATGGACGAGGAGAGCGCCAACCGCGCCGTGCGCGATATGCTTCGCAAATCCAACGAGTACATTCCCACCGCCGCCTCCATCATCGACGAGGTCTCGCGCTTTTTCGGCATCGACGAGGCTGTGGTCAAGGGACCCTCCCGCAGCCGCGAGGCCGTCACCGCCCGCCAGGCCGCCATGTACCTCGTCCGCCGCATGACGAATCTCTCCACGCCCGACATCGGCCGCGAGTTCGGCGGACGCGATCACACCACCGTTCTCCACGCGCTCGAGCAGGTTGAAACGAAGCTCCAGAACGACCCGGGCTTCGCCCAGACCATCAAGGACATCACCATCAACATCAACTCCAAGAAGTGACGTTTTCCCCTGAATTAACACGTTTCCGACTGCGCCTTCTGTGGATAACTTCAGCTTTCCACAAAGACCGATTCTTTCCAAATTCTTTCCCCACCGTTTTTCACAGCCGAAAACCCTTATTTTTCTAAGCCTCCCTCCCCTTTTCCACAATTTCTCTCCTCTACTACGATAACGACGAAATAATCTATTCTTTTTTCAAGAAAGGGATCGCAATATGAAATTTTCCTGCGAAAAGCTCCTTCTTCAAAACGCCGTCAACACCACCTCCCGCGCGGTCGCCGCGAAAAGCTCCATTCCCGCGCTCGAGGGTCTCCTGCTCCAGTGCGGCGACGGCGTGCTGACCGTCTCCGGCTACAATATGCAGACCGGCATCCGTACCCGCTTTCCCGTTGAGGAGCAGGAGGGCGGTGAGCTGGTCCTCTCCGCGCGCCTGTTCGGCGACATCATCCGCCGTATGCCCGACGATATGATCACCTTCTCGTCCGATGAAAAGCTCGTGGTCCACCTTTCCTGCGGCGATGCCGACTTCGACATTCTCGCCCTCTCCGCTGCCGACTTTCCGGAGCTGCCGGAGGTCGAGGAGAAGTATTCCGTATCCCTGCCGGAAAAGACGCTGCGCTCCATGATCCAGCAGACCTCCTTCGCCGTCTCCACGAACGAGGCCCGTCCCGTTCACATGGGTGAGCTCTTCGAGATCGGCGACAACGGTCTGACCGTCGTCGCGGTCGACGGCTTCCGTCTGGCGCTTCGCCGTGAACCGCTCGAGAGGATCGAGGGCGGCGCGTTTTCCTTCGTCGCGCCCGGCGCTGCGCTCAACGAGGTCGAGAAGATTTGCGAGGACATCGACTCCTTCGCGACCATCACCCTCGGTCAGCGCCACATTCTCTTTGAAATGGGCGAGACCGAGCTGATCTGCCGCCGCCTTGAGGGCGAATTTCTCGACTACAAAAACGCCATTCCGCGCCGCAACCCCATCTCCGTCACCGTGGATACCAAGGCAATGCTCGAGAGTCTTGACCGCGTGAGCGTCGTCATCTCCGAAAAGCTCAAGAGCCCCGTGCGCTGCATCTTCGAGCAGGACCGCGTGCTCCTCTCTGCCAAAACCGCCAACGGCGACGCCAAGGACGTCTGCCGCATCGTCGGCGACGGGCAGGGCCTCGAAATCGGCTTCAACAACCGCTACCTCATGGACGCGCTGCGCTTCGCGCCCGCCGATGAGCTCAAGCTCGAGCTGAACACCGGCATTTCTCCCGCCATCCTCGTCCCGACCGACGGAGAAGAAAGCTTCCTTTATATGGTCCTTCCCGTCCGTCTCAAGGCACAATAAAAGAAAAGAGGTCCCCTTATGACCGTTCTTCCCATCACCACCGAGTATATCAAGCTGCAGGACCTGATGAAGCTCGCCGATCTCGTCTCCACCGGCGGCGAGGCCAAGCTGCGCATTCTGAATGAAGAGGTCACCGTCAACGGCGAGGTCTGCACCATGCGAGGCAAAAAGCTCCGCCCGGGCGACGTGGTCGCCTTCGCGGGCCGGGAGCTCACCGTCGAATATGCGACTTGACGCCATCACGCTGGAGCATTTCCGCAACTACGCGCACCAAATCGTGACCTTCGATCCCTCGGTCAACGTCATCGTCGGCGAGAACGCGCAGGGCAAGACGAATCTGCTCGAGGCCGCCGTCTACCTCTCCTGCGCCAAGTCGCCCCGTGCCCGCACGGAGAAGGAGATGATCTCCTTTGACGCCGACACGGCAAGGCTCACCGGCAGCGTCTTTTCCCGCGGCCGCGACTTTACCGTGGAGATCGAGCTGTCCCGCGGCAAGCGCCGGAAAATGAGCGTCAATCAGGTCCCCTGCAAGCGCGCGGGCGATCTCTCGGGTGTGCTGAACACCGTCTATTTCTGCCCCGACGATCTCCTGCTCATCCGCGACGGCGCCGCGGCAAGGCGGCGCTTCATGGACCTCTCGCTCTCTCAGCTCCGCCCGCGCTACGACGCGGCGCTGAGCGAGTATAACCGCCTCTACGACCACAAGACGCGCATCCTGCGCGACGCGGAGGAGCACCCCTCGCTGCTCGACGCGCTCCCCGATTTCAACCTCCGCATGGCGCAGTGCGGCGCGGTGCTCATCTATTACCGCGCCCGCTTCTGTAAGCTCCTCGCGGACTATGCCGCGAGCGCCCACCGCGAATGCTCCGGCGGGCGGGAGGAGCTGACGCTCGCGTACAGGACCGTCAGCACCGTCGCCGATCCGATGGCGCCGCAGGAGACGGTCTTTGAGCAGCTCATGGCGCACCAGCGCGACCATTACCATGCCGAGCTTGCCTCGCGTCTTTGTCTCTCCGGACCCCATAAGGACGACATCGAGGTCTCCATCGGCGGCGCCGCCGCCCGCGCCTTTTCCTCGCAGGGGCAGACCCGCACCGCGGCACTCTCCCTCAAACTCGCCGAGCGCGACATTTTCCGCGAGCTGACGGGCTTTTCGCCCGTCCTCCTGCTCGACGATGTGCTCTCCGAGCTGGACCCCCGCCGGCAGGAATTTGTCCTCAACCGCATCTCCGGCGGCCAGGTCTTCATCACCTGCTGCGAGGAGGACCGGCTGGAAACGCTTCTCGGCGGCAAGGTCCTCCACGTTGAGAATGGAAAGGTGGTCTGATCATGTTTCATCTGATGATGGCGCTTCCTGTACTTGGTTTAGTCGGTATCGGTGTTTTTGTGCTTGCCATTCCGTTTTTTGCAGGAACTGTCCTTCAGGTCATTTGCGCTATTCTAAGAATAACGGATGTCTGTAAATGGGTCATATGGGCGCCGGCAGTCCTTGGACTTTCCGGCCTGGTCTCTTCTCTGATCCTTTTGGCAGACGATATCTCCGTAACCGTTATTTTGATTTATTGGGCAGTGCTTTTTTTATGGCTGTGGCTGATTTGGCTTATTGTCAGAGAAATCGCAAAGCTGGTCGCTCATCGGCGGAAAAAGGAGTAACGTTATGTACCTGCACATCGGCCGCAATCAGATGCTCGCCGAGCGGCGCATCATCGGCATCTTTGATCTTGAGATCACCTCGCAGTCCAAAACGACCCGCGCCTTTCTGGACCGCGCGCAGCAGGAGGGCACGGTGCTCGAGGTCTGCGACGACCTCCCCAAATCCTTCCTCGTCTGCGATCACCCCTACCACCCCCAGATCGTCTATCTCTCCGAACTTTCGAGCCAAACACTGCAAAAAAGAATGGAGGAAGCGACATGAAGACCCCGATCGCCCTGTCTATGCTGTTAAGTCCCTTTTCCCTTCCTCACGACGAACGGTGGGTGCTGCCCCTCGCGCTCGACGCTCTACTTTGCGCCGCTCACAGGCATTGTGTTTCTGTGCGTGCTGAGTGAAGCGCTCGTGTATGGCGTGTACCTTCTTGCGAAGAAAAAAAGACAGGCCGCGATGTAAGCGGCCTTCCCATCCGAAAATACTATACAAGGTGCGAAGAAACGCGTCGGAAGCCGTTCCGGCCCGGTTCTTCGTACCCTGTACCGAAAGGAGAACCCCATGGCAGACAACGAACTTCTGCAGTCCACGGCGGTCGACGCCAACAACGATTACAACGCCTCGGAAATTCAGGTCCTTGAGGGACTGGAAGCGGTGCGCAAGCGCCCGGGCATGTACATCGGCTCGACCTCCACGAGCGGTCTGCACCACCTCGTCTATGAGATCGTCGATAACTCCATCGACGAAGCCCTCGCAGGCTACTGCACGGACATCACCGTGCAGATCAATCCCGACAACACCATCACCGTCGTCGATAACGGCCGCGGCATCCCCGTGGACATTCAGGCGCAGACCGGACGTCCCGCGCTCGAGGTCGTCTTTACCGTCCTGCACGCGGGCGGCAAGTTCGGCGGCGGGGGCTATAAGGTCTCCGGCGGCCTGCACGGCGTCGGCGCGAGCGTCGTCAACGCGCTGTCCGAATGGCTGACCGTGCAGGTGCATAAGGACGGCAAGATCCACGAGATGAAATTCTCCCGCGGTCACATCACGCAGGAGATGACCATCGTCGGCACCACCGACCACACCGGCACCACCGTCACCTTCAAGCCTGACCCCGAAATGTTCGAGGATACGGTCTACTCCTACGATATCCTCCACACCCGTATGCGCGAGGAGGCGTTTTTGAACGCGGGCCTGCGCATCCGCACCATCGACCTGCGCGAGGGGCAGGAGCAGAGCGACGAGATGTGCTACGAGGGCGGCATCCGCGAGTTCGTCACCTTCCTCAATAAGTCGAAGGACGCGCTGCACTCCGGTGTCATTTACATGAGCGGCACCAGGGGAGATTCCTACGCCGAGGTCGCCCTGCAATATAACGACGGCTATCAGGAAAACATCCTCTCCTTTGCCAACAACGTCCACACGCCCGAGGGCGGTATGCACGAGACCGGCTTCAAGGCCGCGCTCACGCGCGTGCTCAACGCCTACGGCCTCAAGGTCGGCCTCATCAAGGAGGGCGACAAGGTCTCCGGCGAGGACTGCCGCGAGGGTCTTACCGCCGTCATCTCCGTCAAGCTCACCGACGCGCAGTTTGAGGGTCAGACCAAGGCCAAGCTCGGCAACGCCTCCATGCGCACCCTCGTGGACGCCATCGTCTCGGATAAGCTCATGCAGTTCCTTGACGAGAACCCCGTCGTCGCCCGCACCATTCTGGATAAGGCGATGATGGCCAACCGCGCGCGCGAGGCCGCGCGCAAGGCGCGCGAATCCATCCGCCGCAAGAGCGCCCTCGGCGGCGCGGCGATGCCGGATAAGCTGCGCGACTGCAACGAGAATAACCCCGAGCTGACCGAAATTTACATCGTCGAGGGCGACAGCGCGGGCGGCTCCGCCACGCAGGGCCGCGACTCCCGCTTCCAGGCGATCCTGCCGCTTTGGGGCAAGATGCTCAACGTCGAAAAGGTCCGCGCCGATAAGATTTACGGCAACGACAAGCTCCAGCCCGTCATCGTCGCGCTCGGCGCGGGACTGGGCGAGGATTTCGATGTCAACAAGCTCCGCTACCACAAGGTCATCATCATGGCGGATGCCGATGTGGACGGCTCCCACATCCGCACCCTTCTGCTGACCTTCTTCTTCCGCTATATGCGTCCCCTCATCGAAAACGGCTACGTCTACGCCGCCGTGCCGCCGCTGTTCAAGCTCGTACGCGGCAAGACGACGCGTCTCGCCTTCTCGGAGGAGGAGCGCGACAAATACTCCGCCGAGCTGCGCGGCGACAATCCGAACGCCAAGGTCGATATTTCCCGCTTCAAGGGCCTCGGCGAGATGGACGCCCACGAGCTGTGGGAGACCACCATGGACCCCGAAAAGCGCACCCTGCGCCGCATCACGCTCGAGGACGCCATCCTCGCCGACGAGACCTTCACCGTCCTCATGGGCGAAAAGGTCGAGCCGCGCAAGGAGTTTATCGAGAAAAACGCGCAGTACGCCGTCAATCTTGACTTCTGAGAAAGGAGGACATCTTCAAAATGGCTCACAAAAACACAGATTACAAGCCCGAGGACATTCGCTTCCCCGAGCAGAAGATCGTCACGAGCGAGCTCGTGCATGAAATGACGTCCTCCTACATCGAGTACGCCATGTCCGTCATCGTCGGCCGCGCTCTGCCCGACGTGCGCGACGGTCTCAAGCCCGTCCACCGCCGCATCCTCTACGCCATGTATGAGGACGGTCTGACGAACGACAAGCCCTTCAAAAAATCCGCCACCTGCGTCGGCGACGTGCTCGGCCGCTACCATCCCCACGGCGACGCGTCGGTCTACGACGCCCTTGTCCGTCTCGCGCAGGACTTCTCCATGCGCTATATGCTCGTCGACGGCCACGGCAACTTCGGCTCGGTCGATGGCGACCCCCCGGCGGCCTACCGTTACACCGAGGCGCGTATGTCCAAGCTCGCCAACGAGATGCTGCGCGACATTGATAAGGACACCGTCGATTGGGACCCCAACTTCGACGAGTCCCGCAAGGAGCCGCGCGTGCTCCCCAGCCGCTTCCCGAACCTGCTCGTCAACGGCTCATCGGGCATCGCCGTCGGCATGGCGACCAATATCCCGCCCCACAACCTCACTGAGGTCATCAACGCCTGCATCTGCGTGCTCGACGATCCCGAGGCTACGCTCTCGGACCTCATGCAGCACGTCACCGGCCCCGACTTCCCGACGAGGGGCATCATCATGGGTCGCGCGGGCATCCGCGCCGCCTACGCCACCGGACGCGGCAAGATCGTGCTCCGCGCCCGCACGGAGTTTGAGGACTTCGGCAAGGACCGTGTGCGCATCATCGTCACGGAGCTTCCCTATCAGGTCAACAAGCGTATGCTCATCAAGAGCATGGCCGATCAGGTCAACGAAAAGAAGCTGGAGGGCATCTCCGACATCCGCGACGAGACCGACCGCACCGGTATGCGCATCGTCATCGAGCTCAAGCGCGACGCGAACCCGCAGGTCGTTTTGAACCGCCTGTTCACGCAGACGCAGCTCCAGACCAGCTTCGCCATCAATATGCTTGCGCTGGTCAATAACCAGAAGCAGCCGAAGATCCTCTCCCTGCGCCACATTCT
>ERZ1034719.921-NODE-921-length-15111-cov-9.892136_pt1 | contig 15111 bp, 15 predicted proteins | sample MGYA00520703_ERZ1034719 | MGnify/ENA primary metagenome ERZ1034719 (study PRJEB33766, sample SAMN09781716) | gut metagenome | biome: gut microbiome | host: Homo sapiens | place: Madagascar | study: EMG produced TPA metagenomics assembly of the PRJNA485056 data set...
GCTCTTCAACCGCCGCCGCAGCGCCGAAAAGGCCGTGCAGCAGGCGAAAAAGCAGCGGGCCGTGGGCATGGAGCGGTAAGCAGCGGGCGGAAGGGAGCAATCCCTTCCGCCCGTTTTCTTTTTTGCCCAAATTTAATCCATAATATCACAGTCCGATCCGGCGCATAAATCCGTCATAGGTTTCTACACTGGCTTTATCCGTTTTCGTGACCTGCTTCATCTGGCAAATCCGGCTCGGAATCAGGCGCAGATTGGCAAACAGCCGCACGAGCCATGCCAGCGGCAGGAGCCAGTGGCGGTTCCGCAGAAATGTATAACGCGATTCGATCTCCGCTGCCGGAGGAAACAGCATCTTCCGCAGGACACGGCTCCTCGACGGAGCTTCGTCCTTTTCGTTGCGCAGTTCGATGACGGCATGATCGCGGGAATGCCCGAACAGATCGGAATCCAGCGTGTAAGACAGCAGCCTGTCCAACGCTTCTGTGTCTGGTTCTGGCAAGGGGCAAATTGTCTTCGTTCCGAACCATACGCGGCAGGCGTTCATCACGATGTGGAAGAAATCCACCAGATGCAGTGTAGTGAACTCTCCCACGATGGCTTGCCAATGTAGGCTGTCGTCCTTGTGCTTTATATACAGCGCAACATCCAGATACATCCGCAGTCCCGCACCACCGCCGTACAGGTGCTTGGCCAGGTGGCAGACCGTGTAGATAAAGTGAAAATCATCCTCCGGACGGAACCGAAGCCCGTCGTCCGGCACGGCATGTGCCCACGCGGCATCAAAATATGCCTGTAAATCGCTCCTGCCGTCCAGATTTCCATCCATGAGGTTGGTGTGAATTTCGTAATACTCTGCATCTTTTATGTAGGAAAACGTCGGCTCCCAGTCCTGCTTCACGGTGTAACCTAGCGACAGCATCAGGCCATGCACCTTCTGCCGATCCTCCGGATGAATGAGCAGATCGATGTCGCCAAAGGTGCGCAACTCCGGCGTAGGATACAGCTTGCGGAGATAATAGCCCTTCACCGGCATATGGGCGATGCCATGTTCCGTAAAGCTTGCCGACAAGGTCTCGAAGTCCACGCAGCGGTTGAGATTCGCGGCAACCGTGCCGTACAGCAGCCCATCGAGCTGGCGGCAGACAATCGGGTCGTCAAAGAGCTTCCAGCGCTTGTTTTCATACGCCAGAATCGGCAGGAGATTCTGCTCTGCCGCCGTCCGCCACAGATGCGGGATATTCCAAAGTCTATCCGGCTCCGGTGGAGTATCCTGTACAAAGCTGCGGAGAAGAAGTGGGAACTGTGTATCTGACATAAATGTTACCTTTCTTTGGTGGTTTCCGGCACAAGGTCGATCACGACGATCTCCGGCGGGTTATTGATACGCGGAATCATGCCGTGGCCCGCGAGACCGGAGGTAATGACCATCTGCATATGTTCTCCAAGGCGGAAATATCCTTGGTCGTATTCCGGAAACCAGCCCTGCATGGGCGCATACAGTCCGCCGATGAAGGGCAGCCTGATCAGCCCGCCGTGGGTATGCCCGCTGAGAATGAGATCGACATTCCACAAGTTGTATGCACCGTTGAAAATAAACGTGTCCGGCATATGAGCAAGGCAGATTTTCGGCACATCGGTGTCCTCAAATGCCTTGAGAAACTGATACTCCGGTGAGGAAGAAAACTCCTCCTCGCTGCGGCCAAAATAAAAGGCGTGTCCCATGGTGCCGCCAATGCGCAGCGGCTGACCGGCTAGCGTCACGTCCGCATAGCTGTCATTGACGACTACGGCACCGGCTTCCGCTACCTGCGTGAGGAGTGAGGTGTCGGTTTGCATATATTCAAGTTCATGGTTGCCAGGGGCAAAATACACCGGTGCGATTTCATGCAGTCTCTTTATCAGCCGCAGCAACTCCTGTACATCCGTTGGATCTGCACTGCGGTCGATCATGTCGCCGTCAAGGAAAATCACGTCTGGGGTTTGCTCTTGTATCTTTGCAATCAGGCGGGAGTTCTCCCTGCCAAAAGATTTCCCGTGAAGGTCGGAGAGGAGAACAATACGGAGAAGTGTATTCTGCGCGTCAATCATAACGGTATATTCAGCACAGTAGATAATGCTCATTATTAGCGATTCTAGTAAACAGACTATTATACATATAAGCGTTAGAATTAGGATGACGTACTTCTTCGCACATCTCCGGGGATTCGCTTTTCTTTTCTTATGCATTTTCTATTGTTATGTCCTGAATACGCATATTGTTGAAATGAACGCCTCCCCATGACTTCTGATTCCAGCTAGTTCCATTTTTCGCTTGTTCAACCATTAATATCATTGCAGGATTTGCCCTGCTGACGGTCTGTAACGTACCAAACTCATTATATTCTGAAGCCACTGCTCTGAAACGGTATTTTCCAGGGGTCAGATTAAATGTATCCATAGAAAAGTGAATATCCAGATGTTGTCCTCGTTTTGCAGAAATCGACCGATTTGAAAACATCGCACCCAGCAACATATCTTCCCCCGAAAAAACCTCAAAGCGGAACTTTACGGCTGCAGTATCTCGATTACATATACAATGCAATGTAAAGAACAATGGCTCACCGGATACAATTGAATTTTCGGTTTTATTTTCTACTGACAGCCCTAACATTTGAATGCAGAGACTTTCTCCCATGGAATGCTTCATTTGGGAATAATCATACTTTGTACAGGGACGCTCCGAATTGTTGGCATAAATTTCGATTGCTTTCTCAGGAGCTCCATCGTATATTAGCTTTCCGTGATCAAGAACCAAGCACCGCGTGCAGAGTTGTCGAATAGTACTCATATTGTGACTTACATATAGAACTGTCCGACCTTCCGTGTTTGCTGCATTACCCATACGACCAAGACACTTCTGTTGAAACTTCATATCACCGACTGCAAGCACTTCATCCATAACTAGTATTTCACTATCTAGATGTGCCGCCACAGCAAAAGCAAGCTTTACATACATTCCACTTGAATACCGCTTAACCGGTGTATCAATAAACCTTTCCATCTCTGAAAAAGCAACTATTTGGTCAAATTTTCGATCAATTTCTGCCTTTGTCATTCCTAGAATCGCACCATTCATGTAGATATTTTCCCTTCCTGTTAACTCCTGGTGAAAGCCTGTTCCCACTTCGAGCATAGATGCAATTCTTCCATTATAAGATATCGTTCCCATCGACGGCGCGGTTACACGCGACAAAAGCTTTAAAAGCGTAGATTTACCTGCTCCATTATGCCCTATAATGCCCAGAGCCTCTCCCTCGGTTACCGAGAAAGATACATCATCAAGCGCTAGAAATCTTTCATTATATGGTTGATTATCAGAGACTCCCAAAATTGTCGTGGGATCATCTCTGTGTAGCAGTTTCGCGCGAAACCTTTGTAAATCGTCCCGCAATGTCGTCCCCCCAATTGCCCCCAGACGATATTCTTTTGAAACATGTTCCACCTTTATCGCTAGTTTACTCATAGGTCTATTTCCTCACACGGTATCCATAAAGATTTTCTCTACGCGATTAAATATTATTATGCCAAAAAGCAAAATGGCAATTGTGCTACCCCATCCTATCAGATAATACTTAATAGGAAAATATCCGACACCCAGGAAGGCATTTCTCATTGCGATAATTACTGGGGTAACTGGATTCAGTAAATAATAAGGGAGAAAACGCTCTGAAATAAACTCGATATCATACGCCACGGGTGTAGCATACATCCAAAGTTGAACACCAAAACTTACAAGCATTGCAAGATCCCTGTATTTTGTTGTACACGAAGCAATAATAATCCCAAAGCCCAATCCAAGCATTGCCAACTGAAGGACAAACACGGGAAGAAGTAGTACACAAAAATTGGGCCGCACATAGGACGAAGTAATCACATAGTATCCTAAAAATAGCACAAAAAATATGAACTGAATTGCAAAAGCAATCAACTGTGATAACACGGTTGAAATCGGCATAACCAGTCGAGGAAAATATACTTTGCCAAGAATCGCTGCATTTGCAGTAAATGTCGATGCGGTTCCAGTAATGCAGTTAGAGAAATACTGCCAGATAATATTACCAGACAGATAGAATAAAAATGGTGGTACGCCTACCGGCGTTAAGCCCGCTATATTTCCAAAGACGACTGTAAAGATAATTGTTGTTAGCAGTGGCTGAATAATTGCCCAAGCCGGGCCTAATATTGTTTGTTTATAATGTGCAGTAAAATTCCTTTTAACAAAAAGAAAAATCAGGTCACGATACCGTACAAGTTCTGATAGATGAAGGTCAAACCAGCCATTTTGGGGTTTTATCACTGTTTCAAATCTTTGCTCTTCCATATCATTATCCTCAAAACTGTTACTCAAATTTGCACGTTTTCCACAGCACTTTGATGGCGCTTCTAAGCGGATCATATATCCGGATACCATTCAATGCTCCTTCCGGAAGCTTAGAAAACAATACCGGAAATTCTGTACATCCCAAGATCAGTGCATCTCCGGAAAAGGATCGAATCATCTGGACAAAGGCATCCAGCGTTTCCCCCGTGATCCGATTCTGCTTGACCGCTTCAATCAGTTCCCTCTGTTTCAGATACTGTTCAGCAACAGGAACAGAAACCTCGATGCCATATGGCTGAAGAGCCTGATGAAATACTCTTGACTGAATCGTCCCTTCCGAGGCGATCAGCGAAACGTGTCTCTCACTTGCAGCAGCGATTTCCATGCAGCAAGCATCAATAATACTGATAATCTTTCCCTCTGCCTCCGGGACATTTCGATAGATATCTGGTAAAAAGCAATGCGATGTATTGCAAGCTAATATAATTTTTGTCGCACCAGCGTGAAGCAGCGACGCTACAGAATTGCACAGTTCTGCCACAAGCTGGTCATACTGTATTCCTTCCAGAACAGCTAAAACCCGGCTCGGCATTGTGCAGCGATTGTCAATTATAATTCTCGGACGATCCCATTCCTTTTCTGCCGGAAAGGCATCCAGCAATTCCTGAAAAAAGTGCAGCGTTGCATAGGAACCCATTCCTCCCAGAACGCCAATCACATCTTTATACATTTCTTATCCCTCGTACCCATTTCTGATCCATTGAACTGCACGTTCATAGTCGTCAATCGTATCAATTTCCTTTGTCCGCAGATAAATCATGGGGAGCGGAAGCATTGGCTCGATCAGGTGAAATACATGACGTTTTCCAGGTTTCAATTGATCCAACCGCATCTTGGCGAAACCAGTCCATTCGTATTGGCCGACTTCCTGCGAAAAACCTGTTACCATCTTGACCCCATTGACCATCTCAATTGGCATTACCCAGGGATTATCGGTAGAAGGTGTTGTTCCTCCAACGCAACTTCCATCGTACTCGATCCCAGCAATCAAATCATCTGGATGTACAAGCAAATCGCCATCCAAAGCTACGACATATTCTCGACCATATTTTGCACCCAATGTGAAGCTGGCACCTGTCCCTGTATTGCGGTAGTCATGATTGAATACGAACAAAGCATCCTTTCGGATTGCATTTACCGCATCAATTACCTGCTCGGCCTGGTATCCCACCACTACACGGATATCATCATAGTCTTTCAAAATTTCCAACTGACGCTCGATCAAGGTCTTTCCTTCAATCTCCACCAAGGCTTTGGTACATCCTAATCCCAGACGGGTTCCCATTCCAGCGCAGCTAATGACAATGGATACATTGTTTTTCATATGTTTTCTCCTTCATCAGCGCACAGCGTGTGCAGGAAACTGCAAAGCCTGTGCTCATCACAGATCACATGAGTAGCATTGCACATTAGGGAATAGGCCACTGGGCGAACGCCGCCGTATCCGATGCCGACATCCGCCAAACGTACCATCTCCGCGTCATTGCTGCCATCTCCCACTGCTACAACAGGTACGACAAATTGCTTCACAATCTTTTCTTTATCGACCACACTGTTCACTGAAACAATATAATCATCAGATACGCTAGCCGAAGAACAATAACAATGCGACATGGGCAGTCCGATCCTTTTTATCAGCTCTTCAATCCAGACATCAATGTTGCCTGTGACAATATAGCACCGGCTTGCATGCGCATGGATGAACTGCACCAATTCCTCGTTCAGCGGTGTTTTCTCAACGATTTCTGCAACGCGGCTTACCCGAATTGTCTTCAGCATCTCGACCCGCGCCAGAAAGCTGCTTTGAAACGGAATTTCTCCGCGCATGGTTTTTTCAGTCATTTCCCGCATTTCTTCCAGCAGGCCGACCTGCTCCGCCAGTGCGGGTAGGATTTCTTCCTTAGTGACTGTTGCATCCAAATCAAACAGGAACACTCTGTTATTCATACTTCTTCGTCCTCCGCAGGGAGTATCCCCGCACGCTTCAGGAAGGCGATTCCTTCCTCAAAGCCCTCGTCAAATTCCGTGGTATGCGGCTCGCTTATAGAAAACGGAAGCGTCCAAATATCACCATAGGCAAGTTCTAATGCTCTTTGGTAGTTCTTCCAAACTTCGTATTTCACACCTTCAAACTCCACTGTATCGGCAAGCAGAGGAAAGAATTCACTGATCTTCATGATGCCGCGCGGATCACGACTCCAATATGGACAATCAATGGGTTCGCAAAAGTACTCACCCTGTCCAAATTGGGGAAGCCCTGCTAAGAGCATCGGCTCAAACTCCTTTAAAGCCGCATCCAACGAATGATTTTCCACGGGACGGCAATAGCTCTTGTCCAGATATTCCTTTGCAAGCTCCTTTATCTTTTTCCCGTATTCCCGGTTGGCCTGTTGAGTTCTCGGCCAGACCTCAGCGGTTTCTTCCTGCTTCACGTCGATATAGTCAAAGACCAGTATATCGATCCAGAATACATCTGTACCACGATATTTGATCTTGGACATCCGTAGCCCCGAAGCGTAATTATAGCAATACTCCGCCCGTAGCTCTGTATCGTTCTCCAAAAGCGTTCTCAGCTTCAGATAGTCTGCTTTCATCATTCCCACGTCAATGTCATTATCCCATGGGATGAAGCCATGATGACGCACAGCTCCCAGCAGCGTTCCTCCCACTAAAAACACATGCATACCATTTTCGTCACACAGCTTTTTGACACGCTGTAAAATATGGTTTTCTGCTAATTGAATGTTCCGAAGGCGGCCAGTGGCTTTGGGCATATTCAGATATACCCGTTCCTTCGTCTGCTGCATGGTCTCACCAGGCAGCATCTGTGCGTTCCAGAACAACATCTCATTCTTTTTGCTCATCTCGCGTAGGTCAGCGCGAAGCTTTTCCATTTCCTCCATCATTCGGCGCTCTGCCCGATAAGATGGGAGGTACTTTTTCAAAAAATTACGAATACTCATGTAATCCTTTCTCGGACGTGAAGTTACCGTTCAAACTGGCATTTGTTGGGAAGAATTTCCTGGAACGTATTCTGTAGTCTCATCATCAGTCTCAAAAAATCAATTTTCTCGGAAGGATCATTTAAACAAATCATATCATGACACTGTCTCGCAATAATGGAACAGAGGCCTTCAATCGTTGAATCATCGACCCCCATGACCACATTATCGACCAATCCGGGTGTAAAAGCACCTGAAGCCACCTGCCACCAGAGAGCAAGCCACTGATTTACGTCATTGGATGTTCTAAAATGATGTTTCGATGTTTCATGTAAAAGCTCGGGTTCTTTTCTCCAAATCTCTTCAAATGTGCTTTTTAGAAACGCTGCCGGTGCATGAAGATTTTGAAAGCCCAGAAAGTTTTCAGGAAATAATTTTTCTGCTGCAAGCGTTCGAATGTTCGTTTTAATTCCGTAAACACTGCTGCGATATTTACAGGCATTTTTGTGAACCTGCTCCCGCTTATTAAAGTGAGTATTTACGGTGCGCAGGTCATTCACTATCAGATGCTGCCAAATCCCGGCTTGTCCTGTTACAGAAAACGGAACCTCTGCGCCAAAAGTACACGGAAGTTCGTTGGCAAAAAAACTGCTCTCCGCCATTGGTCGAAGTATGAACGTATCATCATTGAAATACACGAAGTGCTCTGACAGTCCATCAATTCGGTGGATATTCATCTCTATCGTATTGGCATTAAAAGTAGGGCGATACTCTACAGGAAGATAATCCTCATGTCGAACGATATGCAACTTTGGGTTTTCTGTATTGAGAAACTCCGGAATGTGTCCCCATGTAATGAAGTGAATTTTATGGACCCAAGGCGTGAATTTTTCTACTGCCCGGAACCAATAAGGCAGAAGCTCCCAGTCGCGGAACCGGTTGGCTGAATTACTGTCGTCCAGCGTTTTCCCCTGGTATTTAGCTTTTTCTGCCTGCCAATTAGGATCGCTTCCGTCTACCCACGGCATTACAAAATCAATATCCATACGCTTAAAATCACCTTACAATTTCACTCTTTAATACCCAACTACTTTTTAGCAGAACAGCCAACCTATGGCGTAAATATATCGTTCTATATCGTATCCATATTTTCCAGCTCTGTTTTTCTGTGAAAGCATTTGCGTATCTACCCAATTGATGAACCATTAGCCTCTTTTGAATTTGTTTTACGGGTGCATATGCCATACTCTGGCAAAGCACATTCACATAGATTTTCTCAGCCATCAATTCTGCATCTGGTATTTGAAGTTGCTGAATTTTCTCTGCAATTGGTTGCATATACTTCGCTAAATTGGCTATTTTCTGCAACCGATAATAGGCGCTTTTTTCATCTTCTGCTTGGCGATAACGGTAGATTGCCTCCGGCAGAGAATAGATGTTTTGACAATACGGCAACAACTCCAGCACAAAGAGAAAATCCTCCATCAAGATCATGTCCTCGCGGAAGCGCACGCCAGACTGCATAAGGATGTCTCGGCGCATGAACTTATTGCAAGCAGTTGTTAAGGCGTTGCATTCATAAAACTCCTGAAATTGCTTCTTTAGTTGTTCCAGCGTCAAGTTTCCAGCACACGGTGGAACCAGTTTGTCTCTGCGATATAATTTGCCATGATGGTAATAGTCAAAGCTTATACCAAACAGCAACATATCAGGCTGCTGCCGGTCAATAGCATCCGCTGCATCAGACAGCGCTCCAACATCCACCGTGTCATCCGCATCTACAAACCAGAGATACTCCCCCCGCGCTTCATCGATGCCACGATTGCGTGCAGCGGAAACACCTGCATTTTTCTGATAGACACACCGAAGTTCCGGATACCGGACACACAGCGTGTCGCACAGTTCTGTCGTGCCGTCCGTAGAGCCGTCATCAATGAGCAGAATTTCGTAGTCTGTCAGGCCGCAAGCTCGAATGCTGTTCACCGTGGTCTCCAGCGTTTTCACGCAGTTATAGCAGGGAATAACAACACTGAATATCATTTCACTGGCACCTCCCAACTGAAACGATAGTTCAGGTAGTCGTCAATCGCGTTGGTAATTGTGATATTCAAGTTTGTCGTATAGTAATACAATCCAGCAAGCAAAACTACGCAGAATATTGCTACAATGCGCTGCTGGTGCGTCAATGCTAAGTGCCGGATTTGATATCCGTTACTCAGTTTTTCGTCGCATTCGGGGTAAAGCATCATAGGCAAGTAAAGAATCAGAAATTGAAAATAGTAGTCTGCCAGACGCGTAAACACATTGTCAAACCCAGCGAACATCTGCAATATCGCAGCAATAACCATTAAATTGAACAGCTTTGAGAAGTTCTTGCCGGAAAAGCCCCGAAGCATGACTCCTGCAATCAGAAGCGCGGCAATCATCATAAATCGGCCGCCAAGCCGGTCGCTCGCCACATATGAGGAATCTTCATAATAGAATTTGCTGGCAAAAGTAACAACTTGTGTGCGGAACAAGAGAACAAGTCCGGCGCTCGCTATATAGATTAGCAGTTTGTGTAGACTTAACTTACTCTTAGCAAACCAGTAAGCTGGCAGGAAAACAAATGCAGGCGTATGAATACACCCTGCCAGCACCGTCCAAAGGGAAAATTTTCTCGGACGCTCCTCCATGATGCCGGTAAATGCGAACATCAGCAGGCCCATAGCCAGCGCCTGCTTAATCGCACTGAACCCAAAGATATAAAAGCCGAAACAATCCCATAGCAAATAGCTTAACCACGGTGTCGGGGAGTAGCGATAGATGATAACCGCAACGGCAATCTCTGTGACGACCGCAATCACGATTAAAAGTATCTGAAAGTTGCCATTTGAAATCAGGGATAGCAGTTTTGACAGCCATGCGAAGCCAAAGTTGCGTCCTCCGTGAAACACTTGCTCGCTAAACCAATCACTAATGGGGTAGATTCTCAAATAGAAGCCAGCGTACTTTCTCAGGTCGCCGGTTAAAAACATATATCGCCAGCCGCAGACAAAAGCGTGCAGAATAGCCATGAGCGCGATATATATTCTCTTTTGTCTGCCATGCTGTGGGAGCAAGACGCCAAAGCCCAGCACCGCTGCGACCATATAGTAATAGACCCTTACGCCCATTTACTTTCCTCGTTTCTTCTGTAGTTCTCTCTCAAAAAACGCTTCCGAATCCTTCGCCAGTTTCTCTTGCTTGAAGTCTCTGCCACGAATCTTTGCTTGCTCCGCATAATGCTCCAGCAGTCCCGGCTCGGTAAGCATCCGCTTGACGCCTTCATAGAATGCTTCATCATCATTCGCAGTGATAAGCCCATATTCGCTGTCGCCCAGCAGTTCATGCATGCCAGAAACGTCAGTGGTGACGATGGGTTTTCCCAAAATCAAACCTTCCGTAACGAAGGTGCTGAAGCCTTCGAATATAGACGAGCATACCAAAATGTCTGCTGCATGCATCAGGCTATACGGATTCTCACGGAACCCCAGCAGTTTTGTCGATGCTTCCAAATGGTTCTCCTGAATATACGCTTCCAGTAGAGATCGTTCCTCTCCCTCGCCTATGATCCACAGATCATGGTCAAGTCCATTCCCCAGCAAACGCTTGTGTGCAGTTAGCGCACGGATGAAATGCTTCGGCGCAGACAATCTGCCTACGGTTGCAATGGTCAACTTCCTTTTGGATACGTCCGGCGGCAGCGCCTCAGCAGATTTTCTCAGTATTTCGCCATCATCTATCGTGTTGTACACTGTAACTGCCGGAACCGTATCGCCATATAGCTTTTCAAGGTTTTTGAGGACATTTTCAGAAACGCACACGGCAAAATCATAGCGTGCGTAATACTTTTTTGTAGCAGCTACAAAATCATCCGGATTTGCCCAGTTTTGCAGGTCGGAATGCACCCATGCCAGCTTCAGCGCCTTTTGATTGGTAGAACTCGCCATGATTTTGGTGGAACCACATTCCAAATAAGCCACTTCGATATCGTAATCATCCTTGATATGCAGCGGATAGGTCAGTCCAGCCGCCGCTTCGGCACGCATCCGAAGCTCGTTGATGCGATTCTTCGCTGGATAGCAATGCTTGTAACGAATCCCCAGTGCGAGATATTTTTCTACATTCTCTGGATACAGCGTCTGTACGGTAATGCAGAACTTCGTCTGATCCATCGCATTCACCAGATTGCGCAGAACCTTTTCTGCCCCGCCGCCAGAGAGAGATTCGATGAAGAAAAGAATGTTAATCACATTACTGCCCTTTCTCGTAGATCACATAAATCTTTTGCATTGCTGCATCTGTATCAAATCCGGACTGCCGCATCTGCGCGGCATATTTTTCGGGCACTTCTCGTTTCGCACCACAGATTGTGTCCACCCACGCCGTTCGATCGCTCAGCGGCAGCGGTCGGAGTAGGTCTGTCAGAAATACATCCTTTGGCACATGATCGGATATCACACACGGCAGTCCGTTGGACTGCACCTCAATGATGGACAGAGGCATCCCTTCATAAAGCGACGGGAAAGCGAAAACGTCCATTGCGTTCAGATAATCCGGCACATTGCGGACATTTCCTGTCATGCGGACATGGTCTTCCAAGTGCAACTCGTGGATTTTCTGTTCCAGAACAGGGCGATCCTCGCCCCCTCCCAACAGTAGGAGATATGCTTGCGGTTTCCTTTTCAGGATTTCCGGCATTAAGCCCAGCAGGAACGATTGATTTTTGACCGCAGCAAGATGTCCGGCGTGCCCAATGATGAACTTGTCATCCAAACCAAGCTCTTTTCGGAACGCATTGCGCCGCTGCTCATCAAACGCAAAGCCTTGCGTATCGATCCCGTTCAGGATCAGGGTTCCTTCTTTCTCAAATGCCTTCCTGCCGTATAGCCGATGTCCGGCCTTCACGCCGCAGGCAATATAATCGGTGGCACAGCTAAGGATCAGAAACCGCATAGCCGCTTCGTACAGGCGCACTTTCAAGCCACGGTGTCCTTCCAATGCTGAATGTGCATGAGAAACGCGCACTGGCACGCCATGCAGTTTCCCAGCAAGCATTGCCCAGCCGATATTGAACATGGTGTGAGCGTGAATCACATCATAGTGATATGTGCGGATCAGCCTTTTCAGGCTGTTCAGGTAAGCGCAGTAGCTATCAGACGGCGAAGGCAAATGGAATACTTTGCAGCCGCATGCTTCTAACTCCGGCTCATATGTGCCGATTTCGTCACCGAACACAACGTAATGAACACTGTACCTTTGTGGGTCAGCACGAAAGCCTATATCCGCCGCAACCTTTTCAGCTCCGCCGATGTGAAGCGACGCGGCAATTGAAAGTACTTTAATTCTTTTCATTGCTGTTTTTTGCCTCGCATCTTGCTTTATGGTGGGCGTCCATCGTACCGACGTTAATAAGAACTTTGATCAAATCTGTACTCACTTTCTCTCTTCCTTGTAAACACAAGATGCGCTTTACGTTAATTCAAAATCTTGTTAAAGATGCACTCTTCTGTTGCATGCTCCTTCGGGATAATCCTACCTGGGTTTCCGACCACAATGCTGTGTGACGGTACATCAAAATTCACATATGCATTCGGTGCGATTAAAACATCATCGCCTATTGTAACCGCCCCTATTATAGATGCATTGATACCCACAAAAACGTTGCTGCCAAGGCGCGGTGCGCCAATCCGCGGCCCGCGATAGTCCACACCAAGCGTACAGCCCTTATATAGGCAGCAGTTTTTCCCGAGGACTGCTCCATTTCCTACTGTAATGTTATACGGATGACACAAATACAAGCCACCGTCTATTGCAGCATTCGTACTGAACTCAAGCCCATATTTTCTGGACATCCTGTACAGTGCAAATCTGAAAAGCAACCTGCCAAACGGCGTCCTTGCTTCTGTGTACTTCCTGAACCAGAGCAAAAAGCGAATATTATGCCTGAACAATATATCCAGCAGGAGCGGGAAGTTTTTGCCCCCCCGCAGGCGGTAGTAGTCTTCGCAGAATTTACTTCTTTTCATTGCTTTTTATCACCGTTCTCTGTTTTTTATCAGCCAATTTATAGCCCCGCTCCATCCAAGCTGCACTGGTAGGGCAATGATCCGGCATTTCCAACCGACAGGTCTCACGTGCTCAGCACGGTACAGCTTGCAGATTTTCCTGATCTCCTGCCGCCGTTGCTTTGCGGAAAGATCAAATTTCAGCAGCTCTTTGCAACTGGAATAGACGCTGCGGTATGTCATCCAGGAGAGCGCCGCTTCGAAATGCTTCGCCGCTTCCGGCGCATGCGGGACAGCCTGATAGGCCGCATACATCCGGCGATTGACTTCCATCAGTTGCTCTGTCAGGTAGGTGCGTGCCTTGCGGGATAGGGAGTTTCCGTCGCTGACATCTACGTTGTATAGATGGTCTTCGATAGAGCCAATCGAGCGAATGTGCATGGCATAGGTAAAAATAAACGCCTGATCTTCTCCTATTGCCAAATCGTTTGAAAAACGGATATTGTCCCGTTCGATAATCTGTCTTTTGAACGCCTTACTCCAAAGTGAGCTGAAGAGATACTGGCACACTGCAAAAGAAATTCTCTTTGCAACGCCGCTTTCTGTTTCTTCACAAAACACACCGATATCCCATTCTGTGGATGCACCGCCGAAGTTGCGATATCCAAACATCAAAAGGTCTACTGCATTACTTTCCAGCGTGTGAGAAAGCAGTGCAAAGTAATCTTCCGACACATAATCATCACTGTCCACAAACAGGATATATTCACCTTTCGCTTGTTCAAGCCCAAGGTTTCGTGCCGAAGACACGCCGCCGTTTTCCTTTGCAAAATACCGAACACAGGAATATGTATTGGCGTACTCACGACAGATAGCATCGCTGCCATCGGTAGAACCGTCGTTGATGAGCAGCAGCTCATAATCTGAAAATTGCTGCCCTACAAGGCTATCCAGGCAACGCCGCAGCGTCCCTTCAGCATTATAAACAGGAATAATAACAGAATATTGCATCAGCTTTCTCCAAACCAATAGATGTGAGCCAGTTCCAACTGCACGCTAACATCCGTATAAAGCTGTACTTTCTTATACCCAGCCTGCCCCAGTTCCTTTTGATTGGTGTCATTATGGAGTTGAACAAGCCTTTCTGCCAAGGCACGGCTATCGCCGATAGGCACCAGATATCCAGTCCTACCATTATCAGTCAATTCACGGTGGCCTCGGTTTTCTACGGCAATTACAGGCTTTCCGCACAGCATGCCTTCTATCAGATTCAGGCCAAGCCCCTCGCGATGGCTGCATGATACAATCACGTTAGCCGCCGGGACAACTCGTTCCAAATCCGTTCGATAACCCAGCAGTCGAATATAGCCCTCTGCATGATTTTCTGAGATCTGCTCCCGCAGGGCAGATTCCAGTGGACCGTTTCCGGCCAGCAGGACTTTCAGCTCAGGAACACTATCATGACAAAGTACTGCCGCGTCGATCAGTGTCCGCTGATCTTTATTTGCGTTCAGCTCGCCCGTGCAAAGCACGACGAAATCCTGCGCTGACAGTGATTCTTCTTTCCGAAGCGTTTCTTTCTCTTTCGCAGAACGCGGATGGTAGCGCGACATTGATACACCTACGCCGTGAATATGGCAGGTTTCAACCCGGAATCTGCTCCGTGCAAGCTGATAGTCCTCTTCATTGATGGTGATGAGCTTGTCCGTATGGCGGCACA
>ERZ1034719.922-NODE-922-length-15097-cov-4.678434_pt1 | contig 15097 bp, 15 predicted proteins | sample MGYA00520703_ERZ1034719 | MGnify/ENA primary metagenome ERZ1034719 (study PRJEB33766, sample SAMN09781716) | gut metagenome | biome: gut microbiome | host: Homo sapiens | place: Madagascar | study: EMG produced TPA metagenomics assembly of the PRJNA485056 data set...
TGGGTGACAATGAGACTATTACGTACATTTTCATTGACAAGTATCTTGGAGATGGTCGGTCTGCATTGGCACTGATAAAATTTTTGTGGATTGTGGGGATTTCGCTTGTGGCTTGGCGTTGGATTTACTTGTTTGTGGCATTGGCGCTGCTTTCTGTTGCGTATGTTCTGTTCAAGATGAAGTGTTATCATTTGCATGAGGAGCATCTGGCTTCTTTGGAAGAGTAGTGGCTCTTTTGGAGGGACGGGGCACGGTGACATTGACATTGACTTGGAATATTGTTGGGCTGTGGCTGGAGTGGACGGATTTGGATATGCGCTGGCGGTCAGGCTGTTTCGGAGTTGTCCGGTGGTGAGGCGTGTGAGGGACTAGATGGATTAAGGACGGCGTATGGTTACAACTTCTGGGAAGTAGCGTTTAAGATAGGGGTGATATCAACAGCCCAGTATTCTGGGAGTATTATTCAAAAGACTCGCTTAGATAAGGATATGATAATAGACAACAGTCAAGAATACTACGATGCTTACAAAAAACACCATGTGTTTGATGAAATAGACCACATGATAGAGTTCTATGACTGCATCTCATACTCATCTTCATCTTTCGCCCCTAATGGAACACTGAACATTGGCAACTACGAAGCAAATATGTATCAGTCCATCCGAACCACGCTTGACAGTATTAAGGTCCTTCTAGAAATGAGACATATCACAGATGCTTTTGTCTTAATCAGAAAACTCTTTGATACTGTACTTGCAAATATTTATCTGGATGTGGTCAGGGAGGATAAATATGATTGGATGAATAGTTTGGTAGTAAAGGATTTAGATGACTGGCTAAAGAAAGGACATCGGATTCCCCGAACTGAACGGATTCTTAAAGTCTTGAAGAACTCGAATACAACAAAGGATCTTTATCCCTGGTTCGGGTGGGATACTTACCTGAAGACAAATAGAAGTATACTGGATAATTATGTCCATGTTAACAACTATGGGAGTGTTTTGTTGAACTGTCCGGATTTATTCATTCAAGACCGCGAGGAGCAATTGAAGAATGCCTCAATCATGCTGAATCAGATTATGATGATTCATCTAGCATTCACGTTCTATATGAACGCCCCATACATGACGTCTTCAGATTACATGGATTATAGTGAAATAGACATGGCGTCTCCGCAAGGCAGTGAATGCTGGTTGGCCCCTTTTGCGCAGCAAGCTTTTGATATATTTCTAAAGCCTCACGAGAAGTTGGCAATGTTCATCAAAGAGCATTGTCCTATGGATATAGAGATGAAGCAAAAGTAAACTATGCATTTCGGGGCATCCGAGATGCTATAGGCTTATGAAGGTGTAGTTGGGATTTGCCGAATATGGCGATGTTGGGGACTGGGAGTTGGGGTAAGGAATTGGGTGGCGGTAGCATTGACATTGACTTTAATCTTCTGAGTGGAAGTTGGGAGGTGCGTGTGGCTCGTTTTTTTTGCGGTGGAGGCTGGATGAGGTGAGAGAGTCTGGTTTTTCGGTTTTTTTGCGGTCTTTTTATTAAAAACGTTTCACCAGGGCAATTTGAGGGGTGTGGCTTCGGATGGTGACGGTGCGTTCTGATGGCATTGACAAGGAGCGTTTGTATTGGGTGTGTGTCCGATGGGGAAGGTCGTAGAATTGAAAATATGGTGAGTCGGATGCGGTGATTGAAGGGATTGGACGCTGTTTCGATTAGATTGGAAACATTAAACGACAATCTCTGGTTATTGGATTGGTGAAAGAGGACAACAGTCTATTTCAATCGTTCATGGACGGAACTGAGACCTTGTATTATTCAGGAAAACAGTTCCCAACAGCCATCGCCCTGCAAGATCTTCATTTCTTCATGCCATACATTAGGGGGCATGGTGTGCGTGATGTGTATGAGATTACCAAGATGCCGACAATTACAGGCAAGGAGGCAAAACAAACAGATGAAGATGATGCTGGCAGTAAAGCACTTCGTTTGGCTTTTGAACTGCGATATGTTCGCAAGCAATACACAAATCTCCAGCCGATAGATACAACAAAAATGATTGGTTACACATTTATTGATACGACCGTCGATAAGTTGGATGAATGTGTGATAATAGATAAACTTTAAACACATAGGACAAATGAGTAATTTTACATATGAGTTGCCTGATGAGGTAATGTTCTTTCAAGCAATATTATCTGTGCTGAAAAATGACAGGAATTATTCAGCTAATAATGCTTATGATATTTTTAAGGATGGCTATTGTGAATTTTCTGCATCAAGCAGTTATTCGCAAAAACGTTGGAATGCAATGTATACATCTGTGAATTTCTATATACCGCAGGATAAGTATGGCAAAAATGCCAATGTGATCCAATCATTAAAATCCTCATTGAAAAAAGTATGTGAAGAAGTTATGCCCCCTAACGCAGGGTATGATGTTATGGAAATACATATATCTCCTTCTTTGAATATTTCAAGCGAAGACCCTTTGAATGAAATTATTACAACCGCAAATCTTAGCAAACTGAATATTCTTTCTGAAGAGATAAAAAATAAAGGGATTGAAATGTCCGAATTATATGCATCTCTAGAAAATTCTTTACGCGTTTTTATAGACAAGATTTTTATGGAGTCATTTGGGGAAGATTATTTTGAGAAAGCTACAATACCTAATGATGTAAAAAACTGCATTATCATTCGCAAAAAAGAAGAATCGCAATATAGATGGCTACCATTACGTGGTGATAAATTTATTTATTATCTTGATTTTATAGATTTGGCAAAACTAATTGTAAATAATTGGCAGAAATTCAATATGTATTTTCCTGACCAAGGATGGATTTCAACTAAGATGGCTGAACTTTACAAAGTTAGGTGTCTAATTGCTCATAATAGTTATGTGGGTGAGGACGAAAAGAGTATGGTCTCTTTATATTACAAACAGATTGTCAAACAAATTTCGCAAATAGAATAATATTATGGGAGGTGCTCATACAAAAGTAAATTCAATGATAGGAATGACACCTATGGTGTTATTTCTATCATCGTATATGCCATTGTTCTTATTGATTGCTATTAGGCAAATTATATCAAATTTTAATGTTGTCACTTGGGAAGGAGATAATATGCATTTAGTTCTACTATTGTTAAAGAACTATGGTATGGCAACAATATGTATTTCTCTTGCATTGTATGGTCTATGGGGGACATATGTGACTTTTAAACATATAGGAGAGAAGGTGGAAAATGGAAATATAGTTAAGATTACTGAAATATCAAGTATGAATGATGAACCATTAGCATATGTAGCAACATACATAATACCTATCATGTTCAATGATTACTCAAACATTGCAGACAATATAACAATATTATGTATCTTCTATGTGGTGTACAAATTGTATATTCGTTCAAAATTGATATTGGTAAACCCTATGTTAAGTATGAAATACTCCATTTTCAACATAAAGTACGATGATGACACTGTCTCTCGGCAAGGAATTCTTATATCAAAGGATAAATTTATAGAAGAAAATGACAGAGTTAAGATTTATAACGTAGGTTATCAACTTTATTATGGGTATAAAAGATAAAATTATGACGTTAGAAAATATATTAGAACTAATAAGAGAGTCTTATGCAAAGGATTCTAAATTGTACTTTGTTACAAGGGTTGTTAAACCTGGCGTAGCAAAGCGTTGTCGTGCAAAAGATAAATATTTATTTAAAGTATATCAGATAGATTGCAACAAAGAAGTTCAAGAATCACTTTATAATGCATCTATCAATCAAATAGATAAGACTATCAAATTGAATTTTGAGATGGTTGACTATGATGTATTGTCTGATGAAACAGAACATCTATTTACATATCCAATACAAAATAAAGTTTTTTCTTTTTCAGATGTTGTAACTAATCAGTTGCAAAAAGTAACAGAGAAAGTTGTTAGTATTGCAAATATTACTACAAATGAAGAAGAACTATGGGCTTATTGTATGGAATTTTATAATGCGAATATTAACAAAAAGGTTTTCACGTTTCGAAAAATCTTACCAAGTAAAATTGGTATTGACGAAAAGGCCAAGAGTTTCTTAAAGACTATATTCAACACAAAAAGTCAGCAATTAGCTTTACTTAAAGAAGAGACAGTCAATTTAGATGAACAGATTGATTGTATTTATGTTGATGATACGTTCTTTGTTATAAAAAAAGCCTGTTTCGAACAGATTATGGGTTTACAAGAAGAATTTCATGATAGGGCAAAGGCAATTGCAGAACAAATGATCGAATCAGGTGTTTTGCAAGGAGGTGAAAAATTACATGAACTTATAGAACGAAAACCATCTATACATAAAAAACTTATCAAAGTAGAAAAAATAGGAACTTACAAAGAATTGACTCCAAATAATCTTAAAAAGATGAAGAGTGTATGTAAAAAATATGGAGATTCTCTCAAAATCTCAAATGGAAAGTTTACATTTGAGAATGAGGAAGATATAGATATTGCACTTAAAGCATTAGGTGACTATTATAAAATTGGCGAAGTTTCAGGTAAACCTTATGGGACTTTTGCTGGAAAAGAACTTAAAACGAATCGTGATTAAGTAGGGACTGTTGTGAAATGCCCAATAATTACGCAACGAGTTGATTGATGAAGTGATAGGAATTTCGTAACTTTGATAAAGGGAAAAAGAATTCCCACAACCACCGACGAAAGTGAAAAATTGGGGGAATCGCAAAATTAATCTGTATGTCAAAAGTACGAAATTTTTCTGAAATAGCGCCAAACATTGCGTTTCCGGAGTTCAATTTTTACGAGCTCTACTATTCAACTTTCGAGAAGAGCGAATTGGGCAGGATAAAGAAGCTGCTCCCTCTCCGCGAGATGGCAGAGAACTTCGGTCTGGTAAGGAAAAGCATGAGACCGAAGCTGGGACGCAGGTCGTTCTTCACTCCTGAAGGGGAAGTTGCCCTGATGTTCCTGAAAATGTACACGGGACTCAGCTGCCCGAAACTGCTGAAACAGCTGAACGGCAACATCCACTACCATATATTCTGCGACGTGATAATAGATCGACACGGCCATTGACAAACTATAAGCTATTGGACGACATAATGCTGGAACTTGCTAGAGTGAGGGCGACTGCGATGGAAGGCTCGTTCGGGACACAGAAGGAACACTACGATCTCCGGAGGGTCAAGGCCAGGACGAATCGGACGGAAATCCTTTACATCTTCTTCGGCATCCACACGGCAAATGTGGTTCAGTTGGCGGACAGGATAGAACAAAGGGCGCGTTTGGCGGCTGCCTGACACTGAAACTTGTAGTCAATGCGGAGCTCATGTGGGGGAACTGTATCCTCGCCATGAAAAACGGACAAAAAATCCGGCCGAAACGACCGGAAACAGATATGAAATTGAAATTTTGATGAGTCGGACGCAGAAATTGAAGGGATTGACTGCTGCTTCGCTCAGATTGAAAACATTAAACGACAATCCCTAAATAGATGCAGGCCAAAGTTGGTCAGGGGCACGTATTAGAAGTCATGAACTTTAGTACGCTAATATTTTGCCTTCGATGGCTATTCTTTTCATCTTGTTGTTTGAATTTTTGGAGTTAATATTGATTGTTACTATTTTTGTTAAAGTCAAATAATGGGTGGATAAAAAAGGCACCTTATGTTGGATAAGGTGCCTTAGTTGGCAATTACGAGTAATATAACATTTTGTATATGGCAAGAAAATATAAATATAAGAGGATAAAACTCAAAAGCGTCGTTATCAGAGGATATAAATCAATTTGCTTTGATACTCCAGTGTCTCTTTCCATCGGTTCTGTCAATATCTTGCTTGGTGCAAATGGTGCAGGAAAGAGCAACATTGTGAGTTTCTTCAAGATGCTGGGTTATATGATGAGCAAGTCTTTTGCTCGTTATGTAGAGATGTCCGGTACTGCAAATTCTCTGTTGTATTATGGTGCGAAGAATACTCCTGTCATGGAGGGTGAATTGAAATTTTCTGATGGTAAGTCGGTGGACACTTATCATTTTAAACTTGTTAATGCGACTCCGGATCGCCTGATTGTTACAGAGGAATCTGTCCAATGGCACAGAGAAGGAGAAGACAAGCCATATGATGTGCCGATAGAACCGATCTTTAAGGAATCAGCTTTAGCGGATAGTAATGATGCTGTGGCAAAATCTATCTATAGTATGTTGTCGTGTTGTAAAGTATATCAATTTCATGATTCTTCTGCGGCCGGTCCTTTGCGTCAGGCTTGTCCTGTGGAGACATCCAACTATTTGCAGGCTCACGGAAATAACTTACCCTCTTTTCTTTATTTTTTACGAGAAAATTATAATGACTCTTACAAACGCATTGTAAGTTATGTAAAAGATGCCGTCCCTCAGTTTGAGGATTTCTATCTGGAATCTGTAGGAAATTACATTTCACTAAGGTGGAGGGATAATTCTGCAACTGATTATGTTTTTAATGCTCATCAGTTTTCTGATGGTTCTATCCGCTTCATCGCTCTGGCAACACTTCTATTACAGCCTAAAGAAACTATGCCAAATGTTATAATTCTGGATGAACCTGAATTGGGGCTTCACCCATTTGCTATAACCCAGTTGGCTCAAATGATTAAGGATGCAGCACTCCATTCTCAGATAATAATAGCATCGCAGAGTAAAGATCTGGTGGATTATTTCGATATGGATAATATATCAGTTGTGGAGATGGACAAGGTTCGTTTTTGTACAACAGTGAAAACTCTGAATGAGCGTGATTATAAGTTGTGGCTTGAACGTTACACTGTTAGCGAATTGTGGGACAAGAATATTATAGGAGGTCGGCCTGTATGATCGAAAAAATAGTTCATGTTCTTTGTGAAGGGCAAACTGAACAGGGATTTGTAGATGATGTTCTGAAGCCGTATTTAATATTAAAAGGTATTACTTCAGTGAAGAGCATACTTGTCACTACAAATAAGAAGAAGAATGTCCGTGGAGGGTTGGTTTCGTACCAACATGCGTTAGATGACTTGTCTATTATGATTAAATCAAATATTGATGGAGAATATGAGAGACATATCTTTACAACGATGTTTGATCTGTATGCTTTACCTAACGATTTTCCAGGTTATGAGAAATCACACTCTATTGTTGACAGGTATTCCAAGGTCGAATCATTTGAACGAGCATTTTACAACGCCGTTAGCTCTAATAGATTCGTGCCGTATATACAACTGCATGAGTATGAGGCACTTGTTTTTTGTGGGCTAGATTACTTATCTCAGATGTATGAAGGTTGTGAGCGCAGTATTAAGAGGCTAAAATCAGATTTATTAGTGGTTAATAATAACCCCGAGCTAATAAATGACCGCCCAGATACAGCTCCGAGTAAGCGAATAATTAAGGCTATCGAGGGAGATAGAAGAACACATTATATCTACGATAAGCCTAAAGCAGGAAAATTTGTGGCTCAGAGGGTGGGTATTGATGAGCTTTGTAATAAATGCGTTCATTTCAAGAAGTGGATTGAAAAATTGATTGAAGCCTAATCGATTTCCCATTAGTTGTCGTTTTTTATTCCGCGAAGAATCCAGTTACCATAATCGGAAACTGTCCTGTCGAGGCACACGACTGAAAATCGACATCCGCTTATGTCGTGATATCGGACGTAAACTCTAAAATTGGGACTGTAGTGAAATGCCTAAAAAGTTTTCGACTTTCCTAACGAGCTAATTGATAAAGTGACAGAAATTTCGTAACTATGAAAAAAGGAAAAGAATTCCCCCAACTACCGACTAAAGTGAAAAATTGGGGGAATCGCAAAATTAATCTGCATGTAAAAAGTACGAAATTTTTCTGACACTGAAACATGCAATCAATGTGAAGCTCTTGCGTCGGAACTGTAACCTCGTCATAAAAAACAGACAAAAAATTCTGCCGAAACGGCCGAAAACAGATATAAAATTGAAATTTGATGAATCGGACGCAGAAATTGAAGTAATTGGTCACTGCTTCGCTCAGAGTTAAATCATTAAATGACAATTCCTTGATAACAATTTCAAAATAGTGTATATGTATTTCAGTGATATTTTTAATATTAGTGATGATGAGTTTCTTGCTAAAGGAGTATTCAATGCACGAATTGACGCAGATTCAAATTTGCATATAGACCCATCTTTGTTAAAGGCTTGTCATATTCCAGAATTCGTTGGCGCTTACGACGAGTTTAGAGACTATTTTGTAAGGGTATTTAGGTTGCTTCCCTTAGCAAGGACTAGCACAAGAGTCTATCAAAACATTGTTGATAGACTAACCTTTAAAGAAATTGCTAATACATGCCTTGGGTACTCCGTTGACGGTACCAAAGGAAAAGGGATTGGCGGTAGTCTCGCAGAAAAAATAACAAAGTCTGTTATTGAGATATTTGAGATTGGCATCGATAATCCTGTTGTGATAGAGATGTTGCCATTCTTCGAGGATAACATTGGACCTGATCGAATCAGCGATATGACAACAAAGATAATAGCTGAAAGATTACTTAAGTATACAAATCGTGTCTGTCAAGAATTGGGCATTAAGCAGTTACATAATCTGAAATATCATGGAATAACGTATGCCGTTCCCACATATGATAACAAACCATTGGTATTTGTCCCTAATTCCATATTATGTGATTTACCTATGGCTAGAGATTGGGATGACATCGACGGAGTATGTCATTATAACAAAGCCTTCAGAATGAGAATTTCAAATCTAATTGGTGAACGTATTACTGAAGTATATAGGATGCCAAAACGAGACATAAAGAAATATTTAATGCAGCATCCAGATGTGTTTAATTCCTTCGTTAAAGATTGGGAAAAAAAAGAACATGTGGCATACGATATGATTCAGGACAGAAAGAAACTGAGACCAAAGAAGGCATCAATTTTCATTTCATATTCTTGGGATAATGAAAATCATAAGCGCTGGGTCACTAAACTTGCAAACGATTTGCGTGCGCATTTTAATGTAAGTATTGACGCGCTGCTACCTCTAGGTGCAGACTTAAACGCCTTTATGGAACAAAATATAAATAAAGCTGACAAGGTGCTACTGATACTTACTGAAGAGTATAAACGTAAAGCAGACAATAGAGAAAATGGCGTCGGGTATGAAACAAACATCATTACTAATGACTTGATAAAAGATAATATGACTAGTAAGTTTATTCCTATTATTCGAAGAGGTTCAAAAGAGACCTCATATCCATTATATTTAGGAAACAAACTTGGCCTGGATATGAGCGTTGATTCTTGTTATGAGGACAAGCTAACACGCCTAATAAATGACATCAAATGCTATGTTCAAGAATAATCTCAACTGCACCTCAATTATTGCCTCGCTATATGTTGATGACTTTTGACATTCAAATTATTCTAATGGCGCAAGATGGTACTGAACAATTGTTCCAGAAAGAATTAAAAAGGATAGCGTCTATTTGATTGCAGATTTAGCATGTAATCATGATGGAAAAGTTGGTGTTTAACGGCAGGAATAGAGTTGCGGGACTTCCAGGTGAATTGGACCGGACTATCGCTTTTCTTCTGGAGAAGGAGTCTGAGGGATCTTTTCAGTATAGCAGTTCGGTCAAAGATTGGGAGAATGCTGCGGAGTTTATTGAGGAGCCTTTGAATCTTGGGTGGCGTAGTCATGAATTGACGGCTTCTGTCGGGCTGGCATATATTGCATGTCTGAATGATGGACATATTGATTTTCCGGAGGATGTGCACCAATGGAGTTTTGCTCACGCGATGCAATCATTCATTGGTTATTCGAATTGGGATGCAGGGATTGTATCGAATGTCGTCAAGTCATTTGATGATAGTGAGGCGGGTATTCATCATTTTTTAGGAATTGCCATTAGAAGTTATTGTCAGTCCTATTTCGATAATGGGGCGTTGCTGTTGGGACATCTTGAACAGTTTGTTCCGTATATTCATGCAGGTTTAATGACTGGGGACTATGATAGGTTCTGCGATATATTCCCGCCATCGGATGATCATGACTTATTTGTAGATGCGGTCCTGCATACATGGCATATGCCGGATGAAGCAATATGCAAGGCTTATGATGTGTCATTAAGTTTTGATGCTTTCGATTCTGAAAGAGACATGGCTTTTCTGCTGATGGTATATGCCAAACTGGATGATACAAGAGTTTCCTGTTGTAAGGAACGGATACTTGCTCTATTGCGGAAAGATGCTTCAAAATATGTCCGTCCCGTATGTGATTGGGTGTTTCACTCTAAAAGTTCTGATTCTTTTGCTGAAGAATGTATTCTCGAACTCGTGGCAGGACTGAAAGCGGCTAACCGAGAAACGTCATTGGAAATAATTGATCGGTCTCTTTCCGGCTATGATAACATTGACTTTCTGGTCAAAGTGGTATTTGTGGTGGCTGATACTTATGGTCCGATGACAGTCCGTAAGTTGGATCGTGTCATTGTGCATTTGTCGGAAGACAAGAAAGTATTCCAGAGTCTGGTTCTTTCTTTTATTTTGCATAAGAAGGGACTATATCGGGCCTTGGGACGATGCCTATGGGATGATTACTTTCTGAAGATGTCGGACTTCGATCCTTTTTCTTTGTCGGAGAAAGAACAAATTGTCTTTATTGACAACATGTTGCGGGATTTTGGGAATCCAGAGACGCGTCTTCCTAGAATTGTTCCGTTGTTTGAATCGACATCGCAGAGTGTTTGCGAGGTTTTGATTTCAAGCATTAAAGACTATACGGATGAATATATGGGCTTTGTGGTAAATGGCATTAATGATGCTGGGATTGATAATGAGCTGACACGTGCCGTGAAGAAATATGTTGAGGATAGGTCTAGCTTGATTGAAAAACGTAGGGGCTTGAAGGAATTGTCTCCGTCTTATGTCCAGAATCATTATTATGCTGAAGCCCGAAGAGTTGAAAAGGCTCATCTCCAACAAATTATGAATAAAATCCGTGAAGGGTCGACGGATAGCTTTCTGAAAAATATAGGAACAACGGTCTTGGCTCGAAGCGGAGGTTGGCGGAACAAAAAAGGGGATATTAATCACCTTGCGTCTATTGAGTTCTCGTATCCGGCGCGACAGATGGAGCACGCAATGATGACTATCCGTAGAAATTTATGGATGAATGAGTTGATGGCAGATTATGAAGACTAAGCAAGAGATTGTCAAGCAATATGTTGCTTCTCTGAAGGAAGATAGAGAACTGGATTACATTTTTCCATTGCTCTTGGAAAGGATGGGCTTCAGGGTTCTATCCACTCCCAAGCAATCAAAAGGCCAATCTCAATACGGAAGGGATGTTATTGCAGTCAAGCGAGAAAAGGGAATAAATACTCTTTTCTTGTTTGAGCTTAAAGGTTTTCGAGCTAAAGACATCAACGACAAGTCGTTAAATGAGACAGACGGCTTGATAGAGTCAATGAGGGCATCAAAGAATACTCTATATCGTGATGCGTCAATTCCGGATTTGGATACTTATGCGCGGAAGTATATTTTTGTTCACAATGGCTATATCGAGGCGAATTCGGTCGCTACACTGGACGGTTTTGTCTCTACGGAATTTCCTGAGAAGAATTTTGAAAGATGGGGACTTGACAAGCTTACTGAACTGTTTTCCAAATACTTGTTTGAGGAGACGATTCTGACTGACAGTGAGTCTTATAGGCTGTTTAAGAAAGTCCTAGTTCTGCTGGATTCTGAAGGGAATGATTATTCTGATATTGTTTCATTGGTGGAGCGTCAGATCGAACTTGTGGATTCTCACAAAAACCTGTCAAAGAGAACGGAACTGAATTTTTTCGCTACTTTGAGACTGATTGGAGGGATGGTGTATTATTATGCGGAAGATGCAGATAATCTATATCCTGCGAAATTTTGCATGGATACGATTGTGCTGAAGACATGGGGCTGGATATTGCGAAGAAGATTAGATGATAAGTCCGCGATTAAAACATTGTTCTTTCCAATTGTTGTTCAGCAGTTGAGTGTCTATGAGGCTTACTTGAATAAGATACTTGAGGCAACAAGCTTCAAAAACGGGTTTTACGGATTTGTTCCACATGATACGGAGAAGATTTTTTATCCGTTGAGGTGCTATGACTTTTTGAATGACCTGTTGTACTATTACCATGCGATGCTGCCATTGGGGACGACTGAGCAAGATTTGAAGAACCGCAAATTATTGGTGAAGACTATCATTGACAATAATGATGGATTTAAAATGCCTTTGCTGGATACTCATTCAATTCCAATTTTATTGCTGTTCCGATTTTTTATGATCAAACCTCAGGAGAGTGACTACGAATTTGTGGCGGAGTTTCTTGTGGACTCTGTTTTGAATGTTGTGGCTCGTTATAAAAACATGGGTATGTGGCCGGAAATGACAGGTAATAGGAAAGCATTAGCCAAGAGTCTTTATTCGAAGTCGGATGATTATCGTTGTGAGTCATCGCTGCTTTTAACCACATTGGTAGAGTTGTTAGCTTACATTGGGGCTGCTGATTATTATAAGGTGCTGCGTAAGTCTATCATTGATTCCGGTGTTAATCTTCAAGTGGCGTATCCAATACATGAAGAGTGTGATATTGAAACGGAACTGTTCAACAAAAGACTATGTGATGAGTTAGCAGTCGAGACTGGTATTCAATTGCCTGAGACGCTTGAGGAATTCCAAGAGACTTTTAGTAAAACGTATGATTCTATCCAATATCGGACTGATAAGGCTGGTTTCTTTTATTTGAGGATACTCGCGCATATATATTACCAGACGGATTTTTTTCCTGATTTCTTGGGAAAGAAGTTTTGTCGGGCTACAGCATTGTGCTAAGATGTGAAAAAATCACTATATTTGCCTAAAATAACATCTGAAGATATGCTTATAAGGTACTCGGTAGAGAATTTTCTTTCTTTCAATCAAAGGACTGAATTTTCGATGATTCCAGGCAAAGGCTCTTTGAAAAAAGAGCATAAGGCGCCGGCAATCAATGGCGTCAGCGTGCTTAAAACTAGTATAATTCTTGGGGCCAATGCATCTGGCAAATAGAATCTCATCAAGGCCATGGCTTTCGGGCGATTCATGGTCGTGAAAGGCTTTCCTGCCGGACAGATGATTGATTATGAAAAATATCGTTTAAACAAATCTTCAGCTGAAAGTAATTCTAGAATGGAATTCGAAATTCAGGCTGACGGCAAGAATTACGCTTATGGATTTGTCTTCAATCATACTCGGATTGTTGAAGAGTGGCTATATGAAGTCACGAAGCGTTCGGAGAAAAAGATATTTGAACGTAATCCGCAATTTACAGGCAACTATGATTTGGCTCTGCTGCTGAAATTGAACGAGAAGGAGGAAGACAGGCAGTTTATCCGTTTCACAGCAAAGGGAACTCCGGATAACCAATTGTTTTTGAGGGAACTGATAGTGCGTAAAGTCGCGGAGAATGTAAGTTGCTTGAGCGATATAACCTCAGTTTACAACTGGTTTCTCAATACATTGAAAATCGTCTTTCCGGAGGATAAGTATAATGTCGGTTTGGAGTCCGAGGTCAATGATAATGAACGGTTAAATACCATCTATAAAGAGTTGCTCAAGTATTTTGGGACAGGAATCGTGGGGGTATGCCTGGAAGATGTCGAGCCGAGCAGCGTCGTTATACCGGATTTTATCCTTTCCGGGATAAAAGAGCGCCTGATGAATTCCAAGAGTGAAAACGTTAGGAGCATATTGGGCATCAACAACTATACCTACGTTCTGTCACGTGAAGGGAGCGGCCTGAAGTTCCAGCAACTTAAGACAAAGCACGTCACAAATGAAGGGAAAGAGGTCTTGTTTGATACGAAGGATGAATCTGATGGAACTAATCGAATCATTGACCTTATACCTCTGCTCATAGACTTGATTGAGGGTAATAATGTCTTTATTATTGATGAAATGGAGCGTAGTCTACATCCCAATCTGATATATGACATCTTCGACTTATTCCTCGGTTCGTCATCGAGTACGCACAGCCAACTTATTGTAGCGACGCATGAGTCTTCTCTTCTCACTCAGAAATTGTTCAGGAAGGATGAAATATGGTTTGTTGTCAAGGATGACAATGGAACAAGTCATATGCATTCATTGGAAGATTATAATGTCCGCTTCGACAAGGAGATCCGAAAAGACTATCTTCTCGGACGTTTCAAAGCCATTCCTCGTATAGGGAACAGGTATGACCTATCATTAAAACTTAGTAAAGATGCCTAGAGAAAGTACTCCACTAGTCCGTAAAGGGGCTTTTTGGAGGCAGAGAAGTTTTATGTTCTTGCCTATGAAGGAGATGTTACGGAGAAAAAGTATTTTGAGGATCTTCGCCAATCCCCAATGTTCAATAATTCCGGCTCAATAGAAACAATTCCACTGAAAAAAGAGCGGAATGCAGGCAATAGCCCTCTGGACGTGAAAAAGCTGTTGTCCAAGGCGAAGGCAGAATACAATTTCAGAGCCACTGATGAATTTTGGCTGATAATTGACCGAGATGATTGGGAAAAGATTCATCATGTCGATTTCGATGCCTTGTATGACGATTGTGAAAAGGAGAAGAACTTTTTCATCGCATTGAGCAACCCTTGCTTTGAGTTTTGGCTGATCCTTCATTTGAAAAAATTGGAGGATATTGCCGATGGTGACAGGGAAAAGATATTGGAAAATGAAAAAGTCAGTGTTAAACATAACTACATTGACCTATATCTTGCTGATTGTATCGGAGATGGACGAGGTTACACCAAGAGACCAAAGGCATCGGTTTTTATGCCAAGGGTTAAAGTTGCAATAGAAAATGCGAGGATGATTCGTGACCTTGGCGAGCGTATACCTGGCGGGTTGAGTACTGACGTATATAAACTTGTCGAAAAATTGATAAAATAAGGCACGGCTGCAGTTCATCTCGCTCTCTTGGCTCGCGGAGTGGGCCCCGGTGACGAGGTTTGTGTGCAGTCTTTCACGTTCTGCGCATCTTCTCATCCGATAACCTACCTCGGCGCAAAACCAGTGTTTATCG
>ERZ1034719.924-NODE-924-length-15009-cov-6.648923_pt1 | contig 15009 bp, 14 predicted proteins | sample MGYA00520703_ERZ1034719 | MGnify/ENA primary metagenome ERZ1034719 (study PRJEB33766, sample SAMN09781716) | gut metagenome | biome: gut microbiome | host: Homo sapiens | place: Madagascar | study: EMG produced TPA metagenomics assembly of the PRJNA485056 data set...
CCTCAAGGGCATGGCCGCGCGCGGCGTGGAGATCATGAGCTGCGGCACGTGCCTCAACTTCTACGACCTCAAGGAAAAGCTCGCCGTCGGCGAGGTGACGAACATGTACGTCATCGTCGAAAAGATGAGCGGCGCGGACCGCGTCGTCCGTCCGTAAGATGATCTATCTTGACAACGCGGCGACCACGCTGCGAAAGCCGCCTCAGGTCATCGACGCGGTGGTCGCGGCGATGGGGAGCTTTGGCAACAGCGCGCGCGGCACGCACGAGGAGGCGCTTGCCGCCTCGCGCGTGATCTACGACACGCGCTGCAAGCTCGCCGCGCTCTTTGGCTGCAAGCGGCCTGACCACGTGGCGTTCACCTGTAACTCGACCGAGGCGCTGAACATCGCCATCCATGGCTGCATCCACGCGGGCGAGCATGTGATCTCGACCGACCTTGAGCACAACTCTGTCCTGCGACCGCTTTACCGGCTGGAACGGGAAAACAATGTCAAGTTGAGCTTTGTTCCCGCAGACCGGCAGGGGAACATCGACTACGCCGATTTTGAACGGCTGCTGCGTCCCGATACCCGCGCCGTCGTCTGCACGCATGCCTCGAACCTGACGGGCAACACGCTGGATCTGGCGTGCATCGGCGCATTTGCGCACGAACACGACCTTTTGTTCATTGTGGACGCTTCGCAGAGCGCGGGCGTGCTGCCCATCGACATGGAGCAGATGCACATCGACGTGCTGTGCTTCACGGGGCACAAATCGCTGATGGGCCCGCAGGGCACGGGCGGACTGTGCGTGCGCGAGGGTGTGGACATCAACCCCTGGAAGGTCGGCGGCACGGGCGTGCAGACCTATCTCCACGAGCAGCCCGAGCAGATGCCGACGCGGATAGAGGCGGGCACGCTCAACGGCCACGGTATCGCGGGGCTGAACGCCGCGCTCGACTTTTTGCAGGAGACCGGCGTTGAGGCCATCCACGCGCATGAAATGGCGCTGCTGCGCCGCTTTGTCGCGGGCGTCAAGAAAATTCCGGGTGTGGCGCTCTACGGCGATTTTGACCATGAGCGCACGGCGGTCGCCGCGCTCAACATCGGCGACATGGACTCGGGCGAGGTATCGGATATCCTGTCCGAGGACTACGGCATCGCGACCCGCCCGGGCGCGCACTGCGCGCCGCGCCTGCACGAGGCGCTCGGCACACAGGAGCAGGGCGCGGTGCGCTTCAGCTTCGGCTGGTACAATACGGAAGAGGAAGCGGACGCCGCAATCGCCGCGCTCCGCGAGATCGCAACATGAGAGAGAAAAAGCTATGGCTCGTCATCACCTTCCACACGACGGCCGCGGCCATCGCGATGGAAAAGCTCTGCCGGGCGAAGGGCCTGCCCGGGCGGCTCATCCCCGTCCCGCGTGAGCTGACGGCGGACTGCGGTATGTCGTGGCGCGCGGAGGTCCAGGACCGCGCCGCGCTCGCCGCGCTGACCGAGGCGGAGGGGTTGGAGGTCGACGGCTTTTACGAGCTGATGATTTGAAGAAAAGAGGGGGAACCATCGAAAAAAACGATGGTTCCCCCTTTTTCATCTTTGAATCCCGTTTGTTTTTCAAAAGATAAACCGATATACTGGTTTTCGACAAAAAGTGTTGATTTTGTCAATGATCAAAAAAGGAGAATTGGAGAAAATGAAAAAAGTACATCTGGGCGTCATCATTGCGGGCGCCGCAGTGGGCCTTGCGGCGCTCATCTTAACGGCGCTCGGCAACCCCACGAACATGGGCTTCTGCATCGCGTGCTTTCTGCGCGATATTTCCGGCGCGGTGGGCCTGCACAGCGCGGCAAAGGTGCAGTATGTCCGCCCTGAGATCATTGGCCTCGTGCTCGGCGCGTTCATCATGAGCGTTGCGAGCAAGGAGTTCAAGGCGCGCGCCGGCTCGCCACCCGCTTTGCCGAAAAGCAGAGTTATAAAGTGGAGTATGCCGCCGAAGGCGAGGACTTCCGGCTGAAGCTCAACAAGTAAGAGAAGGTCGGACTACCATATTATGATGAAAAGAGACGCCTGCAGAGCGTCTCTTTTTATTCTTTCAGCAGCTTCATCCGCTCGCGCCAGTCGGGCATGTAGCGCTCGATGAGCGCGTAGAACGCGGGGGAGTGGTCGTGGTGGCGGATGTGCGCGAGCTCGTGGACGACGACATAGTCGATGGCTTCGCGCGGATACTGCATCAGCCGCCAGGAAAAGCAAAGGCTGTTTTTCCCACTGCACGAGCCAAAGCGCGTGCGCGCGGACGTGATCTTGAGGCCCGTCGGCGTGAGGTCCATGATGCCGCTCCAGTAATCGACGCGCATCGGGAGGTATTCCTTCGCACGCGCGATGAGCGCTTTGTGCTCCTCGTCCGTCGGCTCGGGATGGGCAAGGCGGCGCGCCTGCTGCTTTTCGCGGGCGCGGGTAAGCCAGTCCTCGTGCTCGGCGACAAAGCGGTCGATGAACTCTTTTTTGACGCCGTAGGGGGCGCGGACGACGGCATTTCCGTCGCGGTCCAATTGCAGGGACATCGTACGGCGCTTGGCGCGAATCAGCGTATAGCCCGTCATTCGCCGATATAGGTGAAGCGGCGGAACGTCTTGCCGTCGCGCTCGACAGTCTCGTTCCACATGCTCACGGGCCGCACCCAGAGGCCAAAGTCGCCGTACAGCGCGCGGTAGACGACAAGCTCCTCCTCCGTCTCTGAATGACGTGCGACGCCGAGGACCTCATATTCTTTGCCCTTGAAGTGGCGGTAGCGCCCGGGCTTGATGCTTTCCATGAATGATGCCTCCTGCAAAAGATTTGGATAGAGTATAGCACGAAGAAGCGAAAAAAGGAAGCGGCGCGTGCCGCTTCCTTTTTGATTTGATTTTGAAATTTGCTTCTTAGTAGCTGCCGAGGTCGGCGGACTTGTCGCCCGTGACGCTGACGCCGAACTCGTAGTCATTGCCGGGGAGGATGGCGTTCAGGATGACACCGCACAGGGCCGCGATGGCGAGGCCGGAGAGGGTGACGGCCGCGCCGCCGACAGTGAAGGTGATGCCGCCGACCGAGCTGAAGCCGAGGCCGCTGACGAACATGACCGCTGCGATGATCAGGTTGCGGGACTTGGTGAGGTCGACCTGGTTTTCCACGATGTTGCGCACACCGACCGCGGAGATCATACCGTAGAGGATGAAGCTGACGCCGCCGACGATGGCCGCGGGGATGGAGTTGACGAGCGCGTCAAACTTGGGGGAGAAGCTCAGGATGATGGCGTAGATGGCCGCGAGGCGGACAACGCGGGGGTCGTAGACCTTGGAGAGGGCGAGCACGCCGGTGTTCTCACCGTAGGTGGTGTTGGCAGGGCCGCCGAAGAAGCCGGCGAACGCGGTGGCGAGACCGTCGCCGACGAGCGTGCGGTGCAGGCCCGGGTCTTCGATGAAGTTCTTGCCGGTGGTGGAGGAGATGGCGGAGATATCACCGATGTGCTCCATCATGGCGGCGATGGCGATGGGTGCCATGACGAGGATAGCGGAAACGTCGAACTTGGCGATGACGAACTTCTGAAGGCCGATGAGATTCGCCTTGTTGACGGCGGCGAAGTTGACGAGCGGCTGCATTACGCCCTCTGCATCGGGCAGCTGCGCGCCGCAGGCGCTGGCGATAAGCGCAACGATATAGCTGCCGACCACGCCGAGCAGGATGGGAATGATCTTGATCATGCCCTTGCCCCAGATGTTGGCGACAACGATGATGGCCATGGCGACAAGCGCAAGCCACCAGCAGGTTGCGGCATTGTTGATGGCGGAGCCGGAGAGGTTCAGACCGATCATGATGATCATGGGGCCGGTGACGATGGGCGGGAAGTAGCGCATGACCTTCTTGGCGCCAAGAAGCTTGAAGAGGAGGGCGAGCACGAGGTAAAGAAGGCCTGCGATCACGATGCCGCCGAGCGCATAGGCAAGCTTTTCATTGCCGCTCATAGCAGCGTATTTGCCGGAGTCCAGCTTGGCGACCGTTTCAAAGCCGCCGAGGTAGGCGAACGAGGAGCCAAGAAACGCGGGGACCTTTAACTTGGTGCACACGTGGAACAGCAGCGTGCCTAAGCCGGCGAACAGCAGCGTCGTCTGGATGGAGAGCGGCAGGCCGTAGCCCTGGACCAGAATGGGGACGAGCACCGTCGCGCCGAACATGGCGAACATGTGCTGCAGGCCCAGGATCAGCATTCTGGGGGTGCCCAGCTGTCGGGCGTCGTAGATGGCTTCGTGTCCGAGATCTTTCTTCATGTGATTTTCCCTCTTTACTTTCTTCTTATTTTTATTCTCATTTGAATAAACATGGTTGGGCCCCGTGCGGGCAAAAAATAAGACCGGTAAGAAAACTTACCGGTCAAAAGAAACAATATCAATAAAAACAGAAACAGCAATACCAACGGAAGAATTTTTCTTTTTCGGCGCGGTGCAGAGCATCATGGGTCGTCCCTCCTGTTCGTTTGTTGTCGTCTGACCAAGAATACCCGAAAGCAGGCAAGATTGCAAGCCGAAATTTTGACCAATTTACATGAAAGATATCCATCATTTTTGTGCAAAAATGCGGGCAGCAAAACGAAGTTTTTCCTGCAAAGGACTTGCCAAATGAAATAAAGTGCAGTACAATAAGCACGACCCCTATTGATAATGCCTATAAATGGGGGATCTTCATTTAGAAAGTGTGTGTGGAGCATGGAAAAGAAAAAACTAAGCTTGCCGAAGCAGATCGGAATTGCGCTGCTGCTCGGTATTCTGGCCGGCTATGCCTTTTATATGCTGGGAATACCCGAGTTCACGACCAACTACTTAAAGCCCTTCGGCACCATCTTCGTCAACCTCCTCAAGTTCATCGTCGTCCCCGTCGTGCTGCTGTCGATGATCGACGGCATCATCTCCATGGGCGATATGAAGAAGGTCGGCTCCGTCGGCTGGAAGACGGTCGCCTACTTCCTTGTCACCACGGCCTGCGCCTGCGTCATCGGCCTGGTGTTTGCCAACCTCTTCAACAATGCAGGCTGGTTCCCCACGCTCGCGCTGGAGGACGGCGCGGTCTGGGATAAGGCCACCAGCGCCAACTTCATGGATACCCTGGTCGCCATCTTCCCGAGCAACATGTGGAAGTCCTTCACCGACGCAAACATGCTGCAGGTCATCGTGATCGCCCTGATGTTCGGCGGCGGCATCCTTGCCGCGGGCGAAAAGGGCAAGCTTGCCAAGGATCTGGTCTCCACGCTCTATGCGGTCATCGAGCGTGTGATGGCGTTCATCATTGCCCTCAGCCCCATCGGTGTGTTTACGATGATGGCGTGGGTCGTCGCCACGCAGGGCCCTGAGATCCTCGGCTCTCTTGCCGTGGTGCTCGGCTGCGCGTACCTCGGCTACATCGTCCATGCAGTCCTCTGCTACTCTTTCTCTGCCAAGGCGTTTGCGGGCATCAGCCCCTTCACCTTCTTCGAGAAGGCATCCCCCGCGATGATTTTCGCCTTTACCTCCACCTCCTCTGCCGCCACGATCCCTCTGAGCAAGGAGTGCGCGGATGAGCTGGGCGCGGAGGGCGACGTTTCCTCCTTTGTTATCCCCCTCGGCGCGACGATCAACATGGACGGCACCGCCATCTATCAGTGCGTCGCCACCATCTTTCTTGCCACCTGCTGCGGCATGACGCTGACCCTTGGCCAGATGGTCACGATCGTCGTCACCGCAACGCTTGCCTCCATCGGCACCGCCGGTACGCCGGGCGCGGGCATGATCATGCTCGCTATGGTGCTCGAGGCGATGAACATCCCCGTCGATATGATCATGATCATCTACGGCATCGACCGTCTTTTCGACATGGGCCGTACCTGCCTCAACATCACGGGCGATATCTCCTGCGCCTGCTGCGTGACCAAGTGGGAGAGCAAGAAGGCCGCGCAGACTGCCAAGTAATTTTCTGTTCCGCAATCAAAATGCCGCCCCGATTCGGGGCGGCATTTTTCGTCCGAACGAAGCGGATTGGGATTGCATTTTAACACAGCGGGGCATACAATGATGCTGCTTCGCCAAAGGCGATGTACAGGAGGAAGAAGATGACGACTGATCGGAAACGGGGATATCTCTATATCCTGCTTGCCGCGATGCTCTATTCCACGACGGAGGTCGCGCTCAAGGCGCTCGGCGGCGCGTTTGCACCCATGCAGGTGACAGTCGAGCGTGTGCTGCTCGGCGCGGCTGCGCTGATGCCCTTTGCGCTGAACGACCTCAAAAAGCGGGATATCCAGCTTACAAAGGCGGACTGGGGCTATTTCACACTGCTCGGTTTTCTGACGGTGACGCTGCACATGTCGCTTTTGCAGATGGCGGTGCTGCACATGGACGCCTCAGCTACATCGATTATCTACTCGGGCAATCCTGTGTTCGCGGTGGCGCTGGCGCACTTCATCCTGCATGAGCCGCTGAAAAAGAACCATCTGCTGGCCATCGGTGTGGAACTTGTCGGTATTCTCTTCATCCTCAATCCCGCACACCTTGAGATCAGCCTGCGCGGCTTTTTGGAGATCATCACCGCCACGCTGCTGTTTGCCACTTACGGTACGCTCTGCAAGCTGCGTCTGCCGCGGCTCGGCGCGCTCGTGATCACGACGTTCAACATGCTCATCGGCGGTCTGGAGCTCCTTTTCCTGCTGATGCTCGGTGAGATTCCGGCGGTCGGTGCGTTTTACAGCGGCCTGGGGCTGGAGATATTCGCGGGCATTCCGTTTTTCACGGGCTTTACGCTCAAAACGACGCTGCTTTTGTGCCATGTCGGCATCGGCTGCGCGGCCATCGGCTTTCTGCTCACGGCGAAGATCACGGAGTACACCTCTGCGACGGAGGCGTCGTTCGTTTATCTCGTCAAGCCCATTCTGGCAACGGCGCTGGCGGTCGTCGTGTACCACGAGCATATCAGCGTGAACCGCATGGTCGGCATCGCGTTCTTTGTGGCGGCGTCGCTGTGTGTCAGCGTGCCGGTGCTGAGAGAAATGCGGCGGGAGCGCGCGGTAAAAACTTGACAATGAGAATGGAAAAGCGGAAGGGCAGCGCCCTTCCGCTTTTTTGTTATTCGTCGATGCGGGTGATGTCGTGGATCCACTTGCCGGAGTGCAGGCGGTAAAGGCCGATGGGGGATTTGATGATGTATTCGATCATCAGGCAGAGGCAGAAGACCTCGTTCGGCACCTTGAGCACAAGGCCGAGCAGACACATCATCGGCAGCGTGCCGCACCAGAGGGGGAAATTGTCGATCACGAGCGAAGCGTTCACATCGCCGCCGCCGCGCAGCACGCCGACGACCATCGTGGTTGAAAAGCTGTGCAGCGGGATGGCGCAGGCGTAGCACATGAGCATCACGCTGCACAGCCGCTCGGCGACCGCCGAGAGCGAGAAGAGCGGCATGACGAACGGGCGCATCAGCGTCACGAACATCGTGTATTCGGCGAGGCCGAGCACAATGCCGAACGCGAACGCCGTGAAGCACAGCGCGCGGCCGATGTTGTAAACGCCCTTTAAGTTGCCCGTGCCGATCTCCTTGCCGACGATGACGGACACCGCCGCCGCGATGCCGAACACGCCGGAGGTCATCAGTTTGTCGATATTGCCCGCAAGCGTGTAGGCGGCGATGAGATCGCTGCTATTTGCCATGTGGCCCATGATGACCGTGATCATCGAAAAGCCCGTGCCCCAGAGCGTCTCGTTGATGAGCACCGGCGCGCTGTAGCGCAGGAATTTACGCAGCATGTCCATGCCGGGGCGGAGGATGGCGTGCTTCATGAGCGGCATCGTGCGGCAGCGGAACGCGTAGGAGGACGCGACGACGAACTCCACCACGCGGGACAGAAGCGTCGCTACCGCCGCACCCGTGATGCCGAGCGCGGGCAGACCGAGCTTGCCGAAGATCAGCACATAGTTGCCGAGCGTGTTGCAGAGCATCGAGATCGCGAAGACGATCATGCCGAAGCGGGGGTTTTCAATGCTGCGCTGCATGCCGATGTAGATGGAGGAAAGCGAGTTGAAAATGTAGGAGAAGCCGACGATGCGCAGGTATGGCTCGGCCAGCTCCACGAGTGTCAGATTGTCGGTGATGAGGTAGAGCACCTGCGCGGGAAACGCGCACAGAATGGCGGCAAACAGCACGCTCACGCCGCCCGCGATCATAAAGCCGATGCCCATGACGCGGTTGATGCTCTCGCGGTCGCCGCGGCCCCAGTATTGGCTGATGAGCACGCTTGAGCCGCTTTGCAGGCCGAAGACGACGAGCTGGATGATGAAGACAGGCACGTTCGCCACCGTGACGGCGGACATCTGATCGCTGCCGAGAAGTCCCACCATGAACGTATCGAGAAAGCCGAGCGACGTGGTGATCAAATTCTGCACGATGACCGGCAGCGCCAGCAGAAAAAGATGCTTGTAAAAGCCCTTGGGCTGGTGAAGATAGGAGAACATAAAAACCTCGAATCGTGGAATTACAGCATGGGGAAGCGCGTGTCGCGGTGCGCCTTGAGCGCGGAGACGAGTGCGTCGATCTCTTCTTTCGTCGTCTCGGGGCCGAAGCTGACACGCAGCACGCCCGCGGCGGTCTTTTTGTCAAGGCCCATCGCGCGGTAGACGTGGCTCAGCTGCCCGCGATGGCAGGCGGAGCCTGCCGAAATGCAGATGCCCTGTGCGCCAAGTTCCGTAACGACATTCGCCGACGGGTAGCCGACGAGCGAGATCGACAGGATGTGCGGCGCGGTCCCGTCGCCGATGCGGACGACGCTGTCGAGCGCGAGGAGCTTTTCCTCGGCGTAGGCCTTGATGGCGGCGACGTGGGCGAGCTTTTCATCGAGATGGTCGGCGCGCAGCTCGACCGCCTTGGCAAAGCCTGCGATCTGGCCCGTGGCCTCTGTGCCGGAGCGCAGGCCGCTCTCCTGCCCGCCGCCAAAGATCAGCGGTTTGGGCGCGCGGATGCGCTCGCCCAAATACAGGCCGCCGATACCCTTGGGCGCGCCGAGCTTGTGCGCGCTGACGGAGATGAGGTCCGCGCCCAGCGTGTCGGCGCGGAACGGAATTTTCAAAAAGGCCTGCACCGCGTCGGTGTGCAGCAGGGCACGGGACTTTTTCGCTTTCAGAAGCTGCGCGACCTCGGCCACGGAGAAGATGCAGCCCGTCTCGTTGTTGACGAGCATCATCGTGACGAGCGCGGTGTCGTCGCGCAGTGCACTTTCGACCTGAGAGGCGGTGATGTCGCCGTTCTTGTCGGGCTTTAAGTACGTGACGGAGCAGCCCTCCTGCTCGAGGGCCTTGCAGGTCTCGAGAATCGCACTGTGTTCCACGGCGGTCGTGATGATGTGCTTGCCGGCGTGGCGGTTCTGGTGCAGGGCAAGGCGGACGGCCCAGTTGTCGCTCTCCGACCCGCAGGAGGTGAAGACGAACTGTTCACTCTTGCAGCCGAGCGCGGCGGCAATCGTCTCGCGCGCCGCGGCGACAGCGTCGCGCGCCTGCTTTCCGATGGGGTATTGCGAGCTGGGGTTGCCCCAGCCAGAAACCAGCGTATCGTAAACGGCGTGCGCCACCTCTTCGGGAACGGGGGTGGTGGCCGCGTGATCGAGATAGATCATATCGGGAAAATCCTTTCTTTGGTCTTGTCAGAATGCTCAAATGATTATACAATATAAAAATAAAAAAGCAAGGGCGGCGGACGCTTTACGCCGGAAACGGCAGAAAAAAGCGGGACTTTACCGCCCAAATCGCGGAAAAGGATACAAACATACATGAAAGTTGCGATCTGCACCCTCGGGTGCAAGGTGAACCAATATGAAACGCAGGCACTCGAGCAGGAGCTTTTGCACCGCGGACATACACTGGTGGATTTTGAGGAGACGGCGGACGCCTACGTTGTCAACACCTGCTCGGTCACGGCGGTGAGCGACAAAAAGTCGCGCCAGATGCTCCGTCAGGCGCAGCGCCGCAACCCGAGCGCGGTCATCGCCGCCTGCGGCTGCTACGCCCAGACGCATCCCGAGGACGTCAAAAAGCTCGGGCTCGACGTCATCGCCGGCACGAATGACCGCGCGAAGTTCATCGACCTTTTGGAGCGCGCGGCACAGGACAAAACGCCTATTGTCGATGTCGACGACGTCTGGGAGCGGCGCGATTTTGAGGTGCTGCCCGCGGGCGGTATGGTGAATCGCACACGCGCGATGCTCAAGGTCGAGGACGGGTGCGTGAACTTCTGCACCTACTGCCTCATTCCTTACGCGCGCGGGCGCGTGCGCTCGCTGCCGATGGACGAAGCTGCAAAGCAGGTGAAAGCGCTGCGTGAGGAGGGCTACCATGAGATCGTGGTCACGGGCATCGAAATTTCGTCCTACGGCTCGGACTTCAAGGACGGGACCTCACTCATCGACCTTTTGGAGCTCATCGCGCGCGAGGGCGGCGACATGCGCATCCGCCTCGGCTCGCTCGAACCGCGGACCATCACGGAGGAATTCTGCAAGCGGGCGTCAAAGCTTCCTTACCTCTGCCCACATTTCCACCTCTCGATGCAGTCGGGCTGCGACGCGACCTTAAAGCGTATGAACCGCAAATATGATACGGCGCGCTATATGGAATCCTGCGACCTGCTGCGTCAGTATTTTGACGACCCTGCCATCACGACGGACCTCATCACGGGCTTTCCCGAGGAGACGGAGGAGGAATTCGCGCAGACGCTTGACTTCATCGCGCGCGTCGGCTTTGCCGACATGCACGTCTTCCCTTATTCCATCCGCCCGGGCACGAAGGCTGCGGAGATGCGCCAGATCGACATGCCCGTGCGCGAAGAGCGCGCCGCGCGCGCCTCGGCTGTCGCCAAGACGATGCACGAAGCGTATCTTGCGTGCTGCGTGGGCAAGATCTTTCCCGTGCTCTTCGAGCGCGACCGCAAGGGCGGCAGCGCGGGCCACGCGCCGAACTATATGGAGGTATCCGTCGCGCAGGAAGGCCTGCACAATCAGGTGAAAAACGTGAAGATCACGGCGGTCGACGGCGGCAGTCTTCGCGGCGAGTTGGAGGAATAACGCATGGCCAACCATTTTTATGCCTATATCTCCCGCATGCGCTGTGTCAAGCGCTGGGCGCTCATGCGCAACACCGAGGAGGAGAACATTCAGGAGCACAGCCACATGGTCGCGGTGCTGGCGCACGCGCTCGCGCTCATCCGCACGCGTGTCTTCGGTCTGCCCACGGACGCGAACGCCGTGGCGGTCGCCGCGCTCTACCACGACGCAACAGAGATCCTGACCGGCGATATGCCGACGCCCATCAAGTACTATAACCCCGAGATCCGCGACGCCTACCGCAAGGTCGAGGCCGTGGCAAGCGACAAGCTGCTCTCCATGCTGCCGGACGAACTGCGCGCGGACTATGAGCCCATCATCAAGATCGAGGACGAGACGACGAAAAAGCTCGTCAAAGCGGCGGACAAGCTCTCGGCCTACATCAAGTGCGTCGAAGAGCTCAAGGCGGGCAACATGGAATTCAAAAAGGCTGCGGAGCAGACGCGCCGCGCGCTGAGCGAGATGCACATGCCCGAGCTCGACTATTTCATGGTCAACTGCATAGAGAGCTTCTCCATGACGCTTGACGAGCTGGAATAAGAAAAATGCGGAAATTGGGAACATTTTTCGCAAAATGAACGTCTAAACCTTCGCAAGCCCCAAAATCAAAGTGAGGTGGATCAAGATGAAAAGATGTTTGACCCTTTTGCTCGCGCTGGTGCTGGCGCTTTCCCTTGCCGCCTGCGGCGCGAAGTCTGCGGGCTCGGATACCATGACGGGCAGCTACAACGGCTATGATTCGACGAAGGAAGACTACGACTTTACCGCGACAGATGGCGAAGCGGAGGACGCGGGCGCGTGGAACGGCGGCGGGCAGGCAGGTTCTGGTATCGACAAGAGCCTTTCCGAGCGCGGCGTCAAGATGGTCTACAGCGCGAGCATCGAGATGCAGACGCTTTCTTACGAGCAGGCGGTGGAGGACATTGCCGCGCTTGTGGAGCGCAGCGGCGGCTACTTCGAGCAGAAGAATTTTTCAAACTACTCCAACGGCTATCGCCATGCAAGCTACACCGTGCGCGTGCCGGCGGAGCAGTTCGCTGACTTCTGCGCGCAGGTCGGCACGCTCTGCCATGTGACGTGGCAGAACGACACGGCAGAGGACATCAGCGAGCAGTATTACGACACGCAGTCGCGCCTGGAAACGGCGCAGATCAAGCTTGCGCGCTTGCAGGAGCTGCTCAAAAAGGCGCAGAACATGGAGGACATCATCTCCATCGAGTCCGCCATCTCCGAAACCGAGTATGAGATCGAGCGCCTTTCCGGCACGGTGCGCCACTATGACGCGCTCGTGGACTATGCGACCGTCACGCTCGAGCTGAATGAGGTCTACCGTCTCTCCGGCACGGAGGACGCACCCAAGAGCTTTGGCGAAAAGCTCGGCAACGCCTTTACGGACGGCCTTGCCGCCGTGCGCGAGGGTCTGGAGGAATTTGTGATCTGGTTCGCCTACAGCTGGCTCGGCATCCTGATTTTCGCGGCGGTCGCGTTCGCGGCCGTGAAGCTCATCGGCCGTCTGCGCCGGGGGAAGAAGCTGCCGAAACTCGGCAGAAGGAAAAAGAAAAACGCGGCGAACGAAACAAAACCGGAGGAATAAACCATGAACATCACCTGGCGGGGCCATTCCTGCTTTCTCGTCGAGAGCGCGGGCTGGCGCGTCGTGCTCGACCCCTACTATGTAGAGACGTATCCTGCGCTGCACATCGAGGCGGACGAGGCGCTGTGCTCGCACGGCCACCGCGACCACGCCTTTTTAGAGGCAGTGATGCTCTCGGGGCGCGACAAATCGGAGAGCCCGTTCACGGTCGAGACGGTTTCAACGTTCCACGATGACAAGAAAGGTTCACTTCGCGGCGAGAACGCCATCCATATCCTGCGCGCAGAGGGGATGACGCTCGTGCACTGCGGCGACCTTGGCCATGAGCTGAGCGAGAAGCAGCTCGCGGCGGTCAAGGGCTGCGATGCGCTGCTGATTCCCGTTGGCGGGTACTATACGATCGACGCGAAGACGGCAAAAAAGGTCGCGGACGCGATCGCGCCGCGCGTGCTCGTGCCGATGCACTACCGCTTCGGCGCGCACGGCTACCCTGAGATCGGCACACTCGATGAATTTCTGGCGCTGTATGAGGCAAAGAAGATCCACAAACTTGATGGGAACTTGTTCGAGCTGACGAAGAACGCACCTGCGGGCGTCATCGTGCCGCGATTTGCCGAATAAGAGAAGAAATGCAAAAGCCGCCCGTTTCGAGCGGCTTTTGCTGTATAAAGCCCTTCTTTCCCGCGTAGACTATAGTGCTTGCCCGGCTTGACCGGGGCGGAAAGGGAGGACGGAGCATGAAACGGGAGCTGCGCCGATGGGAGATTGTCGGCTTTATCGCAACTGGCCTTTTCGGGACGCTGCTGCACTTTGTGTACGAATGGACGGGCGGGAATCGCGTGATCGCGGTGTTTTCGGCGGTCAACGAGTCGACCTGGGAGCACATGAAGCTGTTGTTTATCCCGTTTCTCGTGTTCACGGTGGTGGAGTTTATTGTGTTTTCCGAGGCGTTCCGGAACTTCTTCGCCGTCAAGGCGGCGAGCATCCTGCTGGGCCTTGTCTCGATTCCGGCGCTTTTCTACACGCTGACGGGAATGTTCGGCAAGCTCCCTGACTGGGTGAACATCACGATCTTCTTCCTCGCCGACGCGCTGCTGTACTTTGCGAGTTACCGCCTGCTGACCGATGGCGCGCTGCGCGGGGGCGCGATGCAGCTCATCGGCTTTGTACTTCTGTGGGCGCTGCTGTTCGCGTTCGTCTGGTTCACGTACCGCCCGCTGCACCTGCCGCTCTTTTTAGACCCCGTGAGCGGGTGTTACGGACCGGAAACACCGTGTTAAAAAAACCCTGCCGAGAAATCGGCAGGGCCTTTACAGTTGCTATACAAATAGTATATTTTGCAGAGCTTCTGCAAAATGCGTGTGCAGAAAGGCTCTTGTGATTCGGCAGAACGGCAAAAATAAAAATCAGCAGACATGACGGAAGTTGCGAAAAGCCGTCAAAGTAGCCGCGTTCCCGACAGAATCCGCCGCGATGCGGCAATGTTTGATCGAAACTGACAGATTAACATAATAAATTCAATAAAGAGATTCTACGGTGAGTTATCCACAGTTTCCACAGAGTTTTCCACACAAGTGGATTTCTCAAAATCCCATGATTTGACAGGGAAAAATTGATTTGATTTCCGCGGAGTGGAAAACATACTGTGCAGATAGGCGTGTGTCGAAATTTACATAATTCTGGAATTGGAAAATTTGTGGCAGAACAGAAATTCGATTTGTTACCATAATCGTGGAATTATGCAAGATGGAATAGACTCCTTGCAGTCTGCAAGGGGGAGCAGCGCCGCGGGCGCTGCACGGAATAAGGGGCCATTCTCTCACGTGAGAGAATGGCCCCCTTTGACCCCCAAGAGAACGCAAGGGGCCATGCCCCTTGACCCCGCACATTGGCAGCCTGAGGCTCGAATAACTGCACGCGCTGCGCAATCGGGTGCGGTGTACATGGCTTCGCCATGAATCTCTGCGTTTCGACATATCCAGCAACCGCGCCTTACTATCGTGAGGCGCGAGTGACGCTACCTCGGCGGCAGACTGCCTGCCGAATGCGGCATTGCTGGCGCTCGCCGCATTGTGGAGTGCCTCGGTAGACGGAGATTACTGCGCACTTCTATAAGATGGGCAGAGCGGCAGCGGATGATAGGAGCAGAGGCAAATCGTATCGCAATGCTAACGCGGCAACGCCGCGCGCAGGCATTCCATTCCGGAGGCATAAAGACTGTTCAAGCCCGGGACTGCCAATCAAATCCCTTTCTCTTGGGGGTCAAAGGGGGATATTCTCTTTCCGAGGAAAGAGAAT
>ERZ1034719.927-NODE-927-length-15002-cov-11.277447_pt1 | contig 15002 bp, 10 predicted proteins | sample MGYA00520703_ERZ1034719 | MGnify/ENA primary metagenome ERZ1034719 (study PRJEB33766, sample SAMN09781716) | gut metagenome | biome: gut microbiome | host: Homo sapiens | place: Madagascar | study: EMG produced TPA metagenomics assembly of the PRJNA485056 data...
CTAGTATTATAAACAGTAAGAATGAAAATATGTTTCAAAAATGGACTTCTGCAGGATTGTTGAAATATGTTAATGACAAAAAAATACAGACCTGGTTAAAGGATAGACGGATACAATTTCCGCTGTCTTTAACAAGATCTGATGAAATAACTATAACAGATTTAAATGGAATTGTCAAATCATTTCCGATAAAAAGCAAAACAGGTTTTGAAATGAATTTTGAAACAATTCAAAAAATGGCAGAACCAACACAAGGAGAAAAATCAATAGAAGATAGTATTGTTGACAAAGGAATAGAATCAGTCCAGGCAAATGGCGGACTTTCAGAAGCAGCTATGGAAGCTGATATTGCTGCGATAGATAATCAAAGAGCCGATTACCTGGACGAAGACGGAAATCCTCATTTCTACGATGAACATGAACCGGCACAAGAAGAACTTCCATATTTTTATGATACAAATGATAATCCGCATACAACATCAGAAATATATGCAGCTTTGTTTTTCGCATAGGTCATTTTTGTCCCTTGCGAATTTTCATTTTTGTTTTGTATAGTAGTTTGTTCCGCAAAGGAACTGGAGTTCCTTTGCGGATTTATATTTTCCTCTATGACTTCTTTTTTTGTAATTTCTGTATTAAGTAATGATTCATACAAATCTGTTGTTCTGTAAAATGATTTTTTTCCTGTCTGGCTGTTTATTGTTTCCCTTTCAAGAAGACCTTTTTCTACAAAATTATCAAATCTGCGTCTGATACCTTTTTCTGTCGAAATACCAAGTACAGGGAGATCTTCCTGTACTTTTGAAATTCTAATCCAACCAAATACTTTATTCTGTCCACAAGTATCTTTGAATATACGTTTTTCCATTTTACCTGAAAAAAAATTTGCAAACCAATTAAGAAGTAATGCGTCTGCAACATCAAGTCCTAATGAGACTAATTTTTCCTGTGAATATTCAAAAATACTGAACCGCATCTTCAACCTGCTGTAAATGATGAATCAAAATTTATTATCATACTGACTTCCATTTTGTTTTTCTTCCTGATGGATATGAATAGAAATCCATGCACCAAAAATTCCTATAAGTGTAATCAGAATAGAAATTAATACTGAAATAACTTTCCCAATCATTCTTTTTTCTCCTTTTCATACATTTCACGTATTATATTTTCAATTACTACCTGACAGTGAATGAACTCTGTATCTGAAATATTTTTTCGCATATATGCTGATATTTCAGTTGTTATTCTGGCTGCAGTTCGTGAAGGCTTTGTAGCACATACGGTCTGTTTTGAATCCCTGCCATCAGGAGATTTTCTTTCGGTCGGTATAGTACAAATCATTCCGGATACTCTAAGTTCATCGAATATCATGGCATGAAGCCCTATTTGTTAAACTTCTTGAGAATTTCTTCAGATTCAGTCGGAATATCAAACTTTGGAGCTATCCGGCAGAAAGTAAAGTCAGCAAAGCTTTCATCTGCTTCTATTTCCTCGATATTCTTTCCAGAGTGAAATAGTTCTATGATTTTGTCATAAACAGAATAGGCCGCTTCTGAATAAGCCTGCTTAAAACCTTCGACAAATCCTTCCTTATATCTTTCAATAAGTCTGGAATCAAACTGGCTCTGTTCTACATGCTCTGCTTTCTGAACGCTCATATCACGGCTTCTGACAGTAACAGACTTTGGAATATCTTCGGTGTCATCCGGTAAATCCGTTAAGTCTTCCGTCTCTGTAACATCTTCGGAAACAGATACCGTTTCTGTTTCTACATCTGTATTTGTTTTGACCTTCTTGGGATGTTTTTTCTCATACGCTTTATTTACAGTAAGTTCATTATTTTCAATCTGCTGCAAAACTTCTTCATCTGCGTCTTTTATAACAGATATTGCTTTTTCTGCTGTTCTGGCAGAAACTCCAAGTACATCAGCAATTGCTTCTGATTTTTTTCCTTCTGCATTTTGAATAAACTCTGTCCCATAAAGTTTTGCAACAGCGCTGAGCAAATCTGCCCCTTCAAGATTTCTGCGGTCTACCTGTTCGCTAAGCGCTTCTTTTAAGGCCTCATCGAAAGTTTCAAATTGAAATTCATAATAAGGCACAGTCTCCAAACCGGCCATTTGTGCAGCTTTTATTCTTGTATATCCATCCATAAGGTATTTGTGTAATCTTCCTTCTTCATCAGTCTGGAACCAAATATCTACAGGATGATTGCCTTTGAATCCTTTTTCTTTCATTGAATCTGCAATGTGATTTAAAACTTCTTGTTTAATGGGAAATAAAGTCTGAAAATCTTTGTGCATTTCAATTTCGTCTATACGAATAGATTTTGAAAGTCTCAAACCGCTGTCTGCAAAAGGTGCTTTTCCGCCAAGTTTATTTAATGTAATCTGTCTTGCCATTTTAGAACTTCTCCAAATCTGCTTCTTTTCCGGTAATTAGATTTGCCAGCTTATTGAAAGCTAAAGCCAAACGCTGGCTGCCAAGCATACGGGAATGAACAGAAACTTTTTCATCTGTCTGCGTATACTTACGTGTTGCAGGAGTATTTGGAAGCTGAATATCAAGAATATTGTCAAATTCCTGTTCAAATACATTTGCAAACTGGGACTGTATGGAATCAGGAAACAAGGCAAGATTTTCCTGCCAGAAAGTATAGTAAATGTACAATTGTCAACTTTTTCATTAAGTTCATCATAAAGATGTGAACGCAGGCATTTGGAAGTAGTTAAATTGAAATAATCGAGCTGAACAGGTGTAAAAATGTAATCACTTGCATAAAGGGCATTCATTACAAGATTATCATAAGTAGGTGCTGTATCGATGATTATATAATCATATTTGTCTGTAGGAAGACACTTTTTTAATGCATGATAATCAATAGAACGAATATCAAAAAGTCTTAGAGTTGAAGGAACAATATCAACATTTTCTATTCTTGACTTAACTGTGTATCCTTCTGTTGTTCTGTGTGTCAGAGCTTCTGCAACATTTTGTGTTGGAAACTCATCTGCAATTCCCATACAGTAATAAATCGTTGATGAATTATTTGTGTCCATATCAAAGAACAGAACTTTGTAGCCACGAGCTGCCAGGTTATTGGCAAGTAAAATTGCGTCTGTAGATTTTCCTACACCGCCTTTCATTGATGAAAATGTGATAACCATAATACTTCCTTTTTGAGACGTATGCTCAAATAAACAATTTCCAACAGGAAAATCCGCCTGCCCATTAGTGGATTTTTTCCTGCTGAAAATTGAAGTTAAAATAAAAAAGACTTCTTTTGTAAAACGGGTTGTTTTCAAAAGAAGTCTTCCAGTCACAAAAGCGACTATGTATGTCCCCGTTTCAATAACATAAATAGTCGTTTTTATAAGAAAATCCGAAAAAATAACGAATTGCCTATATAACGAAAATATCATGAATCGGAGACAAACAGATGAAAGTGCTGGTATTTTTATTAAGTTGTATTATAATTAGAACATTATCATGTGTAATTCACAATGGAATTTTGCGGGGAAAAACGCAGCCTTCGCAGTTGGAATTCTTCTTACCTAATCGCTACGCTTACATGCCTACCTAAAACACTTGCTGCTTTAACCAGTGTATTAAGAGTTACAGAATAATTATCTGGATCAAGAAGACGGTTTACAGCAGCTCGTGAAGTGTCTAGTTTCTGGGCAAGTTCTGTTTTGGTAAGTTTTTCTTTGTCGAGAGCTTCCTGCAGCTGGTAGGAGATAATCTTTTTAACGGCTCCAGCTTCTACTTCTGCGGAGATTCCTTCTTCTTCCAAAAAATCGTCAAATGAGCTTCCAATGTTACTGTTCATCGTTAATACCTCCATTCAATACCAGATTCCGGCGTTTTTTTGACAGTTCCAAATCTTCCTGCGGTGTTTTCTGACTTTTGTTCTTTGAGCCAGTCGCGGACTGGTTCATTCCCGCTGTCGGTTTTGAAGAATCTTGCTGTTACAATTTTTTCATTTGGCATAGTTATAATGTATCAAAATTGATTCGTATTGTCAAGAAAAATATAATTGCGACATTCTTTGATGTTGTAAGTGTCCTATAATAGCCCGTAAATGATGATAAACAGTGCCTCACAATCCCCCGTACCCCGGCCGCGGGTTAAAGAACTCATACTTTTATGCCGAAAATATATCAAAATAGTAATACCCCACTAGAAAATTTGACAAATTTGCAAAGATGGGGCATACTATAGTTTAGAATAGATATTTTAGAGATTTTTTATCTTTTGGAATAAATTCAGGCTATTTTCGGGGGTTGTCATGAAAGTAAAAAAGTTTCTTCTTGCGGTTGTTTCTGTAGTTTTTGCATACGCTCTTTTGTCCTGCGACGTTGGACTTGGAGCGGCAGTAGACACACAGGCACCTACACTCAACGTAACTTATCCTGCAACGCTCTCTACGGTAAGAGGGCAGTTCGTTTTTGGCGGAACCTGCGCCGACGACCAGAAAGTTACGTCTGTTACGGTAAGCGCGTACAATTCGGAACTGGGAAAATCTTACGGCCCCTTTGCCGCAACCATTGCAGATGACGCAAAATCATGGACATTCTCTTTTAACAAAAAAGCAGAAGGCAAAGACTCCTACAACGGCTGGGAAATGCCCGACGGAAAATACACCCTTGAAGCCGTAGCGCGCGATGCCTCAGGCAAAAGCTCCGGTACAGGTGCAATAACAATTGACATAGACAACACAGAGCCCATTTTTATTCTTAACTCACCCGGAACAACTGACATAAAAAACCCCACCGTCAGCGGTTCAAGTTTTAAGATAACCGGAACAATTGCCGACGACCATTCCATAAAATACATGCGTGTAAACGTCTACGAAAATATGGGGGGGGTAAAGGAAAACTTCTCGAATCGTTTAAAGAAGAGAATATAGAAACTTCTGGCGGAACCTCGGTTTCTCTCTTTGGAAAAAAAGATGATGTTTACACTAAACTTTACGGTGACATAAAAGACGCCTCATCTATAGGAACAAAAACTTTCTTCTGCGAAATTGAACTTGAAGATTCAGCATACGAATACAATGATTTTAAAAACAACGCTTCTGGAAAAACAGGAAATGTTTCAAAAAAAGTATATCTGTATGATTCAGTCTACCAGAAATTCCAGAGTTCTTCGGGATACGGACTTGAAGCTGCAAAGATAAAATCTATTGTAAATGAAACTTTAACAGAAGTAAACGGAACAGCGGCTGCCCAAATCAGAACCGAATTCCTTAACAGTGCTGCACAGTCTTCTCTTGCCTTCGGGCTGAACCCTAACGCCAATCCGAAATATGTTGTGCAGGGTTTTGATGTAGATTCTGTTTCTGATATAGACAAAACGGGCGCTTCGAGCCAGAGTATTTCTGTTCAGGTTAACGCAGGTCTTGACGGAACAAATGTTCTTCCCAAAACAATGTGCGTTTATGTCTTTGGACCGTTCGATTCTGTAACAGAAGACATAGTTTCTTCTATATATAATGATCCCGCAAAATATGCCAAAAACAAAGACGCACCAGTTGCAGTTAAGGAAGAAAATTCTTCTTACGCAGGCTCCTCACAAGCAACATACACATTCAATATAAAACTCCCGAAGGCAATAAGTCCGCTCAAGACATACATTGTTGCAGCTTCGGGAACAGATGCCGACGGTAACGATTTTGACAATGACGGAACAGTTTTTGCATTCCTTGGAGCACAGACAGGCGCGGCACCGACTCTTGCCATAAGTACACCGACAAATTCAGCTATGTTCAATTCGTCTGAAAATCTTTTTGTTACAGGAACCGTAAGTTATGAAGGTGGCATTGACGAAAACAATCTTTCTTTGGACTGGGAAGTAACCATTACTGATGAAAACGATTCAAACAAAGTTGTAAAAACATACAGCGGAACAAGAAGCGATTGCACAGTCAACAAAGACGGAAGCTGGTCTCTTTCAATTCCTGCCGACGATGTTCCGGCATACGACGCAGACAAAAAAAACGGAAAGGTTTACACATATTCTGTAAAAGTAACCGCAACGGGAAGCAACGAACTTAAGGTTGTTGCAGAACGCTTGTTCCATGTAGACTCACAGCCTCCTGTACTTTCGGGACCTGAAGTTACAAAGACTGTAAAAAATGCTGAGGGTTTCGATTGCGTTAACGGTACAATTAACATAAGCGGCGGTGTAGACGAAAATTACAGAAAAACATTTACACTTACCGTAACAGACAGTTCAGATTCTGGTGTTAAAAAAGAATTCTCTTACAACGCAGGCCAGTTTAACAGTGAACCTATAGACACAACAGAATTTAAAGACGGCGCAAATCTCATAATTAAGCTCGCGGCAGAAGACAAAGCCGGCAACAAAAGCAAGCCTTCTGTAAAAACAATTAAAATAGACCAGAGCACAGACATTCCTTCCATTACTCCTTCAAACTATGACGCGGGTATAAACAGCGCGGACGGTGTTGGAGTCAAAGGGGACGTAATAAAGAACCTGTTCGGAACTGTAAGCAACAATAAACTTTCTGGAACCGCTTCTGATGATGACGGCGTAAAAACTGTAACTGTAGAATACAGGGAAGCGGGAAGTACAGGCGCTTATATTTCAAAGAAAGTTATAGAAAACGGAACTTCAACAACGGCTCCGTTTACATTTGCTCTTCCTTCAAAAGAAGCAAAGTACGAAGTAAAGATAACTGTTACCGACACAGAAGGAAACGCAAACGGAACATACGCTGCTTCTCCTTTCTACATTGGTGTTTCTTCGGGAGCACCGGCTCTTAAGGTATATCCACAAACTTCAGACTATACCAGAAAGGGTGAAGTGCTTTCTGTAAAGCCAACTGTTACTTCAAATGTTGCAACAACTCTTACTGCAAGCTACACCGTTAAAAGAGAAACAACAACAGAAACAGAAACAGCAACAGTAGAAACGGGAACAATCACTCCGGACGGTAACGGCAATATTTCTCTTACTGTACCGGCCACTGTAAAAGACAAAGATGTTCTTGCGATAACATACACGGCAACAGATATATTCGGCCAGAGCACTTCTGATGTACACACATATACAATAGACAACACGGCACCGGTTCTTGCTTCTTCACATTATTCTGACGACAGCCTTAAGCCAAATGTAAACGCAAAAGATCCTGCCTCTTCATGGTACAAGGACGAGTCACTGCCTTTTGTTATAAACTACTATGACGGTGGCTGCGGTGTTGAGCGCGTGGAATATACATTTACTGCGGCCGGCGTCACAGCAGATAAAGCAGTTACCGGATCGGGTATTCCAAAGAAAGCAAACGGAAAAGAATATTACCAGTACTCTGCCGCAATATCTGGCTTTGCTGTCGGAACAAATACTCTGGTATTTACAGCCGTAGATGCTGCAGGAAACAAAAGTACATCAACAACACTTAACGTAAGACGCGACAACGTGGCACCAACACTTAGACTTGTTTCTATAGATGGAACAACTTACGACGGAAATGCAAAACTTGTTAACGGAACAAAAGACGTTGAATTCATTGTAGAGGCAGCCGATGCTGCTTCAGGTATTGCGTCTGTTAAGTACGGCAATGTGGATGGAACCCCAGTTGAAGGACAGAGCGGCCAGTATTCGTTTACAATAAAATCAAAAAGTCTTGCTACGATGGATGTAAACGCAACTGCAACAGACCAAGCCGGCAACACTACAACTACAAAGCTCTTTAACATTATTCTTGATAATGTTGCACCTGTCGTAAACATAACAAGCTCCCTCGACAAAGACACTTCAACACCTGCTGTCGAAGTCAACGGAACAATTGCCCTTGAAGGAAACTCCAACGACGGAAGCTATGCACTTACAGCAACACCGGTATTCTGGTACACGCTTACAAAACCAACGGATCCCGTAACTTCTACCGCAGGCTGGACAAGAATCTTTACCGGCACAAGCGACATAACAGAATCGTCTACTCCAACTGCATGGAAGAGCCTTCCTATAGACACAAAGAGTGCGTTCGGTACACTTACAGACGGAACACACGTTTACGTAATGGCCGCAGTTACCGACTCTGCACAGAACACAGGATACTCTCCTGTACTTGATCTTGTTGTAGACCAGAACACAGACCACCCGCAGATAAAAATCACTTCGCCAAAGTCACTCAAAGATATGGGCAAAACAGGAACAACTATCTGGCAGAAAAACACAAAGGTAATTGAAGGCCGCATTTCTGACGACGACGGAATTGAATCTCTGGAATACAGTTTTAAAGATCCAAATGACGAAACATTTGATAGTTCAATAGACTGGATAGAAGTTACCCCAAACGGCGACTCATGGGAAATAGAAGCCAAAGAAGGTGAAAACAAAATATACTTCCGCGTAACAGATACTGAAGGAACTATATTTACTTCAAGTAAAACTTCAGGTCTTACAGCACCGTACATTACCGACGGAACAAACAAATTCGGAACAGCTGCTGCCGCTGACAGCGTACTTTACGTTACTGTAGACACAATACCGCCTGCAATAAGAGAACTTAAGTTTGACACAACAGCCACTAAAGCAACTTATACCGGCCCATTGAAGGATGTATCATTACTTTCAAATACAATTGTCGGTGGTACTACAAAGTGGCTTAAGATTCGCGCACATGCAACTGATGACAACGGAATTAAATCTGTTACTGTAAGCATAAACAACGGTGCGGCTGTAGAAGCAACAAAAGGCAGCGATGAAGAAGGTGAATATTACGAACTTGCAGATATTGATCTTTCGGGATTACCCAGCGGTTCTATAGATGCAGTTGTTACCGCAAAAGACAATGCCGGAACAACCTCTTCTACTACACTCAAGATAAATGTAGACAACACCGCCCCCGAACTTAAGGTAACCTACCCGGGAACAGATACTGCTTCAAAGGTAATACGCATTGTTACAATGAAGGGAATTGCTTCTGACAATAATGCCGGAATAGAATCCATTAAATACAAGATGGGAAAAAGCACTTCAACAAAGTATGATTGGGAGTTTATAACAAACCAGAATGCCGGAATAGAATCCATTAAATACAAGATGGGAAAAAGCACTTCAACAAAGTATGATTGGGAGTTTATAACAAACCAGATGAGTTGGGAACTTCCGTTTGAGTCAACAACCCAAGGTGACCCCAAAAATATACTGTATTATATTACAGAAGATATGGTAGATGCCGGTATTTCTGAAGAGGAAACACCAGGCTCTGCTCTTTACAAAGTTTATGTCTCATTCCTCGTTACAGACGTTGTGGGCAACCAGGCAGTGGTAGACGGAAACTATATTCTTGTAGATGCTGAGGGCGGTAAACCGATTGCAACTGTAAGCTACCCCGAAACAGGGGCAACAGTCGGCGGTTCGCTTACTATAATCGGTACCGCAACAGATGACAGCGGTGTCTCCGAAGTACAGGTTCAGCTTGACGTTAACAACGACGGCAATTTTGATGAGACTGACTACAATATTATAAAAAGCTGGACAGCCTCTGACGGAACAACACCTTCTATGCCGGGACTTTGTGAAACATATTCTGCTGACTGGTACATTACTGCCACAGGAACCAACAGTTGGAAGCTTCTTGTTCCTACAATGGAGATTGCAGAAAATACAGCTCTTGCAGATAAGGGAATGTCTCTGCGTGTACGTGCCTGGGACAACGATGAAACCCCTCAGACACACGGCTGGGGTAAAACTGTAAAAGTAAAAATTGACGTAAAGGCTCCACAGGTAGAAAACGTTGCGCTTGTTCAGTACAAGAGCGGCTCTTCGGGCGAGACTTCTGTTTCGCGCACATATTCTTCGGGTATGTACATAACAAAGCCCGAGACCGGCAAAGACTGGTACCTTACCGGAACAATAAGTTCAACATCATTGAGCAGCGTAACCATAACTTCTGATGCCGAATCTGTGAACAAGATCAGTTTTAATCCTCCGCTCCCTTCAGTAACACCAGACGGAAAATATACGTTCAGTGCGCCTGTGACAATTATTGGTGACGGTAAAACTTCTGCTACAATAAATGTAAGCGGTGAAAGCGGCTATACAACTACGTACCCGGTATTGTTCTCTGTAGACAGTCAGGCCCCGCAGATGTACAGCAAAGATGGTTCTCTTGCAGAAGACAAAACAACGTCACTCAGACTTAAATCAGGCGGAATAAACGTAGACGAAAGCAATGCTGTCGTAAACAGCAACGTAGTTTATACATTCGGCGATGTTGTAAAAGAAGAGGGAAGCGGCCTTGACTACATTGCCTTCTACTTTAAGCGCAGCAAATCGGGCGGCACTGAGCCACGTGTTTACAATCCAATGTTCAACACAAACGGCGACAACAGAACAGACATCGACACAACAAAGACCGCCGGAACCGCAAGCGGCGACACTTACATTAACAGCGACGGACTTCCTGTAATGTACATGAAAGACGCAGAGCGCAGTACAGAAACATCGTTCAGCCACAGTTCAATAAGCGGCAATAAAAATATACGCGTAGGAGGCCTTATAAAGATCGGCGGCTCTTACGTAAGAATTTCTTCTGTAGACAAAGATAAAGATGAAGTAACATTTGCACCAGCAAAAGCAGAATCATTTACAGAAGCAGAATTTGTTTACGCGCAGATTGTAGACCACGAGATTACAGAAGGACCTACCGGCAACGACTACGAAAATGTCTCAAACGATGACGGCGACGGAATGATAGAAACGCTCAAGGCAGAAGGTTTTAAGTACACATGGACTGCGAGCATCTTCAGCGACAGAATACCCGACGGTCCTGTAGAGATTCACGTAGTTACAATAGACAAGGCAGGCAACATAAACAGGGGAAGCATTGCAACTTCTATCCAGAACAAACGCCCGCGCATTGCAAAGGTTCTGCTTGGAACAGACCTTGACCACAACGGAACATACGACTTCTATTCAGACAGCGAGATTAAATATGAAGGCAATGTAACACAGGCAACATACAACAACCGCAATTTTGGCGAGTTCAACTATTACTCTGCGGTAGACGCATACAACAAGGCACAGTCTTCTGTTACGTTAAGTTCAGAAACCTTCAAGGTAAAGAACGGAATGTGCATCCTGCCAGAATTTACAGGCGGTAACGGCACACTCAGGTACAATATGAGTGTAGGCGAGCGTGAGGCAAAGGAAGCCCAGAAGGGAACTTCACTTACTGCACTTACAACCGACAAAACTTCCCTTAAGGTGGCAGACCGCGCAGGAACAAAGGCAAATATTGAAAAGCACGTTTCTTCACAGGGCGGAATCATTCTTACGAATGATGAACTTGAAGCCCACGAAAGCAAGACAAAGTATTTTGCGTTTACATTCTGGGACGAAACAGAAGAAACCGTGCAGGGAACAGACAGCCAGTGGGCACTTCTTAACATTCCTGTTATTGTAGACGTAAAGGATGACACACCACCGAATGCTTCATTCAAACCGTTCTTCTGGAACGGAAAAGGCCGCGGCAACAACTCTCTTGCATACGACTCAACAACCGGAAAAGCCCTTGGTCACATAGAACTTGAGTCTGATCTTACAGCTGCACTCAAGGTTTCTCCTTACGGAACAGGACCAAAGGTAAGCGGTACGATTGTTCTTCGCGGAACGGCAAGTGACGAAACTCTCCTTACAGGACTTTCTGTAAAGGCAGGCACAGAAGTAATAGGCTCTGCTACTTACACAAACGGAGTGTGGTCTTCTGCAAACGGCCTTACGGTAACAAACGTGCGTGAAGTAGACCAGAACGGCCACGAAGTTACATGGGAACTTGAATACGAAACACCGTCTGCACAGAAAGACCTTGAGCTTACCGTAACAGCCACTGACGGCGGAACAAACAGTTCTCCTGAGGCAACAGAAAGCACGGCTCCTGCTCTTGGTACAAAAGAAGAAAAACGTACTGCGCTTTATACTGTTGACGTTGTACCTTATGTAACAAACGTAAAGACAATGCTCAGTACCGTAGGTGGAAAAGAAGAAGCGGCATGGTCAACATACGGCCGCACTTCTACAGGAGCCTACGTTGCAGGACAGTCGTGGGCAAAGAATACAGGCATTACAGGAGAAAAGTCAGGCAGTGCAGAGACAGTAACACTTTACGGCTTTAACCTTGCCGGAGGAACAGTTAAATCTTCAAATGGAGGCTCAGCGACACTCAGCACCGTCTCCGACACCGACAACAGCTTCAGCTTTAGCGTAAGCGGCTTCAAGAGCGGCGACTATACTGTTACTGCTGTGAACGGTATTCCTTCCATAAACAACATAAACAGCAACGACTCAAAGGGTTCATACAAGGGAAGCGAGGCTGCACAGAAGTACAACCGCATGCCCAACGGTACAACAAACAACAACCTTACCGACGACTTTAAGATGAACATCTGGGACATACGCTACGATGCGGCTACGTCACAGGGTGGTACACTCAAAGAAGCGGTAATGCGCATTGCACCAGACTCTAACAATATAGGCTTTGCGTTTACAAACGGTGCGTCAAAGTTCAGTATGGGAGGCAGCAAGAGCGGCAACTCATACCAGATCTGGCAGAGCAACTACGCCGACTTTAACAATGTAAGCTTTGTCTACGACAAGAACGGCAACAGTTACGGAACAGCCACCGGTCTTGATACTTACCCGGACGGAAATAACGATTTTGCAGGCCGGTTTACGTTTATGAGCAGCCAGTGGGGTGTTTGCAATACAGGTGATATGAATGACAATTACCAGCACCACCAGAAGATTCGTCTTGAATCAATCGGAGCAAAGAATTTCTATGCAAATACAAAATGGCAGACGTCTGCTTTAATGGATACATACAGATTCCGCTCGCCGACTCTTGCAACCACAATGCATAATGGTTCTACATCTGTGTATCTTGCATACTATGACACGTTTAACAAACAGATACGCTTCCGCTACGGTACGTTTGCCAGTGATGGTATAAATTGGTTGGAAAGTACTGACAACAATGATGGTGACAATCAGAGAAACAAGGGCTTTGGTCAGTTCCAAGATGTACATGGTTATGATACACAGAGTGAATATGACAGCAAACCTGGGTATGGAGTGGCTTCGAATGATGACTATACTACGCAGAAGAAGTCATTTGATGCGCATCCGTATGATTACAGCCTTATTGCCGGCAACGACGCCAAGTATGGTACCGACACCGGCAACGTATGTAGGCCAAGCAACAGCATGGCAAGCACCTGTGTTGCAATAGACGCAATCGAAGGCTCGTCTACTGCAGAAGATGTTGTAGTTGCTGCATGGTGCACGGGCAGCGGCGTAGCGTTTGCATACAAGAAAAACCCGTATACAGACAATGACGCAGATTCAGACTCTGCTAATGCAGGTACAGCAGGCTACTGGTCAAAGGCCGTAGAAGTATTCAGCGGTGCATGCGAAGACGTTTCCATTAAGGCAGACGCCTCTGGTGCTGTACACATAAGTGCCTACAACAAGGCAGATCAGAGTCTTGTCTACCGCTACATTAACAAAGACCGTACTACAATGGGAGACGTTGTAACTGTAGACTCTTACCAGATTGTAGGAAGCCGTACACAGATAGATGTACAGAAAGAAGGCAGCTACTATGTTCCGTACATAAGCTACTACAACCCGGCAACACAAAAGACAAAGCTTGCATATCTTATTGCAGGAAAGAGTGACAAAGGCTACAGTGCACCGGGTGTAAACCCAGACGACACGTTTACAGGCAACTGGGAAGTAAGCGTTATTCCAACTTCGAGCGATATTCAGGAAGACCACACAAACATAGGCTTGTGGAAGGATTCTTCCGGCGCAAGAAGAACTTCTGTTGGCGGTACTGTTAATAACTATGGCTCGATAGGAGATAATGAAGGCCAGACATCGGGTAACGGTACAAACAATCCTGTTGTAGGATATGCTACAGTTATAGGAATCAGAGGCTTTATAGAAACTGCACAGATGCGCTAATATAAGGCTTATGGCAAACATAATAGAAGTAGACGATATACATGCGCCGGGTACAAGTGTCTTCTGCGGCATGAGGGACGGCGCGCTCAGAAAAGCTAGTGGCAGTGACGGCGGGATTTTTATTGCAGAAAGTCCCAAAGTCATTGAGCGCGCACTTGACGCGGGGTGCGTTCCGGTTTCGCTTCTTACCGCAAAAAAGCATATAGAAGGAGATGCCCGCCAGGTTATTGAACGCTGTGGCAGCATACCCGTGTACACTGCAAATGACGAAGTTCTAAAAGAAATTGCGGGCTTTGCAGTAACGCGCGGTGTATTCTGTGCAATGAAGCGGCCGGTACTCAAGTCTGTCCAGGAATTGTGCAAAAATGCGTCACGCGTTGCAGTCCTTGAAAACATAGCAGAAGCCACAAACGTGGGTTCAATATTCCGGTCGGCGGCAGCACTTGGTTTTGATGCAGTTCTTGTAACGCCGTCATGCTGTGACCCGCTCAACAGGCGTGCAGTCCGTGTAAGTATGGGGACTGTATTCCAGGTGCCGTGGACAAGAATAGCATGTTTCCCGCAACAGTGGCCGCGCGACGGTCTTTGCCAGCTTAAATCGCTTGGCTTTAAGACAGCCGCCCTTGCACTTACAGACAATTCCATTGGCATGGACAACACAGCGCTTTTGTCAGAAGAAAAACTTGCGGTAATTCTGGGGACGGAAGGCGACGGGCTTTTGCCAGAGACGATTGCCGGCTGTGACTATACGGTAAAAATTCCCATGGCGCACAGCGTAGACTCGCTTAATGTTTCGGCAGCGGCGGCGGTTGCATTCTGGCAACTGCGCAAATTCCGGGTAGGTGAATAAAAAAGTATACACCTGTCTACAAAAACATACAGGTGTATAAAAATTTATTCATTGTATTGCGTGTTTTTTTCAAAAAGTGTGTTACAATTATATATGCGCATCTGTTTGCTGACTTTCTAAATCTTTACAATACAAATATTTGTGCAGATAA
>ERZ1034719.929-NODE-929-length-14981-cov-5.119054_pt1 | contig 14981 bp, 13 predicted proteins | sample MGYA00520703_ERZ1034719 | MGnify/ENA primary metagenome ERZ1034719 (study PRJEB33766, sample SAMN09781716) | gut metagenome | biome: gut microbiome | host: Homo sapiens | place: Madagascar | study: EMG produced TPA metagenomics assembly of the PRJNA485056 data set...
AGCCGAGGAACGTGTAGCCTGTCCGGCTCGGCTTCGTGCTGCTCAGCGTCAACGCCGTGCCGTACTTCTTCGTCTGCGCCGATGGCGCGCCCGTGCCGCCGTTCGCGTCATAGCTCACGGTGTAAGTGTTGACCTGCCAGACAGCGTAAAGCGTTACCGCGGCGTTCGCCGTATAGCTTCCGCCGGGCTGGTACTGCGCGCTAGTCGCCGTTTTGCTCGTCGCCCAGCCGAGGAACGTGTAGCCTGTCCGGCTCGGCTTCGTGCTGCTCAGCGTCAACGCTGTGCCGTACTTCTTCGTCTGCGCCGACGGTGCGCCCGTGCCGCCGTTTGCATCATAGCTTACCGTATACTCCGTAACAAGCGGCTCAACCGTGACTGCCTTGGTCGCATACACGAGATTATCGTCATAGTCATAAAGGGCAATCTGAATATAAACTGTACCGGGTTGAGTTCCTGCATCAAGCGCGCTGGTATTCTCATAAAAACTTGCGCTCTCGGAAATGTCTCCACCTACGACCGCAAAGGTAACATCTCGGTAATAGGCGTCATTCGGAAGAACAGAATAGCCATATGAGGTCGTACTCCCGGCTTTTACCGTATCCGGTCCAATAAACGTCACACTGTCGACAAGCACCCCCAAGGTGAAATGCGGGAGCGTAGTCGGGCTCAGCTTTGCATTCGGATACTTGCGAATCCGATTTCCGTCTACCGAACCGCTGCTGAAAGTTCCTTCTACAATCGTATTGCCAAAGTTATAATATGGTTGATCTTTTAGCGACAGGCTAAACTCCGCCCCTTGAGAGACGACAAGAAGGCCATAGTTTGTAAAATGGTCTGCCCAAAAAATTCCTCTACAAACTTTTATAATCCCGTAATTGTATACGTTGGCTGTTACATTCAAGAGACTGGTGTATATTTCAAGCGTCACTTCCGACGGTATTTCAAGGTCGTCGCTGACACTTTGAAAGTATTCATCCGAGCTTGAGTAAGGACTGTAACGAACGGTATTGAATACATTCGGATACTGTAAAACCTCCTTCAGCGCGGCCCAAGTACGGACCGTGCAGATGCTCTCTCCGCCATCGTTCGTGCATCCCCCGTTGCATACAAGATTTCCGTAATCTGATTCGATCGTTCCATAATTCATCAGGTTGCCGTTAATCGAAAGCCGCAGCGCTTCTGTTTGCCGGGAAGATGAACTTAGTTCAATTCTTCCGTGATTTTCCAGAATGATACCTCGCGGTACAGTCAGGCGATGATCCGCGAGCGTATATTCAATATGCAGTGTTGTATTGTCATGTATCACCAAATCGGACGGCAGCGTCAGAATCACTGAATCCGTGGACCCTCCCCCCGCATAGGAACTGAAGGGAGAATATTGCAGGTATATATTTACGCTTTTGTAGTACCACATTGAGGCCGCGCTAGACAGTCGGTCTGTGCTGTGGGCATAAATAACCAGATCAAAAACAGAAGAATCAAGATTGCCAAGAGTGCTTGCAGTGCAAGAGCGATACTTTTCCGTGATAACCTGCGTGCTGTTTGTTGATGCATAATACGTTCCATATACCTTTATAATTCCGTTAATCTCAGCATTGCCGTAGTTTCGCATGGCCCCACCGCTGGGAATGTAAAGGACACCGTTCATGCCAACGTACAGCTCACCATAATTTTGGAACACAGTGCTATTTGGCACCGTCAGGGTATGATTGAGCGTGAACGTAAATCCCGCCGGAATGGTAAGATTTTCCGTCAAGGTAATATCATCTTCCGATGTATACGACGTTTCGCCGTTGGCGATGGCGTCGCGCAGTTTCTGCTCCTCCGTTTTTTGCGGCGTACCCGACGGAGTAGTTCCGCCTTTCCACGAATGGATCGTGTTAAAGGTCGAATACCGGCTCGCCAAGGTCAAATCCGCGGCCGGATTTCCCACGGAATCCATGATATAGACCGTTCCCGTCGCCAGCGATTTTGCCTCATCTACCGCGATCCAATGGCCGCCGCTGTTGACCTGGAGCACCATGTGGTGTCCCTGCTTGATATAAGAAATAATGGTGTCATTGTATCCTGTGGACGAGTAAGAGCTATAGGAGAGAATGTCGCCCTGATTTACAAATCCATTATTCGTGATCTTATCCGGTACGTTATAGTACATATTGGAGCCAGTGAAGCCGCCGTTGTTATTCGCGTAATTCACATAGGTCGCAACATCAAAGCTGTCAGCGCTCTTAAGTCCGCTCTGGATGATAAGCTTTGTCGTAGCCGTCACGAGACATCCGGAATCATATACGTACGCTCCACCGCTTCCCAGCGGAAGCGAAGACCAGCGCGAGTCCGTTTGCAGCCACGTCCGGTAGTCTTCCGAAGCATACGTAACTACCTCATCGGCCTCTCCTGCCGGTTCCAGCACGACATCAATGATCTTTTCCTCATTGGTTTCTGCGCCGGCGTCTTCGATGACCAGTTCCTCAAAGATACTGACATAGCCTTCGCAGAAAGCTACGTAGACATATGTACCGGGAGCAAGCCGGTAGCTTCCGTCTTCCTCCGGCTCCAGCTCGACTTCGTCGTTTTCCGCCTCATAGACCAGCACCGCCGCTTCCTCCGGCGTGCAGCTGAAGCGAACGGCCACACGTTTAAGTTCCGGGGTGGTCTCCGGTTCCGGAGTGATTTCCGGCTCCGGAGTAGCTTCCGGCTCCGGAGTAGTTTCCGGCTCCGGGGTGATTTCCGGTTCCGGCGCCGGTTCCGATTTAGCCGCAGCTTCTGCCGCGCCGGTCGTCTCTCCGTCCGCCAGAGCGGACACCGGCAGCAGTGTGAACACCATCAGCAGGGCAAGAAACAGAGAAATATACTTTTTCAAAGCACAAACCTCCTTCTTATTTTCTCTGTGATCCCGTTATTTGTTCCTTAATCCCAATTAAAACACACCACATTGCATATGTCAAATTAAATTATCAAAAAGATAATGCAATATCTTTTTGGTAATCATACCATACTATTAAAAACAAGAGGTACTTAAGTATGGTTTACGACAGGATCAAGCAGCTCCGCGAGCAGAGGGGCTTCACACAGGCCGAGCTTGCCAAAATGCTTGGGGTCACCCGCTCGTGCGTCAACGCGTGGGAAATGGGCGTATCCGTTCCGTCCACGCAGTCGCTCGTGCAGCTTGCGGAGATTTTTGATATTTCTACGGATTACATTCTCGGCGTAGACGCCACCTCGACCATCCGCACGAACGGGCTTTCGGACCGGGACATTCAGCTCGTGCACTCCATCGTCCAGCGCTTGAAAAACGGATAATTCCGCGCATCAAAAAACCGCTCCGGCAGCAGCCGAAGCGGTTTTTATCAAATTAAAAGCGGCGGGATCGCCGTCGCCCCCATTGCCTCCCTCTTTGAGGGAGGTGGCACGGCGCACAGCGCCGTGACGGAAGGAGTAACTCCCTCAGTCTCGCTGCGCTCGACAGCTCCCTCGGAGAGGGAGCCCCAGAGGCGCGAAAGCCGGAAGGGTCTGGGGCCCATTATTTTTCCAGATAATCAAGGCACTCCTTCACATCGGTGAAGTAGGCGTAATGCTCCGCCAGTTCCTTCCCCGCAAAGCCCTTATCCACCGCGCCGCGCAGCAGCTCGACCGCGGGTTCCCAATAGCTTTCCGCATCGAGAAACGCGCTCTTTTTCTGCATCCGCCCAAGGGATGAGAGCGTGATGACCTCAAAAATTTCCTCCATCGTGCCGATGCCGCCGGGCAGGGCGATGAAAGCGTCCGAGCGCTCTTCCATGATCGTTTTGCGCTCCGCCATCGTTTCCATGCGGATAAGCTCCGTGCAGTGCTCAAAGAGAATGCCGGGAGTGTTGAAAAAATACGGCATGACGCCGATGATCTTCCCGCCCATTTCGTAGGCCCCGCGCGCCGCGGCACCCATCATGCCGTGGCCGCCTGCGCCGAACACGAGCGTATGCCCGCGCGCCGCGAGCTCGCGGCCGAGCGCCGTGCCGAGAGCCATAAAGTTCTCACCGATCTCATCGCGCGCCGCGCCGAATACACAGATATTCAATATCCCATCTCCTCCAGCTTTTTTCGGTAATACCGGAACGCCGTGGGCATGGCGAGCGCTTCGCGCTCGGCTCGCGTCACCCAGACATAGCCCGGAAGCTTCTCCTTGCAGCGGACGATGTACCCGCGCATATGCCATTCTACATGGCTGAAAATGTGCACCGCCTCGCCGCAGGGCTCGCCGGTTTCCGGCGCGTCCGGCAAAAGGTCGTTCGGCAGCTCCCACATCGAGGCGAGAAGCCCCGTATCCGCACGCCGCTGCACGGCGCACATATCGCCGCAGAGCAAAAGCAGCACCCGCCGGTTTTCGATCCGGCGCGGCTTTTTCTCCGGCAGCACGGGGTAGAGCGCTTCCTCGCCGCAGCGGTGCGCCGCGCAGTACTCCGCGACCGGGCAGCGCGCGCAGCTTGGCGTGCCGACGGTGCACACCGTCTCGCCCAGCTCCATGAGTGCGCTCGTAAAAGCGCCGCATTCGCCCGTTGGATAGATATCCCGGAGCGCTTCGCGGAAGCGCTTTTTCACCTTGTCGCTGCCGATGCTCTCGCCGAAGCACTCCATGCGCGCGAGCACGCGCAGCACGTTTCCGTCCACCGCCGGTTCCGGCAGTCCGTAGGCGATCGAGGCGATCGCCCCGGCGGTATAGTCCCCGATGCCGGGCAGCGCGCGCAGCGCCGCGGCGTCCGGGGGAAACACGCCGCCGTAAGTCTCGCACACGGTTTTGGCGCATTTGTGGAGATTTCTCGCGCGGGAATAGTACCCCAGCCCTTCCCAGAGCTTGAGCACATCGTCAAGCTCCGCCGCGGCGAGCGCTTCCACGGTCGGGAACGCGCGCGTGAAGCGGTTGAAGTATTCGCGCGCGGCCTCGATGCGCGTCTGCTGCAGCATGATCTCCGAGACCCACACGCGGTACGGCGTCGGCTCCTCCCGCCAGGGGAGAGGGCGCGCCTCTTTTTTGTACCAGTCCACCAGCGGACGGGAAAAGTTTTCCATAGGCCGATCCTTTCGTTTCTCCGGATATTATACGCGAAGGACCGGGCCTTGACAACCTTGATTTACGCTCGCCGAGCGGCTATAATACAGATACATCCCATGCAAAGGAGATACAAACTATGGACTACCGGCGTTTTGGAAATACGATCGTTGCGCGCTTCGACCGCGGCGAGGAGATCACGGCGCAGCTTCGCGCGCTGTGCGAAAAGGAAAATGTCCGTCTGGCGAGCGTTGAGGCGCTTGGCGCAACGGACGAGTTCACCGTCGGCGTGTACAACGTGGACGAGCATCAGTACCACGCGCTCACGTTTACCGGCGCGCACGAGATCGTGTCGCTGACCGGCACGGTGAACACGATGAACGGCGAATACTACAGCCATCTGCACATGAGCGCCGCGAACGAGTCCGGCGCGGTCGTCGGCGGGCATCTCAACAGCGCGCGTGTGAGCGCGACGTGCGAGATGGTCATCCGCGTGATCGACGGCGCGGTGGACCGCTTCAAGGACGATGTGACCGGGCTGAATCTCTTCAAGTTCTGATTCCATGACCGAAAAGCTGTTTTACACTGACGCGCATATGCGAAAATTCACCGCGCGCGTCCTCTCGTGCGAAGAGCATGGTGGCCTCTTTAGCGTAACGCTCGACCGCACCGCCTTCTTCCCTGAGGGCGGCGGACAGGGCGGCGATACCGGCGCGCTCGGCGGCGTGCGCGTGACGGATACGCGCGAGGAAAAGGGCGAGATCGTCCATTTCTGCGATGCTCCGCTCGTCCCCGGCACGGAAGTGACCGGCGAGCTTGACGGGGAAACGCGCTTCGCGCGCATGCAGATCCACTCGGCCGAGCATCTGGTGTCCGGCCATGCGCACACGCTCTGGGGCTGCGAGAACATCGGCTTCCACATGGACGAGCACGGCGCGACGATCGACTTTGACCGCGAGATTGACGCGGAGCAGCTTTTGCGGCTCGAGCGTCTTGCAAACGAGGACGTGTGGAAAAACCTTCCGATAAACATCCTCTGGCCGGCGGAGGAAGAGCTTGCGGCGATGCCGTTCCGGCAGAAAAAGGCGCTCGCGATGCCGGTGCGCATCGTGGAGGTGCCGGGGGTGGACCTCTGCGCGTGCTGCGCACCGCATGTGAGCTTCACCGGTGAGATCGGCCTTATCCGCTTAAAAGACCGGATGCGTCACCGCGGCGGCGTGCGCTTTACGATGCTCGCCGGGCGCGCGGCCTATGAGGACGCCGCGCTCTGCGCCGCCGAGACCGAAGCGCTCTCCCGTCTCTTTTCCGCGCCGCAGAACGCCCTTTGCGCCGCCGCCGAGCGCGTGCTCGGCGAGCTGGAAGCGGAGAAGTACGCCCGTGCCGCCGCGGAGCGGCGGTATGTCGAGGCGCGGCTTGCCGCAATGGAACCGTGCGAGGGAAATCTGCTCTTTTTTGAAGAGAGCCTTTCGCCCGCCGCGCTGCGCGCCCTTGCCGAGGGAGGAAAGACGCGCTGCACGGGCGTCTGTGCCGCGCTCTGCGCGGAGGACGGGGGATACCGGTACGTGATGGCGTCGGAAACGGTCGACCTTCGCGCCGCGGCACGAAGCATCAACGCTGCGCTCTCCGGACGGGGCGGCGTCGCGTCGGGCATGATCCAGGGGAGTCTTCTTGCTTCCCGTGAACAAATCGAGGAATACTTTCATGGCAAAATCGGATAAGGCAAACGAAAAAACGAACGTGATGCGCCTGCTCGATCAGGCGGGCATTGCGTATACGCCGCGTTATTACGACGCCTCGCTCGCCTCCGGCACGGAGGTGGCCGCCGCGCTCGGCCAGAGCGCGGAGTGCGTTTTCAAAACGCTTGTGGCGGAGGCGAATACCGGCGAACACTTCGTGTTCGTCATCCCCGCGCCGGAAACGCTCTCGCTCAAAAAGGCGGCGAAGGCGGCGGGCGTGAAGAGCATCGCCATGCTGCCGCAGAAAAAGCTGCTGCCGCTCACCGGCTATGTCCACGGCAGCTGCTCCCCGGTGGGGATTAAAAAACCGTTTCCCACCTGGATCGACGAAACGGCGCTTTTGACGGACGCCTTTTTCTGCAGCGCCGGACGGCTCGGCGCGCAGATCGGGATCGATCCCGAAGCTCTGGCAGGCTATATCGGCGCGCAGTTCGCCGATCTCACCGAAGAATAAACAACAGAGAAAAACAACATAAGGAGGCTCTTTTATGCATCCCGAAATGGAACGCATCCAGAACTGTCTCGCCGCGGTGCGGCGCCACACCGACTTTGTCCCGGAGGTCGCCGTCGTGCTCGGCTCCGGTCTCGGCGGCTTTGCCGACATGGTGAAGCAGACCGCCGTTGTGCCGTACAGCGAGATCCCCGGCTTCCCGGTGTCCACCGCGCCCGGCCACGCCGGACGGTTCGTGTTCGGCTATGTGGAGGAAACGCCCGTCGTCGTCATGCAGGGACGCGTGCACCTCTACGAAGGCTACACGCCGCACGACGTTGTGCTGCCCGTGCGCCTTATGAAGGCCATGGGCGCGAAGATCCTCTTCGTCACGAACGCCTCGGGCGGCATCCGCGGCGATCTCACCGCCGGAACGCTTATGAGCATCACCGATCACATCAGCGCGCTCATCCCCAACCCGCTCATCGGCGCGAACATCGACGAGCTCGGCGTCCGCTTCCCGGATATGTCGAACGCCTACGATAAGGGCCTGCGCGCCATTCTGCGCGAAACGGCGAAGAAGGACGGCATCGATCTCAAGGAGGGCGTGTATATCCAGTTCACCGGCCCGAGCTACGAGTCGCCCGCCGATATCCGCGCCTCCCGCGCGATGGGCGCGGACGCCGTGGGCATGTCCACGGTCGTGGAGGTCATCGCGGCCAACCACGCCGGTATGCGCGTGTGCGGCGTTTCGTGCGTGGCAAATCTTGCTGCCGGTCTCTCCGACCGCCCGCTTGACGGCGACGAGGTCATTGAAGCGGCCAACGCCGCCGCGCCGAAGTTCAAAAAGCTCATGTGGGATTCCATCGCCGCCATGCATGCGGAGGAGAAGGCATGATCCGCTTTTATAACGGCAAGCTCCTTTCGCTCAGCGGCGGATTTGAGATCTCCGACTGGGAGGTCTGGGTCGAGGAAACGATGATTCTCTATGTCGGCCCTGCCATCGGCGCGCACCCGCTGTTTGAGCGCGAGATCGACCTCAAGGGAAACCTCCTGATGCCCGGCTTCAAGAACGCCCACGCGCACAGCGCGATGACGTTCCTGCGCTCCTACGCCGACGATCTGCCGCTGCAGAGCTGGCTTTTCGACAAGGTGTTCCCGCTGGAGGCCAAGCTCACGCCGGACGATATTTACGCTCTCACGAAGCTCGCGATTCTCGAATATCTCAAGGGCGGCATCACGAGCGCGTTCGACATGTACTATAAGCGCGACGCTTTCGCGCAGGCGTCCATTGACTGCGGCTTCCGCATGGTGCTCTGCGGCGCGCTCGCCGCGGGGGACGACTGGACGGTCGGCGAGATGGACACGATCAAGTTCAACAATCTCCACCCGCTCATCTCCTACATCCCCGGCATCCACGCCGAGTATACGGCCAATCTCGATCTGCTCATGTTTATGAAAATGCTGCTGGACGAGTACAAAATGCCGTTTTTCACCCACAATTCGGAGACGAAGCGCGAGGTGGAGGAATGCATCGCGCGCCACGGCCTCACGCCGACGCAGCTTTTCGAGGAGAACGGCCTCTTTGAGCACGGCGGCGGCGGGTTCCACTGCGTGTGGCTCGATGAGACCGACATGGACATTTTTGCCCGCCGCGGCCTGTACGCCGTGACGTGCCCGGCCTCGAACGCGAAGCTCGCAAGCGGGATCGCGCCGGTGAGCGAATTTCTCCGCCGGAAGATCCCTCTTGCCATCGGCACGGACGGTCCGGCGAGCAACAACGCGCTCAACATGTTCCGCGAAATGTATCTCGCCGCGGTGCTGCAGAAGCTCCGGGAGGAGGACGCCGCCTCGTGCGACGCGCGCGAAATTCTCCGCGCCGCGTGCTCCACGGGCGCGCGCGCCATGCGCATCGACGCCGACTGCATCGCCCCCGGCAAGCTTGCCGATCTCGTCGTGATCGACCTGCACCAGGCAAACATGCAGCCCGAGCACAACACCGTGAAAAACCTTGTTTACAGCGGCTCGAACTCGAACGTGCTTCTCACGATGGTAAACGGCAAGATCCTCTATGAGAACGGCGTTTACCACGTCGGCGAATCGCCGGAGGACATCATCACCCATGCCCGCGCCGCCACGGAGCGGATCATAAACAGCTGAAAACCGCATACGCAAAACCGCCGAAGGAAAAATCCTTCGGCGGTTTTCATATGGGCGGCAGTCAGACGACGCGGTTGGGCGCGTCCTTGCCGGCGAGAATGAGTGAGAGCTGGCGGAGCATGATCTCCACGGAATTGGCAAAGGCGTCTACGGTCGTGCCGGCAATGTGCGGCGTGAGCGTGACGTTGTCGAGCGTGAGCAGAGGAGAGTCCGGCGAGAGCGGCTCTTCGTCGAACACGTCGATCGCCGCGCCGCCGATGCGGTGGGCGCGCAGCGCCTCGACGAGCGCCGCCGTGTCCACGAGCCCCGCGCGGGCGCAGTTGACGAGAATGGCGTTCTTCTTCATCATGGCAAGCTCGTCCGCGCCGATGAGGGCGCTCTGCCCGGCCTCGTGGCGCATGTGGATGGTGATGAAGTCAGACTGCCGCAGCAGCTCTTCCTTTGATACCGGCTCGCAGCCGCGCTTTTCGATCTCCTCGGGGGAGAGGAAAATGTCGCAGCCGAGAATGCGGCAGCCAAAGCCTTTGAGCCGCGCGGCGACCATCGTGCCGATCTTGCCGACGCCGATGATGCCGACGGTGCAGCGGCACATATCGCGGTTCATCATGATATTCGGGAACATTTTGACCCATTTGCCCTGCACGAGCGCGCCGTGGGCGCGGGCAATGTTGCGCATTTCGCAGAGCATGAGCGCCACGACGAGATCGGCGACGGCGGTGGAGTTGCGCCCCTCGGCGTTGTATACGGCGATGCCGCGCTCGCGGCAGAGGTCGAGATTGACATTTTCCGTGCCGGTGCGCAGCACGCCGACGATCTTTACGTTCGGCGCGGCGTCGAGCACCGCACGGTTCACTGGCGCAACGTGCGTTACAAGGATCTCCGCCTCGCGCACGGCTTCCAGCATTTCCGCGCTCACAGGGCACGCCTCCGCGCCGCGAAGCTCGGCGGTGCGCTCGCACGTCGTGAGGGACTTGATGTCCGTGAGCGTCCTTTCGGTATAGAGCGTCACGTCGCAGCCGGGGAGCTTTTTCATGTACTGCATGAGCATTTCTGGTACGCCGGCGTCACAGATGCATACGACTTTCATTCGATCGTCTCCTTTTCTTCCACGCCGTATTTTTCGATCAGCGCGCGGATGGTTTTTGTGAGATACGCCTCTTCAAACGCGATGTTCCAGTGACGGCGCAGGATGAGCGCCGCGAGACGGTAGCGGTCGATCTCCTCCGCGGAAAGCGGCGAGAGCTTCTGGTACTCCTTGAAAAAGCTCTTCCCGATGGAGCCGCGGATCGCGGAAAAGAGGGCAATTTTTGCTTTGCTTGCCTCCGGGAACAGCTCGGCCTCCGAGAAGAAGAACTCCATGAGCGCTTCCTCCACGGCGCGATTGCCGCGCGCGGCGGTCATCCAGTCGATGATCTTGCACTCGCCGGACTTGTCCACGAGGACATTGCCGGTGTGAAAGTCGAGATGGAGCACCGTGTCGTCGTCCGGGAGAGAGCGGAGATATCCGGCGGCGCGCGATTTTTCCTCCGGTGTCAGAAACGCCATACAGTCCTCGCCGAGAATGCCGAGACATACCTCGCGCACGTCGTCGAGCTCGCGCGTGTGCGCCTTCTGCACGCGGACGTGACAGCGGGCAAGGTCTTTGCCGGCCGCAAAAAGATACGCCGGCTTTTTCCCCGGCATGTCGTTTTGCGAAACGCCGTCGATGCAGTCCATCACGAAGCCGAAGCGTCCGCCGCGCTCGACCATATCGTAGACCTGCATCCCCGTGCAGCCGAGAGATGCGGCGATCTTCGTGTTTTTGTATTCCTTTTCGGCATACTCCCTCGGATAGTCGGGGAAAAATAGCTTTAAGATCTTCCCGTCCTCCGTGCGGAATATCTCCGCCGATCGGCCCCGCGCAAAATGTTCTCCCATAGTCCGCCCTCCTATATTTTCGGCAGCGCCGCAGAATGCAGCGCTGCCAATTTTTATTCCGATTCCAATATCCGCTTTGCGGCCTCTTCGGCGGCTACGGCGCGAGAGAGCGCCGTTTCAAGATCCACTGCCGCCGCGGTAAAGCCGTGATTTGCCATGATGCAGAGATCGTGAGAGCGCAGCATCTCGGACGCGCTCTCCGCGAGCTTCTTCGAGCCGCTTACGCCGTAGGCGGCGCAGGGGGCGACGATCTCCGGCGTGCGCAGACCCTCCCGGCACGCGGCGAACGTTTGCAGCGCCGCGGAGTGCGTGTGGATCACGGCGCGCACGTCGCCGCGCGCGGCATAGATGCGCCGGTGCATCTCCCGCTCGCTGGAAGGGCGCTGCCCGGCGGCGAAGCTGCCGTCGGAAATGCGGATCTCCACAATGTCCTCCGGACGGATGCGGTCATAGTCCACGCCGGACGGCGTGATGAGAAAGCGATCGGCATCGATACGCGCCGAGACGTTCCCCCACGTCGCCTGAATGAGGCGGTTTTCCACGAGCTTTTTCCCGTAGGCAATGACCGACTCGCGCAGCGCGAGATCGGAAACGTCCTGCGTTTCCGGCGCGGCTTCTTCCCCCTGCGCCGCTGCGAGCGACGGACGGGAGTATTTTTTCGTATAGACCGCGTGCTCTATAAGGCAGAGCGGCGCGGCGAGCGGCTTCGGCGTCCCGATGCGAGGGGAGAGCCGCGCCGTCATGCACAGCTTTTCGAGCAGGATACACGCGGCGATGAGCTCATTTTCAAACCGCGCCGTCACGACAAAGCCGCGGTTCGGAACGATGCACGCGGTATCGCCGCGCCGCGGCGCGCTTCTTACCGGCACGCGCACGCCGAACATCTGCGCGGCGTCGTCGGTTTCGGCGCAAAGCGCGTGAGGAGCTTTGGCAAATTCGCGGGCGTATCGCCCGGCGGTCAAAACCGCCATGGGCGCGGAAACGGCGGAGAACAGCGCCGCTTCGACCGGCTCTCCGGCGGCGCTGCATACGGCGCCGGGCGCGGTCATCACGAGCGAATCAGCGTCCCAAAGCTCCAGCTCCATGAGCCGGGCGCGGACGGAGGCGAAGCGCTGCTGCGCGGATATCTGTGTCATGGTGATACCGCCTTTTTAAAATACAGCCAGATAGTGAAGGAGACTGTAAAAATTGAGCACGATGATGAGGATGCCGACGACGGCGAGCAGCGGGCGGACGGGGATCTTCTTGCAGATCCACGCCGCGAGGGGAGCTGCGCACACCCCGCCGATGATGAGACCAAGGATCGTCTGCCAGTAGGACGTAAAATCGCGGATGAGAACGACGAACGTGGTCGTCTCCGCGAGCGTTACGAGAAATTCGGCGGTATTCACCGTGCCGATCGTCTTTTTCACGTCGTGGCCGACGGCGAGCATCGTAGACGTTACGACCGGGCCCCAGCCTCCGCCGCCGGTGGCGTCAAGAAAGCCTCCGGCGAGACCGAGCGGGTAAATGCCCTTTCCGATGTGGCGCTCCTTCTGGCTTTTCAGGAACGCTTTGCGCAGAATAACGACGCCCATGATGATGAGATAGGCGTCGATGAACGGCTCGAGCGCGTCGCCGGCGCTCGAGAGGAACCACGCGCCCGCCACGCCGCCGATCACACCGGGGATGGCCAGATGGAAAAAGAGCGACTTATCCACGTTTTTGAGCTTGATATGGGAGAGACCGGACGCGAGCGTCGTCGGGACCTCCGCCACATGGACGACCGCGCTCGCGAGCGCGGAGGGAAGCCCTGCCACGGTTTTGAGAAACGTCCGGCAGCTCACGCCGTAGGCCATGCCGAGCGTGCCGTCAATGATCTGCGCGGCGAAGCCGATGACGATGAAAAGAAGAAATTTACCCCAGTTCACAGTGTGTCTCCGCCTTCCAGATAGTCAAAAATGGCATCGGTGAGCCGGTTGACGCACTCCTCTTCGCTGAGAACCTCGGTATCCAGCACAAGCTCGGCGTCGGTCGGCTCCTCATACGGAGAGTCTATGCCCGTGAACGAGCGGATCTTTCCCTCGAGAGCTTTCTGATAGAGCTTTTTCGGGTCGCGCGCCTTGCAGGTCTCCAGACCGGCCCGCACCCAGACTTCGAGAAAGCACCCGTCGGCGATGCGGCGCGCCTCGGCGCGCCCGGCGGCGAACGGGGAGATGAACGTGCAGAGCGTCACGAGCCCCGCGTCGCGGAAGAGCCCCGCGACCTCGGCGGCGCGGCGGATGTTTTCGATCCGGTCGTCGTCCGAGAAGCCGAGATCGCCGCAGAGACCGCGGCGCAGCTTGTCGCCGTCGAGCATGTAGGCGGCAACGCTCTTTTCGCAGAGCCGCCGCTCGACCTCCTGCGCGATCGTCGTTTTGCCGGAGCCGGAAAGCCCGGTCATCCATACGACGAGCCCGCGCCGCCCGGTGAGCTGCTCGCGCTCGGCGCCGGTCATGGCCTCGGCCGACCAGCGGATGTTGCGCTTATCGTAATCCTCGGAGAGCAGCGCCTCAGTGACGATGCCGCCGCCCGCGATCTCGTAATCGTCCACAATGACGAACCGGCGCGTGCCGTCGCAGCCGGAGTCGGCGGTGTCGAACGCCGTCGGGCGGTCGAGCCGGAGGATCACCTCGGCGACTTCGTTTTTCTGCACCTCGCTGCGCTCCAGACTGTCCAGCTCCGAGGCGTCCACGACGCGGAGAATGCTCTCGAGCCGCGCTTCCACCTTGGCAGTGCCGCATTTGAAGAAATAGCGCTTGCCGGGGCGCAGCGGCTCCTTGCCGAGCCAGAACACGTTCGCGCGCAGCCGCACGCCGACGAAAGGCGCTTCTTCGCTCTCCAAGCACGCGATCTCGCCGCGGCGGACGAAGATCTGCTCGGTCATCGTAAAGCCGGCGGCGTCCCCGGCGATGAACTCCTCCGGCGTGGGCGCGGAAAATACCTCGAGCGAAGCGACCGTCGTTTTCTTCCCGGAGGGGTAGAATACGATCTTATCGCCCGCGCGGAGACTTCCGGCCTCGAGCGTTCCGGCCACAATGCGGCGCTCGTCGCCGCCCTCGGTGAATTTGTAAACGCCCTGCACCGGCATGCGCAGCGGGCGGTTTTCCGGGCTCGGCACGGGGACGAAGGCGTCCATCTGCTCGAGCACCGTGGGGCCGAAGTACCACGGCGTGCGCTCGCTGCGGATGGCGATGTTGTCGCCCTCCATGCCGCTCACGGGGATGAACGCCGCGGGCGAGATGTTGATTTTGGCGAGAAATTCGGTGAATTCCGTGACGATGGAGCGGTAGACCTCCTCGGAATAGCCGACGAGATCCATTTTGTTCACGAGCACCGCCACCTGGCGGATGCCGAGCATGGAGAGAAAGTACCCGTGACGGCGGGTGTTTTCCTCCACGCCGCGCGCGGCGTCGATCACCATGAGCGCGGCCTCGGCGCGGGAAGCGCCGGTGACCATGTTTTTGAGAAATTCAATGTGGCCGGGCGCGTCGATGATGATGTACCGGCGCTTGTCAGACTTGAAGAAGCAGCGCGCCGTGTCGATCGTGATGCCCTGATCCTGCTCATTGTGCAGCGCGTCGAGCAGGAAGGCGTACTCGAACGGCTTCGAGTTGCGGCGGCAGTTTTCCCGTATGGATTCGAGCTTGCCCTTCGGCAGCGCTCCGGCGTCGGCGAGGAGACGGCCGATCACGGT
>ERZ1034719.933-NODE-933-length-14943-cov-5.874530_pt1 | contig 14943 bp, 8 predicted proteins | sample MGYA00520703_ERZ1034719 | MGnify/ENA primary metagenome ERZ1034719 (study PRJEB33766, sample SAMN09781716) | gut metagenome | biome: gut microbiome | host: Homo sapiens | place: Madagascar | study: EMG produced TPA metagenomics assembly of the PRJNA485056 data set...
GGAGTGGTGGGGCAGGGGCGGATTAGATGCTCGGAGAATCTTCGTCGTTGGGGGGCAACGGCGAATTTTGCTCGCCGTTTGGTGAAAATTGTTCGCCGTTTGGCAAAATTTGCTCGTCGTTTGGCGAATTTTGTTCGTCGCTGTGTGGCTGTGGCGAATTTTGTTCGTCGTTTGGTGGTGTTTGCGAATTTTCTGCGCTTTTGCCGTCGAGTTTGGGAGGCAAGTGTGTGCGCTCGAGCGAAGCATTTTGGGCGTATCGGATGGCATCGATTCGAGCGGCGACGCGTTCGAAGTTTGCGCCGCCTTGGATGTGGACGCCGTCGACGAATACGGTTGGCGTGCCGTCGATATCGGCTTTTTCGGCGTCGGCCATGTCTTCGACGATGACGACGGCGAGTCGTTGCCCTTTGACGGGGTCGAAGACGTCTTCGGGTGTGGCGCCGAGTCGTTCGATTTGTTTGGTGAGGAAGCTGGCAGAAATCGACTTTTGATCGTCGAATAGTGCGTCGTGGATTTGCCAGAACATGTCTTTTTCGTTGGCAAAAGTCGTGACGACGGCGGCGGCTGCGGCGTAGGGGTGGATCGAGACGAGCGGCATTTGTTTAAATACTATCGATGCATCGTGTGGGTATCGATCGGCGATTCGGTGCATCGTTTTGGCAGCGCGTGCGCAGAAAGGACATTGGAAATCGCTGAAGATGACGACTTCGACGGGGGCGGAGTCGTTGCCCATGCGCGGGCGGCCGTCGGTGCGGAAGGCGTGTGGAGCGACGATCGATTCGTATTCGGCGACCATCATTTTGATCGTTTGGTCGACGTTGAGGCCTTGCGATTTGAAGAAGACGATGTCGTCGGCGAGAATCGATGCTTCGTAGCAGACGCGATCGGATTGGAGTGCGCCGAGGAGAGAAGCTTTTTCGGGGATGTTTTTGCACGGATTGCGGACTTGCGAGGCGATGGCGGCGAATGCGTCGTCGTCAATCGGCGCGCGAGCTGTGGGCGCGGGCGTTTGCGCGGCGGTTTGTGTGGCGCACTGCGTCGTCGAAAGGGCGAGTAGTGCAAGGGCGATTTGGAGGAATGATTTCATCGATGTTGCCGTCTTGGTCGTGGAATCGTGGTGATTGCGGGGAAATCTGGGTTAATTGCTCAGTCTTCTTCGTTCGGTGAAGGCGATTTTCCAAGCGTTGGCGTTGGCATCTTTTATCCATCGATAGCTGATGATGGCGTCGTCGATATGTGTGGTGCCCGTTTCGTCGTCGTATTGGGTGACTTGGCGCGTATGAATCGTGGCTGAAGTCGGGGTAATTTCGGAAAATTCGACGGCTTTGACTTCGATTTGTAGATTCTTCAAGTTCATGGCGCGTTGGGCGTATTCCCTTTCTAGCTCGGGGTATCGCATGCGCTCGAGTTTGAAGTCGTCGATATAGGCGTCGACGTCTTTGTCGATGGCGTGTTTGACGTGGAGGGCGTGAGCGGCGCGAATTTCTTTCGCTTCTTTGGGGAATTTGGCTTCGATTTCGCTCGATGCGGTAGAAGACGATTGTTGGTAGGCGATGCTGTCTTCGGATTCGATGGTGACGTCGTCGTCGCGATCGACGGCAAAGGCGTTCGCCGGCGTGGCGGCGATGAAAATGGCGATGGCGATTAAAATTCGTTTCATTTTGCTTTCGCTCTAAGATAATGCGTTCTAGATTAAGAATATCGAATATGATTCAAGATGCATCGATGATGATTCGAGCGAGATCGATGAACCGAGTCGCATTCGATAGATGCGACGATGGCTTATATCGAGTGATCGATCTTGGCGCATCGTTGCAGGGGGGTATCGATTATATCACGAGTTGCGGGGTATATCGACGAACAAAAGACCGGTTGGGCGATTGGACGAGAGAATCGCTTGGATTTTGGTCATTTGCTGGCGTGATTGGCGAGCTGTTTCGATTTGAACTCGATGGCATTGAACGAGAATCCGGCGACGATGATGGCGATGCCGAGGGCGATATTCCACGTAATGGGTTCTTTGAGGATGGCGGCAGCGAGGCACATGGCGATGATCGGTTTGATGAAGAAGGCGTGGGAGGCGTGGGAAGCGCCGTTTGTTTCGATAGCTCGCATGAAGCACAAGTATCCGAAGCCGGTGACGACGACGCCGGAATAGAGCAATACGCCGATCGTATCGGCGCCGATGCCTTTGACGATCGGTTCGTCGAGTGCGACGAGGACGATGAGTTCGAAGAAGGCGCCAAATAGGAAGCTGAGGCTGTTGACGGTCATGCCGCCGACGCGTCGCACGACTCGGTGACTCAAAACGGTATAGAGCCCAAACGTCGCCGAAGCGCCTAGCCCCATGAGAATGCCGATGGGTTCGTTGCCCGATGCGAGGTGTAGCGGGTTGGCGACGAGTACCATGCCGACGATGCAAATGGCGAGGACGATGCCTTTTTTGAGCGTAAAATGTTCGTGTACGATGAAGTGCGCCAATATCATCGTAAACAGAGGATTGATGGAGATGAGGACGGCGGCGAGGTTTGCGTTGCAGTGGTTGACGCTCAATTGGAATAGCGTCATGCTGATGACGACGTTGATGAATCCGAGTAGGGCGATCGAGCCAAAATCGCGACGCGTCACGTGGTAATGGCGTTTGTATAGGTTGCGAATGGCAAACGGTAGCAGGACGAGCCCACCGATTAAAAATCGAAGAAAAGTGAGTTGAAGTGCAGAAAATTCGCTTCCTCCGATATGGAGTGCAATTTCCATCGTGCCAAAGGCGAATGCCGTGAGCACGATCCAAATGTGTTTCATCATGGAGAATCCAAACCTCGATGTGACTAAACGAGAAGAGCACGTGCGCCCCCCGTGGGGGGCGACGTGCTCGGCAAGGCGTATTGAGCGCACTTTATAGCAAGGAAATGAGCATTTTGCGAATGCGATTCCGAAAAGTGCGCATTTTATGAATCGCGGTTGATGAGTCGTCGAAAGATCATTCGTTGCGTTGTGCGCGAATCATCGTGCGTTGTGCTTCGTCGACGGCTAGGCAGAAGTTCCTGAAATCGGCATATTGCGCCGTTTCGATGCGTTGCGACAACAGTTCGATCGACTCGCGGAGTTGGAGTTTATCGCCGTCGAGTGTGAGTTTTCGGGAGAATTTTCCAAACGGCGTATCGATATCGACGTCGTGCAGGGTTTGTGCATTCCAAGTATAGCCCGCAGGGGCTTTGAGCGATAGCGTTCGGCTCGACAAGACGTCGCCCCCGATGATGACGGGGTATTTTCGCGTCGAGGCGGGGAGTTTGGCGAATTGATCGACGAGTTTATAGGCAAATATATTCGAATTGATGTCGAGCATATTGCCATCGGTGGCGGCAAACGAAGCGATATCGAAGTCGTAGTGTAGCGTGAGTGGGGCGTTGTGGTCGTCGAGTGCGTCGATGGCCAGGTTGGTGAGTTGAATTCGCCCATAATTGCGCGCTAGGCTGTTTTCGATGATGAGATGTGTACGCGTATCGTCGCCTTTGAGCGAGGTGAGGAATCCGCGCATGCTCAATCCGCGTCCGCCGCGCATCGTTTCGCTAGCTTTTGCCGTTGCGGCGCCCGATTCGTCGATTTCGTAGGCGATTTCGATCGTCGGTTGCATGCTCGCGATATCGTCGCGCCGCGACGTAAATGGCTCGATTTTATCGTCGATGGGAATGACCGATTGGCCTTGAAAACTCGTCGGCAAATAGTCAAATGGAATGAAATCTTCCGATCCATCGACGTAGGCGGGCCCTTTTTCGGTTTCGACGACGAGCAATGTGCCATAGAAAGATTCGTATTGTGCGGGCAAATCGGCGCTTTGTTGGGGTGCGCCGACGGCGCGTATCAATGCAAAGTAATTCGTCAGGCCGAGAGCGTCGTATATGGCTTTGAGCGTGATGAGTCGCGAACCGCTACCGCGCGTAATCGTTTGCGTCGCCGAATCGGAATCGGATGAATGCGTCGCATCGCTTTCGCGAATCGAATTGAGAACGAAGTCGTATGCAATTTGCGCTTTTTTCCACGACGATGATTCGTCGTTGTCGAATTTAATTTGATCGACATAGGCGTGAATATATGGCGTTTGTCGCGTTTGCCTGGCGATCGATTCGCGCAAGGCGCGTTTGATTTCGGGCCATCCCCAAGCGTAATAGAGTTGGATATTGGGAATGAGGTCGAATTCGGTTGGGGCATTGGGTTCGGTGACGAAAGCGGGGCTATTTTTTCGCAAGAACGTGCAAGTCGTCGATTCTCCGCTTTTGGTGCAAGATCTTTCGATATTGCCCGCAGGCCCGGCTTCGACGATTTGTGCATTCCAAGTGCTTGGGTATTCGACGACGAATTCGCTGTGCAAGATGGGGGTTTGGTCGGAGGCGAAGAAGAAGGCATCACTCACGGCTCGACTTGCGTATGCCGAAATCGGGGGTTCGTAGGTGATGTATTCGGTTTCGACGAAATCGCCAACGGCGAGGTTTGGGGCAGTGATGGAGCTTTTGAAATCGATCGATTCGGGTTCGATCGTTTCGAGCGTATCGCCTTTGATGGTGCGGACTTTGAGGACTGTGGCAGAATTGGGCAGATAGACTTCGCCGACGGCGTTCTTGCCTTCTTTGCTCAAAACGCGCGATATCGTATGGGTTAGTCCGAGTTTTGCGCCGTTTGGCGCGATTTGCATGGCGGCATAATCGAGGATAAGTGTCGATGCGCCAGCTTCGGGCTCGGGGGCGTTTTGTCGAGCCGCCAGATACGCGCGGATCGTCGCAATGCCGTCTTTTCGCAAGTGTTCGAGTGGTCGTTTTGAATCGATTTGCCAGGCGAGGTTTTGAATCATTTCGTCGTTTGGCATGAGATCGACGAGTTTGGCTAGGATTCGTCGCGCGTCGTCGGTTTTATTTTTGGCGCGTAGCGTATCGACGATGGCCAATAGGGATTCGGTATCGGGTTCGCGATAGATGCCGCGTTTGACTTCGTCGAGGAAATCGATGATTTGCGATGTGACGTTTGGATCGCCCGATTCTGCCCGCATGAGCAGCGTCGAAACTTTGAGTTTTGCGTCGTTTGGGTAGGCCTTTGCCAGCGTGGCGAGTGCTTTTGTCCATTTATCGGTGGCGTGGGCGTTATCGTCGCCTTCGCGTTGCGCATAAGATCGTATGACGGCGGGGCATCGTCGTGCTTGCGGCGATAAATCTTCGAAAGCGGTGTATTGGTGGCGATTGGCGGCGTTTTTGATGGCCAGCGAGACGGTCGAACACGAATTGGGTTCGAGTTTGGCGGCATCTTTGATGCGTTTTTCCGATAATCCGCTCCAATCGAGTGTTTGGGCGACTCGGGATTCGAGCAAAGCCGTATCGGCGGTATTGGGCAATTGAGATCGATGGGTATTCCAGAGCAATCGCGCTTCTTTGGGCTGATTTTGCTGTATCATTTCGGCGATCATCGCGCTCGCAACGGCGGTGATTTCGGGGGCTATTTCGACGAGTTCGTGCCAAATGTGCATAGCTTTTTCGTGGCGCAACGACGTCGCCAAATCGGCATCGTATCGGTAGCGCAAGGCGCGCCAATATTGGGCAACGACGTCGTCGGGGGCTTTTTCCAAGCGCGAATGGAGGATGGCATCGGCTTTTTCGGCGTGCCCGTCGGCGATGGCCAGTGCCGCCCCATACCACGCCATGAGCGCATTCGACGGATCGAACCCATATATTGCGCCATCGCCTTGGCGCGTGGCGATAACCGAATCGATATCGACGACTTTGCCGGCCAACTCGGGCGTAGCAGAACTGATCGCCGTGCCTCCGCGATCTGCTTCGTCGTTGGATATTTCTGCGATAGAGGCGATATCTTGATTCGAAGAATCTTTCGATTTATCGACTTTAACTGGAATCATCCACGCCAAAATCGGAGAACTATTGTTTGGATTGGGCTGTAATCCGAGTTTAAGTCGAATCGAATGCATGCCCTTATCGAGTTTTAACTCGACGGCCAACAGCTGATCTTTGCCCGTTTGCTCTGGGCCTCGGCGTAGCAGTTCCGAATTGTCGACCGATAACGCATAGTATTGATTCGCCTCGACGACGATCAAATACGACCCCGGATTGGCGACTTCGACGATCGTTTCGCCCGCATATATCCCTTGTTTCGACGCCGGCATCGGCGTTTGCACGCCTGGCGCATAGCGAAACGACGTCAGCTGCGCATTGGCATCGTCGATATCGTAGGCATCTTTGAGCCGCAAATCGCCGTCGAAAGGCATCGGATCGTCGAATTCGGCATAAGGATAGGGCGAAAAAGGCCCTATCCATTTGAATTGAGTAAGTGGAATTGCGCCATTTGCCGAATAAAATTCTGTGATTTGGTTTTGTCGAATGGCGCGATCTTGCAAAGTGACGAGGCGAGCCATCGAATAGGGATGGATCGCTCGCCATTGTTTGATTTCGTCCCAAGGCAATGGCGTGACAGTTTGGGCGCTGATCATCATGAGTCGCGCGAGCACAATGGCTTCGAAATCGCCGAGATCTTGGCTGTTATATGCCGAAATATAGCGCGCCATTGCCGTTTTGAAATCGCCGCGCAAAGCGGCGATTTCGGCATAGAGGCAGAGATCGGCGGCTTTTGGCGCCTCGGCAATGGCGCGCCTGAGCGCATCTTCTGCCTCGTTGAGGGAACCTTGGGCGAGTTTTTCGATCGCCAATTGGGCCGAGCTCGACGACGATTGGCGCGGCTTTTCGATTTGCCAACCCGACCATATCGCTTGTTGAGATGAATGCGTCGTCGCGCACCCCGTCGCCAATCCACTCACCGCCATACAAATCGCCATAAGGCGCAAAATCCATGTATTTTTCATTGTTTTATTCCTTTACGGTGATTTGATATGGCGTGTTGACGGCGCGATCGTAGCTTTGCAAAAAGTCTTGATACGACGCGTAATCTTTTGGGGCGATTTTCGATTCCGAGAGCGAGAGCGATATTTCTGCCGTCACGATATTGCCCGCTTGCGTCGATCGAATCGACCATTGACCATGGGCGTTGGAGAGCTCGGCGGGATCGGGCAATGCGACTTTTGCGCCTTCGGGCAAGATGAATTGAACGGTTTGAGTGAGGTGCATGGGCGCGATTTGTTCGAGGTCGAATTGTCGCGTCGCCGAGGGCGCAAACGATTGGGCGACGCGCGAAATCTTCGCCCCTGGGCGCACGATCCACGTATTGCCCTCGATTTTGACGATTTGCGAAAACGCCGTCGTCGCCTTGATTCCGAGCGATACATCGGCTTCGAGATCGGCGACATCCGATATTTCAAATGAATCGATTTCTGACCCCGCAATCGCATAAGCATACTCCGATTCGAGTCGTTCGTGACGTAGCGATTCGACTTGATATCGCTCGCGATAGCTCGGCGCCATCAATCCCTTATACGTCACGTGATCGGTATATGGAATTTTATCGGTTTGCGTCAGATCGAATGCCCAGCGGTGAGCCGACCCGTTGTCTTCGGCTTTCGACATGGGCGTTTTTGTCAATCGATAGCCCGCGTGATCGTCGATGATGAGCACGTTTGCCCCTTGATCGAGCGGTGGAAGCTCGCGCGTGCCGCTAAACTCTGCCGTGCCATCGAGGAACATGTCGAATTGCGGTACATAGACGATGGCATGGTCGAATAGATAGGCATTGGGCAATTCCATCGAAATATCGCCGTTTCGCCGCGTCCGAACGAGTACGAAGTTCGTCTCGATTCCCGCCTCGTCGAGCATCACTTTCAACAAACTCGCTTTATCTTTACAATCGCCAAATCGACGCTCGAAAACTTGCGAAACCGGATACGGTTTGTGCCCGTGAATGCCGAATTCCAACGCGACATAGCGCGTCGATTTGACGACAAAACTGTGGATTTTCTTCAACTTCTCGAGAGGATCGTCGATGCCCTGTGTCAATTCTCGCACGGCGTTTTGAATCGCTTCGTCGATGCGCCATTGGGGCTTGGCCAAATCGATAAACCAATCGGCGACGTCTTGCCACGAGGCAAACGACGACGCCAAGACAAACGGCGCCACCTCGGTTATCCCCGGCATGCGGTCTTCTTGAACGAGGCGCGGCGTCGCTTTTTGCTCGTAACTCGTCACGACGAAATCGCCTTCTTTTTTCGTATCACCGACAAAACCCGATGTTCCTTTCGGATCGCTCAAATAAAACCGAACTGGGAACGACTCTGGCGTAATAACCGTGTATTTTGACCACTGGCGCGGGAACGTCGCTTGCAATTGATATAAATCGCTAAAGTAATTGGTACTGCTCGCGCTCTTTTGCATTTGCGTTCGTTTAAACCGATATTCGATGCGATCGCCGACCGCCAAATCGGGGATTTCGATGACGATTTGGCGTTGATCGTAGTACATGCGGATCGATTCGTCGGCTGTATTATATTCGGTTGTCTTATATAATCGATGTTTTGTGCCGTCTTTTTTCGTCGTAATAACCGATATAATTTCGAGTTTTTCGTCGGTAGGCGAATAATTAATCGGCATAGCTCTGAGCGTTTTGAGCCCCTGTTCGTCGAGGACTTCGAAGGCGATTTGGTTAAATGTCGAAGCGAGCCCATTGGGGAGGATTTTGACGACGCGATTGTCGAGCAATGAGACGAATTGCGTCGCATCGGGTGATGTATTGCCGGGGATATCTTTGACGATATATGGCGCTTCGTAAGCGCTTGCCGCATCGTCGCTTGCGGCGTCGCGATTGGCTAGGCGGCGGGCGATCTCGGCGCGTTCGGCGAGTGAATCGTCTTGCGGCACGAGTCGAGCAGCCATTTCGTAGGCGGGCACGGCTTCTGATAGATTGCCCGTTTCCATGCTCCAGCGAGCAAATCGCAACCAACGCGCCGGATCGTTCATTCGCTGCGTCAAATAGACCAAGAATTCTTCTTCGGCATTGGCCTCGATCCACGGCTCTTCTTTGGGCGTCGATGGCGCACGCGATCCGCGATCGGCGGCATTGGCGCTAGAACCCATCTCTTGCGCAAAACTTTGCCCATACGCCGTGACGATGTCGAGCCAAAACTCCCAAACGTGGTCGTCGTAGGGATGGCGCTCGAGGAATTGTTTGATTTCGCCCTGAATCGCCAGCAATTCGCTACGCGAAACCACGCCATCGCCGCTCGAAATCGCCCTGCGAAGGCGACGATCGAGGCGCTCGACGAAATAGACAGCGCTATTCTTTTGCGAACTATAGAGTTTCTCGAGCATATCGCGATATTGGATGATTTTTCCGCGCGATTCCAAGTTTTGAACGACGAGTGGCAAAAGCGACGATTCACACGATGTACACGATGTAAAATCCATATTTTGGAGCGCCGTCATCGCCTGATGTGCATTGAGCTCCGATAGAGCGCGGAGTTTGGCGCGAAGCGGCTCATACGAAATGCCATCGCTCTCGGGAGCTTGTTTTTGCAGTATCGATCGTATCTCGGGCCATTCGTCGACGAAACGCGACCCCGAATCGCCTTGCGACTCGCTATTGAGCACGAGCTCGCGGGCATAGAGTAGATGAATCACGCCATCGGCTGGGCGATGCGCCATCGCCTTGCGCAATATTTGTAGCGATTTCCCCGGGTCTTGGAGCATCAAGATCGCAAGCGCCAAATCGGGCACGGGCAATTTCGCCGTCGCCTCGATATCGTTGAGCAATAAATTGTTGACGATGCGCCCCGCATCGAGTGGCGACTGCGAGAGACGCGCCAAATAGGCGCGATCGGCGATCGATGACTTGTCGCCGCGCTCCAGAGGCGAAAAAATCGATCCTACCGACGTCGACGATATTTCGCGCTCTAGCGGATCTGAAACGACGATGGCGTCGTCATTGCGAACTTCGAACGAAAGCGGTTTCCCCGTCTTCGCATCGGTCAAAAAGGCATAAAACCCCGGTTGCGTCTCAAGCGCAGCGACTTTTATCGTCAAGATATTCTCGCCACGATGCAACTTGATCGCCCGCCTTTCGCCAAATATCGGCAAATCTTCGGGGCAATCGTCGACTTGCTCATAGACCCGTTTGCCATTGACCCAAGCCACGATCGGGCTCACCGACGGCATTTCGATCCATGCATCGATCGTGCTATCGCCCGAGCTCTTGCCCTTCTTGCCCTGTTTCGCTCGCTTTTCGGCTACTTTCGCACCCTTTTCACTCGAATTAGCCGCTTTTTCTCCCGAATTAGCCCCCTTTTCGTCCGAGTTAGCCCCCTTTTCTCCCGAATTAGCCCCCTTTTCGCCATTTTCAGGGTCGTCGATGACGATTCGCGCCGTCAAATACATCACCGAAAACCCCGGGTGATACATGCGTTCTTGCGGCATGACCGCGCCCAAATTCCCCACCGATTCATAGAGCATCCAATTGAGCGCCGGATACATGGCGCCCTCGGTCGCCTTCGACGTATCGAAACCCTCGCGCTCGGGCAAATACGCCTGCCCAAAATCGAGCACCGATGCGCATTCATACGGAAATGACACGAAAAACGACGTCACCGCCCCCGGCATCGGCGTCTGCTCGCCCCCATGGACGTCGGCATCGATATTGCGCAACCAAGCCAAATATCGCTCGAAATACGGCTGCTGCGGCGTCGCCACCCCGTCGATCGATTTCAATACCGCTTCATATAATGCATCTGTCTGCCCCACCGACGCATAAACCTCGCCGCGCTTCATCCAATTCAAAAGCGCCCGAGATTCGCCGATTTCGCGCTCAATTTGCTTCGTTTCTTCGCCTTTTTGGGCATAAGCCTGACCACACAGCCCCACGAGCAAGGCGCCCAATAATATCGTTCTCTGCCACCGCTTCATCGTCTTTCCTTCTTGGCGAAATATCGATCCCATAGCCTTTCGACTTGTGGGCAAAAATGGCGGTCACCCGCTTCGGTTTCTCGCTCCGCTCTTATCACAAATGCGCACCGATGCCCAACCATTCATCCCAACCATTCATCCGATCACCCCCAGATCACTCCCATTTGCTCGATAATGACGCGTTTTAACTCTTTATTCCTCGCCCAATGAGATTATAATTTCGCGCCGACCGTGCGACGTCGCTCCGCGATCACCCCCTCATGATGACGATTCCCCCCTTCGCTATTCGTCGGGAATTTCAATGACTCGTAAGGAATTTCAAATGTCTCTTCCACTCCAAGCAGGCCTTCATCGTAGCTGCTGCCTCGTCGATACACAAGCACTGACCCACAACATGCAAACGCTCAAACGCGGACTCGCGCCTGGCGCCCAAATCGCCGCCGTCGTCAAATCCAACGCCTACGGGCACGACGTGCGCATCGCTTGGCGCGCATTCGTCGAAGGTGGCGCGACATGGCTATGCGTCGACTCGCTCCACGAAGCCGCCGACTTGCGCGACGACGGCTACACGGGCAATCTCTTCGTCATGGGACACGTGCCACCCATGCACGCTCGCACCGCCCAACGCCTCGACGTGCGCGTCATGGTCTACGACAAAGCACAAATCGACGCCCTCGGCGCCGCCGCCAACGACGCCTCGACGCCCATCCGACTCATCATGAAACTCGAAACGGGCACGCAACGCCAAGGACTACGCCCCGACGAAGCCCTACAACTCGCACGCTACATCGCACGATTCCCATACCTCGTCCTCGAAGGCACATGCTCGCACTTCGCCAACATCGAAGACACCACCGACCACTCCTTCGCACAAGCCCAACTCAAAGCGTTCCAAGACGCCAACGACCTACTGGCGCAAAACGGCTTCCGCCCCGCTCTCCGCACCATCGCCAACTCCGCCGCCGGCATACTCTGGCCACACACCCACTTCGAACTCGTCCGCGCCGGCATCACCTGCTACGGCATGTGGCCCTCGACCGAATGCTATGTCAGCGCCAAACTCCTCGGCAAAGACGTCGACTTGCGCCCCGCACTCACATGGAAGACGATCATCGCACAAGTCAAAACCGTCGCCACCGGATCGCTCATCGGCTACGGCTGCACCTACCAAACGACGCACGACACGCGCATCGCCGTGCTCCCCGTCGGCTACTACGACGGCTACGACCGCGCCCTCTCAAACCTCGGCTACGTCCTCATCCGCGGCCACCGCGCACCCATTCGCGGACGCATCTGCATGAACATGTGCATGGTCGACGTCACCGACATCCCCGACGCCACCGCCGGCGACGACGTCATCCTACTCGGCTCTCAAGACCGCGAAACGATCTCCGCCGAACAACTCGCCGCTTGGGCCGGCACCATCAACTACGAACTCACCACGCAAATTCAAACTTCCGTGCCGCGCATCGCCGTTTAATTCTCACACAACCTCCCACACCCCACCGATATGCTTATATACTCGAATATATCAATTCAATATGAGCATATCGGCGCAAATATTATTTATATATAATTTAATAAATTACACACAATATAAATCACCATCTCGTGATATATAAACATAAACCGACGATATCTATTTATATGCAAATGATATTTATATGCAAATGATATTTATTCATATACCAATGATATCTATTCACATGCGAATTCTTCTATTTTGATGTGCGAGCTATGTGCCGCCGTCTGCAAAGCATCCGGCTTGCGCGCATACGCTCGCGGCTACGCCTATTTGCGCCTGTCGGCGCAAATACAGCTCCGTTTTGGCGCGAGCTATGTGCCGCCGTCTGCAAGCATCCGACTTGCGCGCATACGCTCGCGGCTCCGCCTATTTGCGCCTGTCGGCGCAAATACGGCTCCGCTCATGCGCCTTGGCGGCGCATCAACTAAGCAAAACTCCATACCGCTGTGACATAATGGTGACAACTGAGCGATAGAGCATGGCGCTCTGGTAGAAGGTGCGGTGCCCCAGGGGTACCATCGGTTTTTGCGCCTTCTGTAATCTTTTGCCACGGAGGAGCACATCGTGCTCGCATGCTCATGACAGAATTTAAGCCAAATCGTTACGAAGTCGATCTCGATCGCGTCGCTCATTATAACCAAGATTTGAAGATCAAAACGCTCTCTGAACTCATCCACAACTCGGCTACGCGCTACACAGACCGCCCCTTTTTGGGCGAAAAAGTCGACGGCGCCTATCGCTGGATGACCTATGGCGAATTCGAAGCAGAAATGTTGCGCGTCCGCGCCTTGTTCAAAAAATATGGCATCGCAAAGGGCGATCGCATCGCCATCATTGCCAATAACAGCGTGCCATTTGCACTCGCCGCTTATGCCGCATACGGTCTAGGTGCCGTTATCGTGCCCATGTACGAAGTCCAAGCAAAGAGCGATTGGCAGTTCATCTTTGGCGACGCCACCCCAAAACTCGCCATCGTCAAAAACGATGCAATCCGTTGTCAAATCGAAATGCTCGAAACCCCTGGGCTCGAACACATCTTCGTCATCGCCCCGCAAAGCGCCAAATCGTTCCTCGACGAAGCCCGCGAACTCGAACCACTCGACGCCGCCGACGACGTCGCCACCGAAGACGATTTATGCGATATCATCTATACGAGCGGCACGACTGGCCGCCCGCATGGCGTCGAATTGACGCATAAAAACGTCGCTCACGATATCGTCATTTCGGCGTGGATGTTCGATTACTGTTGCGAAGACCGCGTTTTGTCGTTTTTGCCCTGGGCACATGGATTCGGAAAAACGGTCGATTTCGGCCTATTCCCAGCCCTCGGCGCTGCCGTCGGCCTCGCCGAATCGACGAAGACGATTGCACAAAATTTGACCGAAGTTCGACCCACCGTATTGTGCGCCGTGCCAAAGATATTCAATGGCATATACGAAAAACTCCATATCAAATTAGAAGGCAAACGCGCCATGCGCGCCCTGTTCGCTCGCGCTCAACGCATCATGCACGAAGCCAGAACGCGAAAACTCCGAAGGCTCGAACGCCTCGAATACAAACTCATGGATAAATTGGTCGGGTCGAAGATTCGCGACGTCTTTGGCGGATGCATCAAGTTTTGCGTCAGCGGTGGCGCTTCGCTCTCGCCCGAAATCGCCACGTTTTTCGAAGATTTTGGCATCCGCGTCTTCGAAGGCTACGGCATGACCGAACACTCCCCCGTCATCTCGATCAACTATAACGCCGACAAAATCGGATCGGTCGGCGTGCCTTTGCCTACGGTCAAAGTCGAAATCGAGCCCAGCGACGCCGTAGACGCCGAACAAAACGCCTCGGGCATCGGCGAAATCGTCATTTCGAGCGATTGCATCATGCGCGGCTATCACAACGACGACGACGGAACGCGAGCCGTCATCGACGAACAAGGCCGTTTGCATACGGGCGATACTGGGTATATCGACGACGATGGATATATATACATTATGGGGCGTATTAAAGAACAATATAAACTCGCAAATGGCAAATTCGTCGTCCCATCGGCAATTGAAACGCGCATTTGCGCATCGCCCGATATCGATTTTGCCATATTATATGGCTCAGGCATGCCCTATAACGTCGTCTTATTGCGCCCCTCGAGCGATTTTATTGCAAAAGTCGTTGCAACAAACAAATTGGGCGATATTGCCACCGATGCCCGAGCCGAACACCCAGCAATGCGAGCGTCTGTCGCCAAAGTGCTCGAATCGGCAACGCAAGGTTTGCGCGGGTACGAAAACCCGCAAAAATTCGCCGTCATCCTCGACGATTGGTCGATTGCCAACGGCATTCTCACCCCAGCCCTCAAAATAAAACGACGCGAAGTCGAGAAGCGTTACGCCGATTTGATTCAATCGCTCTATAACAACGATTAGCGCATAGCCGTGTTGCCCACGGCATTGCCGGGGGCTACTCGCTGCAAACCCCTAACGGGGTTATATCAATTTTGGATCGCTTTTAACCCCCGGCGTTGCAGGGGCATTCCCCCCAGCGTTGAGGTATCCCTGTTTTGGTAAACATAGACAGCTTATACTAGAGTAGCTTGGT
>ERZ1034719.934-NODE-934-length-14929-cov-7.568509_pt1 | contig 14929 bp, 8 predicted proteins | sample MGYA00520703_ERZ1034719 | MGnify/ENA primary metagenome ERZ1034719 (study PRJEB33766, sample SAMN09781716) | gut metagenome | biome: gut microbiome | host: Homo sapiens | place: Madagascar | study: EMG produced TPA metagenomics assembly of the PRJNA485056 data set...
CGGCTCGCCTGAGCAAGCGATTGATGTGACCTCCCTCTATATCGCGTGGATCGAGGTCGTCGGACACAAACATCAAGCGAGAAATGTTGCGTCCATTTTTATCGATGAGTGGCAAAAGCGCTTCGAGATTGTGCTCGCTCGTCCCCTCGCGAATCATGACGTACATGCCGCGGCGCAACTTTTCGCGAGCTTCTTCGATCACAGTCGATTCGTGATCCGACGATATGCCGCAGGCGATATAGGCATTGAGCGCATGCCCCGAGAGCCCCGGCGCATGACCGTCGACGACTTTGCCCACCGACAAAAAGCAATCGATTTTCTCGATCACTTCGGCATCGCCGTCGAGTACGCCCGGGACGTTCATCATTTCGCCCAAGCCGACGACACTTGGCATATTGGCCAATAGCGCAAGCGTCTCGGAATCGAGTTTGGCTCCTGGCGTTTCGACCGATAGGTCGTTGAGCGTCGGTACGCAAGACGGTGCCGTAAAATAGACGTCGATGTATCGATTGAGACGTGCGCACTCGCTCTGGAACATGAACCCGGCCAAGCCCGCAACATTGGTGATTTCGTGCGGATCGGTGATGACAGCCGTCGTGCCCGATTGCGACATGCGCTTCGCAGCATGGAACACCGTCATCTTCGTGCTTTCGAGATGAATATGGGCATCGATGAGACCAGGGTGAACATAGAGCCCCGTGCAGTCGATCACGTGTGCTGCTTCGTATCCATGCCCGACGCCGACGATTCTATCGCCGCCGATGGCGATATCGATGCCGTCTTCGATTTCACCGCTCAAAACGTTGACGAGTTTGCAGTTCTTGAGCAAGAGATCTGCGCTTTCGCGTCCTAATGCCTGAAGGCGGTGGCGTTCGGTCCACTTGCGTTCCATTGTCGTCATCTCCGATTTAACCATTCGTTTCGACGAGTCCGCGTTGCATGAGCAACGCCACCGCCATGAGGGCGTTAAACGTCGCACCGATGCGCAGAGCGTCGCCGTATTCGGTGCGTATCCCACCGTCGTCGGGATCTTGGGCGGCGCCTAACATGGCGAGTAGGCGCAAAAGCGTATCGTTGACATCGAGTGCGTCGAGCCCAACGAGGATTTCGACGATAGCCGAACAATCCCAAGCATCGATCTTGCGATTTCGGACAAAGGCGTTGAGATTGTCGAGCGCATCGAGGGCGATGCTGCGATCGCTCGACGTCGTACTGCGCCCCAAGAGTAATAAAACCGACCAATAGGGATGTGCGGTCGGCGCATCGGGCATTTGAAGCCACGTTTGGCGTATATAGCGCACGGCGTTCGTCCACAAATCGTAGGCGCCAAACTCTAGCGCATAGCCCGCCAAACACGATGTCTCGCAAATCCTAAACTGTGCCGGTTGATACCAAGCCGGGCATTTCGGATTCTGAAGTACTTCGGGGATTTCTTGCCAAGAACCATCGGGCAAAACCGTCGCATGCAAGAAATCCAACAACTTCCCGATTTCTTCGCCATCGAACTGTTGGTGAGCAATGAGAATGCGCATCGCCTCGATCGTCGAATGAATCGATCCGACATCGCCCGTGTAATCGGGATCGATGCCACCCTTAAATCCGCCATTCGCGCCCTGATATTGGCGCATCACGCGCCAAAACTCTGCGTCATCGATATCGCCGCGCCAGTGCGCCAAACGCATATCGCAAAGCGGATCGTGGTGTTCGCTCAAAAATCGATACGCCGCTTCGGCGTCGAAGGCGGGGGCACGCCCCGTCGTGAGCAAATCGTAATAATCATAAGGTAAACGAGGCATGATGTCGCTCCGAATGTCTTAGGCTAGCTCCGCGATCAGATATTAAACCACCATTCCGCGGCAATTCCGACGAAGTGAACGACGTTATTATTGCGCAAATAATCGCGCTCCGCGAATAAGTTCTGCGCCGCCGAATTGAGCACGCTCACCGTATAATTAAAGCGAATCTCCGGGCGACCCAATACGCCTTCTCCGAAGCGAACGGCGGGCAATAGCGAGAATTTGAACAGCGATGCCAATTCCTGTTTGTGATTGACGGGGCTTAGACCATTCGGACGGCGAAGTTGTTGGCTAAACTCTATACCTGGGCGGAAATACTGCCCTACATGGCCCGTAATCCGAATGTCCCAAACGCCTTCCCAGCCGTCGTCAAAATCTTGTTCTATCCCATCGGCATCTTCGAAATAGCGCGCATAGCCGCCAAATAATATGTCGACATAATCCAATACATCGATCCCTGCACTCAAACCGATCGTCACGTTTTTGGCGTCTTTGGCGCGCAAATCAGTCGCCACGCCAAACGGAATCGTCTGATCGCCATACGCCGCTAAGCCGCTCGCGTATTTGAAAAACAGATTCACATAAGATCCGCCCAAGAAATCCGACATGCCAAATTGCGCACCGACGAGCCAACCCGTATCGTCGGGCAACTCGGTCACGAGTTCGGGCTGCGTCTTGAGAAACTGACCTTTCCCAATCGCGTGTATCTCGGCATATAATTTCGCCTTGAACGTCGGCAATTCATCGCCACCAAAGAACTGTTCTGCCTTGATCGACGTGATAAACCGTTGGCGATCGAGGAAGACGACGTCTTGTTTGCCCACAAATCGCTCGTTGACGACGTCGACGACTTCGTATTGATAATCGTTTTTGAGGCGATTTGTCCCAAAGTGAATGTCGATATTCGTTCGCGTCTTGCCGTGCCAACCGATACCGCCGCCATACGTATTGAGATTGTCGAGCGGCCATGTATCGAGCAAATATATGTCGTCGCCGCGATACATGCGCGACCCTGCCCAAACGGTGAATCCATCGAACCACAAATTACGAGCCTCGACATAGAGATTGCGGATGGCTATGCCCGCATTCCAATCGCCATCGTAATGGAAGAGATTGTCGCCATCGAGCGCCAGCGTCGTCACCAAATCGACGACCGTATCGGATGTATCGGATTTATAGGGCGTATACTTGAAATAGAGCTCGACATAGCTACCCTCGTCGACGCGTGGCGCCGGATACACAATGCGAGCCTGCCGACCCGATTGCATGCCATCGGGATTCATCGACGGTTGAACGCGACCATACGATCCAAATGTAAAACGATCTTCGACGTAGCGAGCAAACGAATTCGATCCACTATGCGAATTATCTACAGCCAATTCCTTAGATTCTTGAATCTTATTCTGCAAATCGTCGACTTGCTTTTGCAATGCCGAGATTTGTTCGCTCATGGCGCGATAATTTGCCTCGCTCTCGTCTTGTCGACGCGCAATGGCATCGTCCGACGATTGACCCGAACCGCGTTCGAAGACGAAGCCGCTGTGGCCTGTGTTTTGCGAACGATTTGAATTTGGTAAAGAATCTGAATCTTGTGCGTTTGCTTGCACGCCACTACAGAAGGCGATCGCGCAGGCAAGAGCCCCTATCCAACGATGCATGAATATCTCCCGGAAATCCCAATAGCCTAAACGGTCGTGTTATTTGGGCAAATCTTCGCGATTGCTCTTTGATATGTGGATATCGTCTTCGGTCGCATCTTTCCCATCGGGGCCAAACGACCAGACTTCGCACGACATCGTGCCCGTCCTCTTATACTGATAAAAATTGCCCCATGGGTCCTTGGGCCAAAATATCCCATAATGCTTAAGCAATCCCGTGCGCGCTGCGTCGAGATCGGCTGGGCATTCCTGCTCGCGCGAACACATGCCTATGGAGTAATTAAAGAGCTGATTGACGAGCTTTTGCGCTTTGTAATCGTCGGGTTCAATGCCTCCTGGAAACTGGTTCTTGAGCCCAACGTGTTGATAACCCTCGGTATCGGAGGGGGTGCCACGATTGGTTTGTTGACCAAAAAAGCCACCTCCCGAATTCTCGCGAACTTCGTCATCTTCGACGACGACGGGTTTCTTACCTTCGCTGCGGCGCTCATTGCACCCAACAAAAAAGGTGACCCCCATCGCCAAAAACACGATAAAAAGCCAATTCCAACGAAGCCTAAATGTGTTTTGCATCGGAGCCACCTCCTTTATGTCTATGTGTCACCCGGTACGCATTACGCGCCCGTATTTTAACACATTAGCTTTTTTTCACAAGCGACTTGTGAAGGTCGAGCAATTGTGCCGGACGAAGCGTCATCAATTTGGCACGATAGAGGACGTCGACTTTACCCGTCGTCACGATCGCCATAATCGCATCGACCAAGCCTTCTTTCGAGCCAAAACGAGCGATCATATCGTCGTGAGCTGCATTGAGCTTGAGCAATTTGCGATTGCTGACCGTGCGAACTTTTTCTTCGAACTTCTCGTCGCTCATGCCTTCGGGGCGTTCGATTTTGCTCATCACGAGTTTGACCAACGCGTCACGCGAACCAAATTTTTCTTTCACTTCTGCCAAAGGGGACAATTTCATTTCTTTCTCCTCAAAAAAATTGCCTGCAACTACCGCAAATGCACAGCACATGCGGGCGGCGAGCCTCCTAGCACATTCCGCCACGCATGGCAACGACATTTTTTTACGGTTCGGTGGTGGCTGCCGCCGGCTTCTTCAGCCACGGAATCTCTATCGTCGATCCGTCTTCCGTCGCGCTCAAGATCTCCCAATTGGCACCCAACTCCGTCACGACGTCTTGGGCCGTCTTGCCATTGGCATCGATGGTCTTATCAATATAATAAGGCATGAAGCCCAAATAATCGTTGCTACTGAATGGTTTGGCGGCTGCCACGCGCTTGAGCCAATAAACATTGGTCGCTACGGGTTTAATCGTATCGTCGGGGGGGTCCGTCGTTGGCTTCGTAAACTCGTTCAAGAAGACGGAGTTCACGACGGGCTTGATGTTTTCCATCGCGCCCGTTTCGGCATTCGCCGTATATGTATAGGCGCTCATCGACGAGACGACGTTTTTCATCTTCGGCGTTCCCTTTTCCTTGCCCCACACTCTCACAAATGGAAATGTGTTGTCCGCCTTGCCATAGAGATTTCCGTAAAACGATCCATTTGTCATCTCGCTATCGGTGAATTCTGAGATTAAATAGAGACTATCCTTGGTTACGACGCGATCGACGCGCACGGCGATGTTTGTCAAAGCCGATCCTTGGATGAGACCAAAACCAACAAAAGAATTGGCATTGATTTCGCCAATATCTATCCGTAACCCTTGAATCTTGCTATGATTCAGTTCATTGTCCAATGTCACAACATCTTGCGAAGAAACCTTCTTCGCAGAAATCGATATATCTTCGCCTGTAAAATCTCCAGTTCCAGTGTAAGATAAAAGATCTGCCCGCTTTATCGAGTGAATTTCGTCGAATGATAAATCCGCGTGCTTTAATGTCGTTTTAGTGTTTTCGGTCATCGTTATGTATTCTGGCGCTTCGATGACACCAGCTTTTACGTTCAATTGATCGATAGTATAATTATTGCCGTCAAATAATGCTGTCTCTGACTCAGATTTGATATTTCCAATCTCGACCGAAAGCCCTTCGACTTCAGTCTTCTCTTCAGGCTTCTCGAAATTAAAGAGTACGAAAAGATCGGAATCGATATCACCTGTCTTGAATGTACTCTTTGTCAATTTGGCTTTTAGCTGCTTGAGCAATGAAATCCTTTTCGCTTGGATTTTCCCTGCGTTAAACGTCACATCGTTTAACACTCTAGATGGAGAATTACTCACTTCGATTCCACTAAAAGTATTGATGACATGCGAGTTGCTCGGTTTCGTTTTTTCGTCGACGATATCGCCCAATTCTATGTGCATTCCATCTACATTCATCACGCTAGAAAGTGAAACAATATTGAATTGAACGATTGTTTTAACGTGTGATAAATCGATCGACGATATCTTTAGCGACAAGTTCTCGAATAATGCATCATCGACAGCTGGCAACATGCTCCATCTACCGATTCTCCCAGTGCTCGACGATAGGAAGTCGAGACGATCGATATCGTATGAAACATTTACAAGTGGTGATCGGTTTAAGCTGTCAATGATATGGCATTTGCTACCTTTCGATATACTACTATCGCAATATTGCTTTCCAACTTTGATCTCTATATCTTTCAGTAAACTGTTAGTAACTTTATGCGAAAATTCAGACGAATGGAGTACGGGAATATCGAATTTGACATCTTCGACACGAGATGAGTCGATAGAATCACTCAGCGTCGATGTAGGAAGGGGATTGCCATTTATAATCCGACTTTCGCTAAACAACGGGTAGGTCGATCGCCGTTCCCCGCGATACGACAAATGCTCGATAATTGAATCGACTATATCAATCGATAAGATGGCAACGGATTGCCCACCAATGTTATACGACAAATTTAAATTTGAAACGCGAGATTCAGAAACAGTTGTAAATAAACTGTCGTTCAACATGCATTCACTGCGACGCTTCGAAAGGTATATCGTGTGTCCTTGCCCGTCGAAATCGACGTGATTGATGGTCATCGGCGTCCAGTCGGCGGCGCATTGTGCGCTTTCTTTTTCGACGATCGGTAGCGCATCGGCGAGTTCGATGTCTTGCATCAGTTTGACGCGTAGCTTGTACGTCGGCGCGATGAGCGGCAATGCAATACTCCAACCCGTGCTCGCGTCTTCTTTGCAATACTCGACCGTTTGGAGGGCTACTTTGCCATCGAGGCAAACCAACCTTTGCGTTTCCGATGTGCACGTCGATTTGTATTGCGACGAATTGCAATCGTCGCCGGCATTGCCTCCTGTCGTCAATGCACCTTCGGCAACAGGCATCGCTTGGCACGACGCTTTCCCTTCGCTTTCACCCTCGATGCATGCATATCCATTATCGCATTCAATTTCGACGATTTGCTCCACGCCGTCGATTTTTCTACAAGTTTTGTATTTCTTATCCGATGTACAGATACTATCCGTCGACGTGCAACACTCGCCGATTTCGAGATTCGCAGTCGTTTCTTTGCATCGCTTACACACCGTTTCTTCGCCATCGATGCTACAACCGCCATAACACATCGTTTTGCGAAATAGACCGTCCGCACATTTGTAGGCAGTATAGGGTTCCGGACCGCATATCAACTTCTCTTCTTCGCATCGCGAATTTTCCATGCCCAGAGGCGATGTCTCGAGATACTTTCTCAACTCGACGAGGTCGTATGCCGACCACACCTCGAAGACGTCGATCGTTTCACCGTTTTCGATCGTTTCCGTTTTGAAATTGCAACTACCGCCCTCGGCGAGCTTTTGTATCGTCGGATTATAGGGGCAGTCGTCGAGGGCATCTTCGACGCCGTCGCCATCGGTATCGCGATCTTCACACGTCGAACTGCCAGGCGCCGTCTTATAGGGGTTATTGGGGCATCCATCGAGGCAGTCGATGACACCATCGCCATCGCTATCGAGTGTACCCTCGGGCGTATCGACGAAGCCGCAACCGCATAATCCTGCCAACGTCTTATTCGGATCTTCGGGGCACTTATCGAGACAATCGGGCACCGTATCGCCATCGGTATCGATATCGGGCATGCCACAACCACATGTGCCAGGCGCTTTTTTATTCGGGTCTTCGGGGCACAAATCAAAACAATCGGGCACCGTATCGCCATCGGTATCGGAATCGGGCACGCCACAACCACATGTGCCTGGATCCTTTTTATTCGGGTCTTCGGGGCACAAATCAAAGCAATCGGGCACCGTATCGCCATCGGTATCGGTATCGGGCACGCCGCAACCACATGTTCCAGGCGCCGATTTATTGGCGTCTTCGGGGCATAAATCGACGCAATCCATTATCGTATCGCCGTCGCCATCGACGTCTTCGACATCGCATCCGCAAACACCAGGCTCTACCTTTAGCGAACCTTCGGGGCATAACTGCACCTCAACTCTTTCGTCGGTCACACATCCTGTCGCCATGACCGCCAATAATAACGCCGTCTTCATTCCCAAATGACGCATATATCCGTACTCCTCGTGATTTCGCGTTCTTGAGTTTTAACCATCGCACCATCGAACACAACAAACAATCGATGCACGACTCTATGTCACATCGCCAAGAAACTCCGCTTGCGACGAAACATGCTCCGCGCACTTATACTGTTTTTTGCTCCTTTTTGCATTTTTTCTGCAAATATTCTGAAAAATTGCCCGCTCTATAAAGTAGCGAACAAGGATCTCGCTTTGCCGATCGTACACACTCGTGCACGATATGTCGGCTTTCCATTCCTCAAAACAAACAGGAGCAAAGACCATGCACGACATTCATTCATCGTTTGTTCAGAAAGCTATCGAGAAATGGAACATGAACCCAATTCTCGACTCGACGCCAAGCGCCACAGGCATCGTCGCCGTCGGCACGTGCGAATGGTGCTCGATATTCGTCGCCATCTCATCTCCACCGAATAAAATTGCCATCGAATCCATTTTCACCGAAGAACCTGCCTCTATCGTCGTCGATTTAAACGCCAATTCTCTCGCGCTCTACGCCATGTCGCCCATCGAAGCTCGATATATCGTCGCTAAAAACATCCCATGGAACGACGACGAATTCTGGTCTTTACATGGCGATTATCTCAAATTCGTCTACGAAATCGATAAAAGATTCGGAAAAAAGAATATCGAATCGAATTTTGTTCGAGATTTCAAAAAGGCATTCGATCTTCTCGATGCCTCGTGGCAAAACATCGGCGACATTGCGCCGACGCAACAACTCACCCTCACGACGCTTTTGCGACTCCTATTCATCGCCAATATCGCCGATCGCGGCGCACTCGATGGCCGCAAATCGTTCCTCTTCGAAGCCGCCGCCGACGACGAACGAAACGCCCGCTCCATATACCAATCGACGATTCGACCGCTCTTCTTCGATACGCTCAACAAGCCACATGCTCGCCGTAACGCAAAGGCAAAGCGATTGGGCAATATTCCATTTCTCAATGGCGGTCTCTTTGCTCCGCTCCAAATCGAAGCGGCATCGCCAAAAATCGACGTTCCAAATTCGACGATTCTTTCAATTCTACATTCGCTCTTCGAACCATATTCGTGGAATACTACCACAGCCGAAGATAATTCAGATCCTCGCGATTCCATCGAACGGCAATCCCATGCCCTCGACCCATGGATGCTCGGCCACATATTCGAAATGCTCATGCCCGCATCACTACGAGAGTCGTCTGGATCGTTCTATACGCCAATGCCACTAGCCAAAGCTATCGTCGATCGCGCTTTTGAAACGTGGATCGGGCTCCAATTCCACCTCGATCGCGACGACATACACGCCCTGTTCCATCGACAACTCTCCGCCATCCCAAACGAACAACTCGATTGCATCGATAAACGACTCGCTCAAATCCGAATACTCGATCCAGCCGCCGGCAGCGGCGCCTTCTTGCAAGCTGCTTTCGACCGCCTACTCGCCCTGCGCTCCGACATCGCCGCCGCCCTCTCTCGCCCCATCACTCGCACGCAACTCGCCAAATTCATACTCACGACAAATCTATACGGCATCGACATCTTGCCCGCAGCTACCCAAATCTGCGAGCTCCGACTCTGGCTCGAACTCATCCGATATGCGCCAAAAGACGGCGAACTCATCCCGCTCCCAAACCTCGAACTCAACATTTCATGCGGCGATGCATTGCTCGATTTGGCGCAATGGCAACGACACCTCGGAATCTCACCAAACGCCATTCCGCCACACATGCCACACGTCTTGCGCCAATTCAAAACGGCACACGGCTATAAAAAGAAGCGATTGCGACTCGAAATCGAACGATGCTCGGCTTCGATCAGCGATGCATGTTATGCAAAAATCGAACAACAATACGAAACTGCCATCAAAGAATTATCTGTTTCGCGAAAGAATATTTTTGAATCCTCCCCAAATCCAAGTCCTCTTCAAAAGAAGCGAATTGCCGACCTCCAACGACAACGCCGATATATCGCTCAATCGCGCTCCGATTCCATGCACCTAGGCTTCGACCTCACCTATGCCGAAGTCGCCGACCAAGGCGGGTTCGACCTCGTCATCGGAAACCCGCCTTGGTTCGGATTGCACGCACTCCCAAAAGAAAAGCAATCGATACTGCGACTTCATTATAAATGTGCACAGCCATCGCGCGATCTCAGCCACTGCGCGCAATCTGCCGATATCAGCAGTTTGTTCGTCGAAAAAGCCCTTCGACTCGTCAAAAAAACGGGCTGCGTCGCCATGCTCGTGCCCAATAAACTCTTTTCGGCGCCTTCCTATAAACCATTTCGATCGTTCATCGAAAACCACGCACACCTACTCGATCTCTACGATTGGAGCCAGACCGTGCATAATGCTTTCGGCGCCGCGACTTATCCGGCATCGATTATTCTTTCGATAAATGATAATAATACTGCACTTTCTGCGCCTTCCCCATGGATCGCTCGCATTGAATTGGCAGAACGCGATGCACCGCCGAAACTCGCTTTGCGCGTCCCGTCTATCAAAATGCGATTCGACGTGCGACGCGGCATTTGTACGGGCGCAAACGACGTCTACGTTTGCAAGCGCATCGGCGACATCGCAAACACATCGGTGAGCACATCGGCGAACGACGATACGCAAATCGTGCAATTCGCCTACGAAAACGCCATCGTCCCCATCGAATCGACGTTGATCTACGACGTCCTTCGCGGTTGCGATATTCGCCCCTACTGCGCAAAGCCACAACAAAACATCGTCATTCCGCACAATATGGCGCTACTGTCGCAGCCTTTGCGTTCGCTCCCACCTCTTGCTCAGCGCTGGTTTGAACGCGTAGCCCCCAGGCTCGACGAACGAAAGACGACGCGCCCACCGCTACGCCATGCCATCGCAGGCGCTAACCCCACGCTCAACCACAAAAAAGTCGTCTGGCGCGATATCGCACAACGATTCGAAGCGAGTTATTGTAATGATATAAAAGTTATACGTATCAATACTGTTTATTATATCCCCGTTCAAACCGACGACGAAGGCTATTTGCTCGCCGCTTGGCTCAACTCTGCATACGTTCGCAATTATTGCAATACGCGCGCTGAACACGCACGAGGCGGCTATCGCCGCTTCTTTGCTTGGCTCGTCGAAACGATTCCATGGCCTTTCGACGATTCTTTGGCAAAACCATATATCGCCAAATTATCTACACTTTCGCGAAAAGCACACGATATCGCCTCGAAAATTGAAACCACAAACTCGGCTCTCGCCAGTATTCAAAACGACATCGATCTTTTGTGCGATAAATGCGTTGCCGCTATCGAACACCATACAAAGCCCCTTTCCTCACTACGGCATCAACATGCAACGCCATCATTGCCGCTATTTCAACAAAATATCGCCCACGACGAACGAGGAGATGTATCATGAGTCAACACACACCACAACTGACGCCAACGCAAGCCAACATCGCGAAAACTGCCCATCATCGCCTCACGACACATCATTGTGCGATGATTGCAACGCCGACGGGGTCGGGCAAAACGTATATCGCATGCGATATCATACAACGCATGCTCTGCGATCCCATCACACCAAATATCGCCATCATCGTCGTCGCTCCCGCGCATCTGCGCGAAATGTGGCTACGCGTGGCGGCTTCGTTTCAATTAAATATACAATTCGCTTCCTATCAAATGCTCAGCCTCGCAAAAGTCGATTTCGACGTTAATCGCCCCATCCTTTGGATTTTCGACGAAGCACATGCGCTCAAAAATCCTTCGACAAAGCGATTCCACTTCGCACAACAATATACCGCCTATCACTATATTTGCCTCATGACGGCTACTCCCGTCACCATGAGTTGGAACGATATCTATGCTCTCGTCCAATTGTGCGGCTATCCATCGGCACAAAAGTATTTCGATAAATATATGATTCAACAATTCGCTCGCGCGATTTGTATCGACGACCAAATCCCTCAAACGACCGCCGAGACACGCATTTGCCGCCATTCCTATGCCAATCCCATCGTGCCAAATCCTCAAACGCTTGCCGATATCGTCGATACTCTTTTGTCGATTCAAATATATATTTGCGATAGCGACGACGTCATACGCGAAGCGCCGATCCTCTCTCATGTCCTCATGCACCGTTTGCTCAGCCATCCGACATCTTGCAAACTCACACTCGAACGACTTATGCACTATTATAAAAATGCACAAATACACGGCAATCGCTTCTTGTCAAAACGCGAATTCTACTCGCTTTTGGGCACCTCGGGGCGCCAATTGTTACTCCCATTCGACGACATGATCTATGGCAGAAAACTCGACGACGACTCGAAATGTGCCGTAAATCAAACATTACAATCGATGAAACGCGCCCATTCATTATTATCACAACTCGGCGACGATATCGCCATTCGCAATATTCAAAATATCATCAACCGCATTCCAATCAACGACTCCATCGTCCTATTTACGCAATACGCCGATACGGCGCGTTATTATGCCGATCATCTCAAATTGAATCGCCCGCTTGCTTTGCTCACAGCGCGTGTAGCGCGTTATGGAAAAACGACTTGTAAACGCGAACTCGTCGAAACTGCATTCGATGCATCGTGCCCATTGCCCGATTTTTATACAATTTCAAATATTTCTCCGCCTAAAGTCGTCATTTGTAGCGATGCATTCTCAAGTGGTCACAACTTGCAACGCGCCAACCATCTCATCCATCTCGACATGCCATGGAATCCTGCAACGCAAATACAACGCGAGGGGCGATTACTGCGCATCGGGCAATCGGCAAAATTCGTCCACTTTTATACACCGTCTTATCCCAAAAACATTTCATCTTTTTCTACATTTGCCAATGCCATCGCCCAACGCCTCAAATCGCGCCGGCGACTTCTACAAACTTGGCATTCTCAATGGCTATCACCAACATTCGATGCGGCAATACACATTTCAACCGACCGATTCCCAAATCATTGGGCGCGTTTTGCTGGGCAATGGATCCCCATCGCACCAAATCATTCAATATTTCAACCATCGTCACATAGCCACAATTCACATCGACAAACGACTTTTGGGCGAATTCATCATACGTCACTCGCCGCTGTCAAAAAATCGCTCTCACCCCTATGGAAAGCCCTAAAACGCGAATATGCCTACGACGAAGTAGCACAATCGCATTTCTTCGATTTCATCGGGCGTGCGTGCTTATTCCCCAGGCTTACCCGCACGCTTGCCACTTCCCCCAGCCCTTCTGCCGCCAATATCGCGCATCAAATCCCCCTCATTCGCACCGTTTTTTGGCTCCCACCGCCATCGACGCCGTGCGAGTTATTCACAGTTTATCCACAGGAAAACCACGATCTGCCCACAGATTCACAAAAGTAATCCACAAGCGCGCACCATTTATCCACAAGTTGTCCAGATCTTATCCACAGCCACCAAGGCCCCACGTCAATCAACTCTATCAACTCAATTCATATGAGGTATAAACCATGTCTACACAGTCACACCACGATCGCCATTTACAACAATACGACGCACACGACGCACACGCATGCCGCAGCCGCATGCGCAAATCGCCGTGTAAAACCCATTCGTCGCAAAAAAAATATACACCAACCGCTCAAACGCTCACAGCCAAACTCGGGCGATGTGCCGAAAATCTCGTCATTTGGTACCTCAAACAGCGAAATTGGCATATCATGGCCCGAAATTACGCCACAAAATACGGCGAAATCGACATCATCGCCTATAAATACGGCGCCGACCTCCCCAATTGCAACACGATCGCTTTCATCGAAGTCAAATCGCGATCATCGTCACAAGCCATTTCCCCACAAATGAACGTCACAGTCGCCAAACAACGAAAATTGGCATCGGCGATTAAATATTATATATCAAAAATGGAACGTCAAAAAGCCGTCTACCGGTGCGATGTTGCTGCTGTAACGATAGAGCGCAAAAAAGCCCCACGTATAAAGTATTTCAGCAATGCGTTTTGGATCAAGCAAGAATTCGGCTGGTAATTGTTGCTCGTCTGCGCATCTTCTGCGTCCCACTGTACGCCGTTTGATGAAAAGTGTATATGATAATAGGGTGGGGGCTACGGCTATGTGCTCACTGCGTTGCGCGCATACGCCTCCGCAGCCGCGCTATGTGCTCACTGCGTTGCGCGCATACGCACGGCCATTCGATGTGTTCACAATCGACGACGACTATCGCTGCGTAACTATGCCAACGACGTGATTATATAGGGTTTCAGGCTAGTATCCCACGGCAACGCCGAGGGTAAACGAGCCGCCATTCCAAAAGTCCCGCCCAATGTGGAGGGAGCTAGGGGGAGATGTCATGGATCAGGGGGGATGTCAGATGGCTTGTCCTCTCTCTCAAACATTTCAATGGCACAATCGTGCGCCTTTTTCTTATCGTAGCTGATGCCGACCAATATCAAATCGCCATAAAAATCTTTGAGTCTACCCGGATATTGATTGTCGTGGATTTGATCGATGGCCGCTTTGACATCTTTGTTGAATTTGAGTTCGACGACAATCGCAGGTTTGTGTACTCCCTTTTTGGGCAACAAGACGATATCGGCAAAGCCTTTTCCCGTGGGGAACTCGCGGATGACGTGGTAGAGATTTTCGGCATAAAAGCACAACACCGAAACGACACAAGCTAGGGCGTTTTCATTATTGTAATTCAATACCGATGTCATATATTGATGCGTTTCTTCGACCATGCGAGCGACGGTTGCACTATCTTCGGCATGGATGGCATCGATAAACTTTTTCGACCGTTGATATGGCTTGATGGCTTCGGGCCACGAGCACTTTTTGAGTGCTGAGCGAAATGCCATGCGAACTTCCTCGTTGGGGATAAAGACTTGCGATGCCATCGCGTCATATCCCAAATAACCGATATGTACGAGCAATGTAAAGCAATCGTCTTTGCACTGTGGAACTGTAAATGAATTATCGTATGA
>ERZ1034719.944-NODE-944-length-14849-cov-4.170069_pt1 | contig 14849 bp, 17 predicted proteins | sample MGYA00520703_ERZ1034719 | MGnify/ENA primary metagenome ERZ1034719 (study PRJEB33766, sample SAMN09781716) | gut metagenome | biome: gut microbiome | host: Homo sapiens | place: Madagascar | study: EMG produced TPA metagenomics assembly of the PRJNA485056 data set...
AACGGCAGCAACGCATTATAAAATATTTTCTTATCGCCATTATCGTTTATCTGTACTACAAAATATATAGTTCCGCCTTCTATACGAAATTTTTTCAAATCTGTTACTCTAATCAAATACTTATGCTCTGTTCTTGCAAATTTGATACACTTCTGCCCTTTTACCTGAACCGGCACTTTTCCAATAAAAAACTCATTCTTTTTAGAAGTATCCGTATATGCATAAAAATATCCATCCCAGCAAGGTTCTTTATCACCACTATTCACATAAGGTGTAATATAATCTGTCTTCGCTATTGCATCTTCTATTGCACTCGTGGCCAGTTTTTGTATATCCATACCCATCTGATATACCTCCACAAAATTCAACATCGTCATTTGCCTATCTTCTTATACCCTCAAGGATATTGTATCATAGATTATTTGTTTCGAAAATTATTCTCTTCTGAAAATGGACAGAAGAAAACCTCCAAATCTTCGTGAGACTTGGAGGCTTGATTCCGACCATTTATCTTTTAAATAAACTTTGCCAATCCACTTTATTATATAGAACTCTGATTATGTACACTACATCATTTTGCATATCATAATAATAGAAAATGTTGTAGTTATCAAAGCGTGTCATTCGTAGACCAACGCTTCTTAAAAGTTCATCATCTACCAGCGGATGACCTGTTGGATATTCACTTAATTTTTCAGCGGCATCTAATATGCCATCGGATATTCTTTGAGCTGCTTGAGGATTGCAGAGGTCAACGAAGATATAGTATTCTATGTCCAGCAAATCATATTCTGCCGGTTCAGTAAATACTACACTAGCCACGTTCTTCTCTCCTCTTTTTCAATTTTTCTCTTACTTCATCGATTGTACTGGTTCTTCCATCCTGCATTGCCTTATAGCCTTCCCCAATCAAACGATAAAATTCCAACTTTGTAGTATCAGTTGGTTCAATTACCTGCTGTGCATTTGTTGCCAACATACAATCACGCCCTTTCTTCATCATAAATATACCATATTTCTTCGTCCTCAACAATCACTTATTGCTCAAATTCATTTTTAACTATATTATATGCTGTGGAACCACAAAGCACTCATCCAACTGCTTATGTAAAAAGGAAATTGTTGTTAAAATATCAATTGCATCTTGCTCATTTACAACCCATTTAATTTTCAGTTCATGTGCTGTTACATTTCGTACCATATGTGTGACGCCATTTAACATTTCTTTCAATCCATTCTGTAAATTTCTTTCAGTAGATGTCTGTAATGAGTTTAATGCCAATCTTGGATTATTTACTGAAAACGCAGTATTAAACAGTGTAGAACCATCATCCTGAATACCGGTTTTCTCTCTTACTTTTTCAGATAAACTTTTCGCAGCCTCAAACACCGCATGAAAATAATTCTCTTGAAGATACTCCTCCTTGCAACACTTCACTACATCTGTATGAATGTGTCTCTTTTGTAATTCACTTACTAAACTCCGAGTTCTTCTCTCCACTTCAGAAACTGTAGTTGCGGCAACAGCTTTAATTAACTTTCCTTCATTTGTCATCTCTCTATACTTTCTTATTTATTTTGCACAAAAAAGCCTTTATTTGAGCCATTTGTGCAATGATTTTCAAAGTTACAAACAATGATAAGCATTCAATAATGAGCGAAAACTGTGTCATTTCAGTTGCAATGCACTTCGTTTTCCAGTCAGAAAGGTACACGAAATAAAACGTCATCCTTTTTTATGAAGGCGAATCTGTGTCCCATCTGCGCCTTCGGCTTCAGTTCGTTCTCTGCCCATGCTTTTAGTTCATCTACCGGGATAGTCCAACTCTGAACATTCTCCCTGCGAGGCTGAAAGATGTGCATCGTGACTTCCTTGATGTCATATAGGCTGTCGAAGAGGTTCAGCGCACCGATGGAATAACACATCAGCTGCGTATTCTGTTCGGCATCCACCAAAACTCCCAGCCCATACTTGAAATCAATAATCTGCATGGTATCGTCCTCTACGATGATGCAGTCTGCCGTGCCGTAGCCTTCCGGGACATATTCCGAAAAGTCTACTTTCTGCTCAATCAACACCATCGAATCTTTATAGGTCTGCTTTGCGACTTCAAGCTGCTCCAACACATAATCCACATAACTATCGGTGTACTCCTGCATCTCGTCACTATCGTAATCGGAGACAGGTCTTTTGCTTCTTCTGCGGAGTGCTTTCTTTAACTTGTGTTCGCAAAATGCGTGGGCTGCAGTACCTTCTTCGACGGCTGAACTGCTGCCGCCCGGAAACTCGGATTCAAGCATCGCACTTGGTGTGCAGTTCAGCCAGCGGTATGATCCGGAAGGAGAAAGGAAAGCATGTTTACTCATTTCCTAACACCTCCGCTTCTGCGAGAAGTGCCTTATACTGTGCCGGGTCAATATCTGACAGTCTGGTGCCGCCGTATTTTCTGATGAGTTCTCTCACCTCGGCAGTCATACCATCCTGGCTCTTCTGACCCAGAACGGCACGAACATCTTCCATGGTTACTTCCTTTTCAGCAGGGAGTTCCTTTACTTCCGGTGCTTCAATGACCTTGGCATCGGTTTCTACTACATTTGCATCTCTGTAGGTATCTGCGATTGCCTCGAATACATCAGCCAAGGAGCGGATGATTCTCACCGCATCAAGAAATAAGTTGTACTTCTGATTGTTAGTCACGGTTCTTACCTCCTTCCTTCAGTTCTCGGATCTCGACAGTCTGCACCGAGTCACCGGGGGACAGGACAAGGACATTGACCTGCTGTACAAAGAGGAAGTCGAGCAGACGCTTTCGGATCTGCACCGTACCACTTCTTACTACCGGGGTCGGTATACCGTCGGGTTTTGCAATGTTGATACATACTTTGTGTTTCATTGCATTGGCTCCTTTCCGAGGGTCTTTTGTTGTATCCCTCTGTCCATATGCGAAAGAAGCGGGGGAATCGAACCCCCATTTCTTAGATTTTTTTCGCAAGGTTTGCGAAAATCTTTTTCAGGCGGTTACGGATAGCTGCCTCGGACACACCTTCTTCCGCTGCAATATCCACGTTGGACATGTTGCGGTAGAACTTTTTATAGATGGTGTCTCTCTGCAGATCGGTCAGTGTGGTAAGTGCCGCTTTGAGCCTGTCCAGCTTGTCCGAATGCTCCTGCTCATTGATGGAGGCAAGCATCTGCTCCAATGGGTCTGCAGCTGTGTCGCATAAGTAAGGGTTGCGGTCATCCGCATCTTCACCTTCGCCATCGGAGTATGCCTGGTAATGAACCGGACAGTGATACTCCTCACGGCGGTCAGCATCAAGCTGCTCATCATCCATTTTGTGAAGAATGGTAATCATCTCTTCAGTGATTGCTTTGCCATCATCACCAACCATCCCCGGCTTGATGACCAGCTTCTTTCCTTCAGCTGTGTAGTAAATGTAATTTGTTCTGTTGTCTTCAGATGTTTTGAACTTTCTCATAAAGTCCCTTCCTTTCTGCCTGGTGGGCAAGAACGGTGGGACACAAAAAGGGCCGATGGATTCCGATTCCACCGACCCCGAGCCTGAAAATGAGCATGCCGAAATACGGTGGGTGCATCTGAATTCCGCACAGCTTTCGCTGTTTCGGATTTCCTATATGCATCCCGCCGTCCTAATGCGCATCTCAGACGATGAGATATTTATTTGAGTGTCTGGCACTCAGGCGGATGTACAGTTTCCTGTGCATTCGGTTCAATGTCAGACGTTTTTTTGTTTATAGCTTACATCAGAAAATTTTCCTGGGATGGACACGCCATGTCCGCTGAAATCTGCCGTAAAATGCAAAAAAGCCAGAGTTACCTACTTTGCCTATAAAGGCTTTTTGTAGATAACTCCGGCTTTAGCTCCACGATATAATCATTCGGGGCAATTCGCGGTAGTTCCTATTACTTATTGGTTTGAGGCTTTCGCAACCTCTACTTGGTAGACTACATCCTCCCAAGGGATTTTTTCATATTTGTTTTTGTCAGTCTTCTTCTCAAGGAAAACCTTACCGTTATCAATGACCACATCACAGAAGCGGGGAGGAACCTGCTTATCACTGTGGAGGTTTCTGATAGGGATTTTCTTTGTCATAAAATCCCTCCTTCAAAACCTTCAATTCCATTATCATCACTTGTCAGATATTCAGTATTTTCATTAGTAGTTACAGGGGTGGTCATAAAATATGATTCCTGTGAAGCACCTGCAACCTGCGGTAAAACGAATTCATCACTGATGGTACTGTTAAGCGTATCAATCAAAATAAAAGAAATATATGTTGGCACAAGTGTTTCTGAAAATTCTTCAACGACCAGGTTAAATATATCCTTATCAAAGAATACCAGTGAGAAACGTGATGGTCTGAACAGTTCGATTTTATTCATGGAAATGAACACAAAACGGCTCAGTCTGTCAAATGCCATTCTTTTTAGCGTTGTTTTGTTTACAGACTTTGATTTTGTGTCCATCGTTGTTGCAATAGAATCGACAAACCATACCTCGTCCTTATTTCCAAAGGCATCCGTCATAATGAGAGCATCCGGACTAAGCGCCATAGTCTTACCAAAGTTATATCTTATGTTACCCATACGCACTTCCGCATTTCGGTCTAACAACTCTTGGACAAGGACATTCCTTACCAAGATTTCGATATTGGTCCCCATTGCTGTTAATTTAAGGACTTTAATTCCACAGTCCCTTTCAGCGGTGTACCCATTCGCATCTGCCAACGCTTCAAGTGTTACTCCGCTATTAGGCGCTGCATTTTCCGCAATAGCTTCAAGTAATTCAGTAGAACTGGAACCCTTATTGACCTTTTGAGTGATGCGTGTGAAAGTTGATGGATTAACACCGCATACCTGTGAAAAGTCTTTCATAGTTCGCGGACCCTTCGCGGCATTAAGTAACTCTGCAAATTTATCCTTATCCATCTCATGAGTTTTCTTAAATATATAGTTCTTCTTTTTCAAGATTTCTGCCTCCTTCGTTTGCGTGTAATTTGCTTACGCAATTATTATAATCAATCATTAAGCAAATGTCAAGCAACTTGCCACGCAAATTTATAGACAAAAAAGAAGAACCTGTGATTCTATTTCACAAGTCCCTCTCATATACCGGACACGCCGTGTCCATTTTTTAACGAATATTTTTTAAATTTCTACACCATACTGTTCCAGATATTCTCTAACAGTCCACAACGGCTCCGGATACTTAACATGCAGAGCCTCGCTAATCCATTGATGTTCTGGATTCATAGGCTTCAGCTTACAATCCAAAACATCCAACAGTTTTTCACTGATAACAGGAGGTAGGTTCATACCGAAGCAAATAAGTACCGCTGTTTCAACAGACGGCTTTGTTGTGCCTTTCACAGTTCGGCTGATTGTTTTAGGGTCACGGTCAATCGCATCACCAAGGTCCGTGTACTTCATTCCGCGCCATTCAAGCAATAAGTCCATACACTGTTCTGGATCATCCGTCATCTGCCTACGAATCTCCAACCATTCAACCTGTTGCTTTTTCCTCATCTCAACTTGACGAGACTGTGGAGCGTTCTGATACCCGTTGTGGTAAGTGATATCAAAGGTGACGTCACTCGGCTCACGGTTAAGGAAACAAGCAGTATGATATGTAGACTCCACCTTGCTTGTGATAGTCATATCAAAAGCAAGACAGCACTCGTCCATATGCGCCCGAGCGTAATCGGTCAGTTCAAGTTTACCCTCCTCCCCGTAGCCAACATAAAGAGGAGCATTATAGACATAGTGGTTATCTACAAATAGATAATCACCACTTGCTATTTTTTCACGGAGTTCCAAATTAACAAAACGCTGAATGGCTGCGTCCTGGGCACTCAGGGTAAATGTCTGATTTATTTTTATGGATCCCTTTCGAAATCCATGTGGTTTTACATAGTGACCATCGACATAGTTAAATGTACCGATAGCCTCTTCGAAGCCAAGTTCTACTAAACGAATTTTTACGGCTTGTCTCGAAACGCCAAAATCCCTCTCCAACGCACCGATTACCATTTCCATGACATTGACCGTATGCCTCGCATTGGTCTGCTTCATGAAATAAGCTATGTATTCCTTCGTCTTAACTGTAAACGGTTCCTTCGGCATCTGTATTCTTGGCGCAAGCTGATTAGCTTGTTTTTCCATATACTTCGTAGACTTTATGGATATCCGAGAGTCGGCATCACCAACAACTTCACAGCTAATATAGGAGGCATCTGTATTGAACAACTGCTCCAGCTTGAAGGCTTTTCGATGTTTAATCCAATGAACGCACTCATGAACGATGGTATTGTTGAAAGAACCAAGATTACGAAGCAGATATATCTGCGGGTCCACAACTATCGTTTTTCCTTTAATGTGTGTGGGAACACTCTCATATGCATTTGCATCGTACATTTCCGTATCCGTATCATCAAAATAAATCTGTCCGAATACGGAAGCGTCTTCACAGATGCGTTGGCTCTTAACCGTTAATCCCATGCTCTTTGCAAGTTCAGTCGGGTCAACCCAAACAGGTTCTTGGCCTCTCATCGGAATGCGAAGTGCGGAAGGATAATGTTCACGCAAGAACTCTGTAGCCACATCATCCAACTTTTCATAAGGGATAATCGGTACAAGAGAATCATCCATCGGGTCTTTCACACGGCTCTTGCCATTGTATTTCGACACATTCAGAATTTCAAAATCGTCAAGGTTCTTATTCAGATCACCACGACAGTGAGCCATCATCCACACGATGTTTTCATCGTAATCATCATAATGGTAATCACCCTCATGGGTTTCAAACCAAATAGACACAGCCACATCAAAATGTATCTCCATGCCCGGCTTGTCTTCAACCCAGACGTGTTCTACCTTAACATCGGAAATTTCCGTTTCTCCTGCGCGATGGATTTTCTTCAGTTCAATACCCAAGGAATCAAGGTTTGCCTCCAGGTAGCTTTCGGCAGCCGCCCAGAAATCATTATCAAATCTCTTTTTTACGTATTCAGTAAATGAACGATGTTCTGCCATAATCTACCCCCCTCGGATTTAAAGTTTTAACAGAGAGATATCAAGTTTCCTTCCGGATAAATAGTTATCGTATGCCATTTTGGCTGGGAGAAAACGTACTTTGATACTTTGCAATCCGATTTTTGAAAGCATCTGCAAAGAAACCTCTTCTTTATCTAACACGTCACTTTCTTCTGTGGGCAATATAAAACAATTTTTGACAGTAGAAAATTTATGATTATCTATAAATTCCTGGTATGCCAATTGATACAAGTACTGCTTTGTTACAGATTCAATCCCTGGCTGTGCTTTAGGGGCAATACCTGGCTCTAGCTTAGCGTTATAGTATTTTGCATCAAAAATAACAAATTGCCATTCTCCATTAACTACAGAAATAGATACAATATCCGGTATTAATGTGTCCGATGCTGTTTTTCCAGTTACTGTCCATAAAGGCTTTTCAATTATTTCAATCAACTTTGTCTGCTTGCTATATTTGTCCTTTAATGGAATAGGCAATCTCAATGCTCCTAATCGTGTATCTAGTTGATTGTTCATGATTTCTGCACAAACTTTTTCCCACACTAAGTTAAAGCTATTCGTTCCAAAAAGGGACAAACAATCTATGTCATATAGGCTTCCACTATGGTCAATATAGGTATAGATTGTCTTTAAGACAAGCTGTTTTCTCGTGTTAAACTGGGTGTTTAATTCCTTTTCTATATTATACAAAATAACTTCTTTATCACCAAAATTATCCAAAGTTTCCTCTGTAAGGTCAACACCAACAAGTTCAAATAAATTCAGCAGACCAGCATCCTCAAGTTCATTTGATGCAATCGTAAGTACACATTCGTGTAGGCGTTTAAAATAGTCGTGATCATCAGTAATTCTTTTCCTAGTTTGTAAATCCACATAATACGGACGATTATTAGTAATCATTGCAAAAGTCTCATTAATCGTCTTATCCCAAATTATCTCACCAGGGCCGTTGCTTTCGACTATGTTATCCGAATTTTCATATACACCATTCTCGTAATAATCTTGCATCAAAAACAGAAGCACGGCCAACAGATTAAATGACCTGCTTTCGCTGCTATCATTAAACATCCGGATAATCTGTTCTTTCGAATTATACTTTTCTAGAACTTTAATAACCTGTGATAATTCCCGCTCTGGATGTGTTGCAGATAACAAATATTTTGGATAGCATTTCAAAACAATCCCTGATACAACGATGATTCCAACAAAAGTAAAAACATAAAGGTATTCGTTTTCTCCGATTTCAACGTCAGAAACTTCTATATCTTCATCGACAAGTTCTGACATATCTCGCTGTTTTTCTTCTGCTTTTACAGCCTTTAAGACTCCGAATTCCTTGAGTTTACGGATAATTGAAACCGTTTTATCTTCTGAACAAGAAAAAACTTTACAGAGTTCTTTCTGCGTGTACCTTCTTTGTTCTCTTACAAATTCAGAGTGCATTTATGAACCTCCTTTTACTCGTCACTGACAGGAGATGTATCAGCCAGGTCTTCCGGCTCTGCCTCAAGCTGAATATCATGATGGAAGATACCAATTCCTTTTTTCTCGAATTCCCGACAAATCTCCGAATAACGACTGCTGTTTTCGAAGCAGCCTTCAAACAATTTCGGACGTTTCTGCTTTGCTGCATCCTCAAACAGGTACATAATTACTTTGCTCTTGAATGTATGGATAAATCTTTCATTATCGATTTCCGTACCTTCTTCAGGAACGACAATATTTCTTGCGATGAAGTAAGGACCCAATTGTTTATCTTCATTAATCTTCTCTTTTGCCAAGAAGTTATTAATGGCCTTTCGTAGCTTATTCCACTCTACTTTATGCTTAGTGTTTCCGTTTCCAAGATCAACCGTTTTCCCTACCAAATCCTTTTCGCTATCATCGATTCCCAAATAGGTAAAATCCCATCTACGCTTAAAAGCAGTATCCATCGGAAAAACACCCTGGTCAGCACTATTCATCGTGGCCCAAATAAACATATTGTCTGGAATTCTAATAGTTTCTACTAAACTCTTATCTACCCCAAGTTCCTTAGCAAGGTAAGAACGCATTTCATTTGTTGTTGCAATTTCATATTCACTGGCATTGTTTGATGCTCTATCAAGTAGCTGGAATACATCACCAAATACCGCGGCCACATTAGCTCTATTTATCTCCTCAATAATAAGCAGATGTGGTTTGGGATTATCGGTCATCCCACTTTTGAGTGCCTTCGCCAGTACCCGCATAAAAGGTCCCGGAACATACTCATATGCAATTTCTTCCTTTACTTTTACTTCCGAAGCAAGTGCCACATATGGTCTAAGTGCTTTTCCGTGATTTCTTTCTACACTATTATCCCCAACCGCATCTGTTCCATCTTGCTTTTTTGTTTTAAAGACTTCATCTGTATACAGGCCTAACAAAATAGGTAGTCTTGTTAATCCATCATCCTTAAATTTTTCATATAGCAAATCATATTTTTCTTGCGCCGTCTTTGTTTTATCTAACAGCACAGAAAGAACATCTTTGTTTGTACCACCAATTGTGCCAGAACTTCCACTAACCATAACAGGCTTATATGTGCCGACAAAATTAGCATAAGAATAATCTGGGTGGAAAGTAACACGTTCCTCATGTCCACCATCCACCAACAGTTTCTTTGCCTCTTTGTTAAGAGTAAAACTTTTTCCTGTTCCTGGCGCGCCAAACAAAATACGATTACGAGAAAACTTTTTAGCATCACATTTAGTTTCAAAACACAAACTTGCACTACCACTGGAATCTTCTGCTAAGGCCAAGTTTTGCTCATCGTCATAACTCACTTCTGGATATTTCTCGGAAGTATAATGAAGATCATAATGATTATCTAAATAATAGTAGATGAAAGGTGCCAAGAATCCAACTGTATTATGTTCTTTATCATATATGAACCCGTTATTTTTGGTGTCAATCAGAAGCTGATTAACAAACGTTCCTCGGATACTTGGATTAGTATCATATCTAATAGCCTCATCAATCGGATATCCCACAAAAATGGCATCAGAAATTCCATCATTTTCTTCAAATACATAAACACCAATGATAAGCGTATCTTCCTTTGATTTCTCTTTTGGATCTGACACCGTACCCAACTGTATTTTCTTTTCATACGGATTTCTTGCCTCATTACGAATGGTTCCACAATAAACATTAATGTACTTGCTTTTTCCGTTTGCATCCTTTAGCAGAATTCTTCTGCATGACCCCTTTTTATCAACAATCTCGGATATCCATCCATACTGATTAAATAAGGAAGTTAACATCTTATCCAAATCCGAGCATAATGCAGATTCGTGGGAAACAATCTCTCCGTCATGATTTATTTCATATCTTTCCATCGAAATATACCTCCTTTATTTTAGTGGCTAATATGTGTGCCATTTCTACTGGAACGGCATTACCAATTTGACGCCATTGTTCTTTCATTTCCCCGATAAGCACATACTCATCGGGGAAGGTCTGTATCCTTTTGAGTTCCTCAATTCTTAGGAAACGATTCCGCCAATGAAATGGACCTTGATTATTGGAAAAACTTGCTTGTATAGTCCAGGACGGTCTGTCCGGTGTAAGTTTTAACAAGAATGTCCAATAACGAGATTTCCATTTGAATTTTGGATTAGGATATCCTCGCTTTTCCGTAAAATACAAATAATTATCTCCCGCCGGAATTTCGAGAAGTAACTCATAGTCTTTTGCTCCGGGACGTTGAAGTTTTTCTTCCTCAGTGATGTTATCAAAATCAGAAAGGACTTTACCGCAAGTTACCCAGGGTAATTTATCTGTTTTTTTCTGTGGGTCAGCATGAGTTTCTTCAGGAAATACAAATTGAGGAAGTTCCTTTAAACTACCAACACAAAAGAATCTCTTTCTTGTCTGAGGCACACCATAGTTTGCACAGTTCACCACCTTATAGGTAATGTTATATCCTAAACTATCTGCTTTTTCTTTGAGAAAATCAAACTCTTGTTGATGAGTTTTAAACGAAAACCCATCAACATTTTCAAACAGAAACACCTTCGGTTTCAATTCTTCCACTGCTCTGAAATATTCTGGAACTGCAAAACCTGTGTGTTTATCCTCAAAACCATCCGCCTTGCCTACAAGATAGTGGCGAGTTTGACTGTACGGAGGGCAGGGAGGACCACCAATAAGGCAGTCAATTTCTCCGTATTTTTCTTTTAATTCCTTGAAATTGATATTTCTAACATCGCCACAAAAAACCTCGTCAGCCATATCATTCTTCTTTAAGGTTTCACAAGCAATGTCCCAGACATCTGTAGCAAATACAGTCCTAAATCCTGCCTGTTCAAATCCGATATCAAGGCCACCCGCACCCGAAAAAAGGCTGATAACCCTTGGCTTTTTTATATCCATCTGCATAATTCTTCAACCACCTTTTTTGCAAGTAACGGAGGAACGGCATTTCCTATCTGTTTGTGTTGTGAATATGTACTTCCATAAAATACATAATCATCAGGAAATGTCTGAATCGCCGCCAGTTCCCGAATATTTAATCTTCTATTCTTCCAATGAAAGGGGCCTTCCCAATGACCGGGACTAGCAATAATAGTCCAAGACGGCTGAAAAGGATGCAACTTCAGAAGAGAGAGCCAATATCTTTTTCCTGCCACGAACACGGGATTCGGATGTTTCTCACGTTCTGTCAAGGCAATATAGTTCTTCCCAAACGGAATACACGTCAACTCATGTTGCCATTTACCCTCAGTAGCAAGTTTTTCATCACCACAATATTCAGGTGCATCAAATTTACCAATCCAATCAATTACCCTCTCGTAAGGTAACAGATTCGGGTTAGTCAAAATTTCCTTTTCAGAGCCGTGAGTCTGTGGAAGAGATGCGTTAATGTCTTTCTTACTTGCCAAGAAAAACACTCTCTTTCTTTTCTGCGGAATACCGTATTCTGCCGCATTAATTTTTAATACCGAACACTTATAACCAAGCCTGCTCATATTCTCATAAATGGTATCTACCGCTTCCTTGTTAGAAGGATGCATAATGCTTTCTACATTTTCAAGAACAAAACCATCTGGTTGTAATTCCTCAATTATTCTAAAGTAAGGAACGATTAAATTTCGTGGATCCTCACTAGAATTTCGTTTTTCATTAGTAACCCAATAGCCGGCTTTAGAAAATGGCTGGCAAGGGGGACCACCAATAATAATTAATTTTTCTGGTCTTTCTCTTTCCAAAAGTTCTTTATAATGACTTCCACTCAATTGAGTTATGTCACCAACCTCATGCAAAATGTCCTTAAAGAAAGGGTTTCTTTTAATTGTCTCTACACTATCTTCAAAGATATCAAGACTGGACAAGACTTTTACTCCGGCTAATTGTGCGCCGATATCTAATCCACCTGCACCAGAGAACATACTGATTGCTTTAACATCAGTACGATAGTCTATCTGAAGGTCATTGACCTTATACCCTTTATGTTCATAAGGGATAACAATATCCCCGTTATCATCTATCTCAAAAGCAGCAAGCATTGTCTCCCTTTGATGGGGAGTAACATTGGCAAAATACTGCTTTTCAATCTTATATATTGACATAGTTCCTCCTTGGTCACTTAATCCAAAGACCAAGTGCCCCGCTTAATATTTTTAATTTGACCACGTGATTTAAGATTCGTTCTGCTCCAACGCAACCGATAATTCAGTTTAGTTCCCAGACCACTTTCGTCTTCCATTTGCACAATTTCATCTGGCAGATTTAATATCTCAATCACTTTCTGATTAATTTGTTCTGTTGTTGCTTCTCCACCCAATTCATTGAGGGCATTAAGGACGGCTTTTTCCAGCATACTGTTGGAAGGAAAATAAGTTTTCTTCATAGCTATATCCTCCTAGATTATATGTCTGCACTTTTTCCGCTTTTTACCCAAGCGTCAAGTTCAGAACGTTTAAATTTCCAAAGCTTCCCTATCTTCTGTGCCGGGATTCCATTTTGTTTTTTTATCCAGTTTCTAACTGTTTCTTTTGTTACTCCGAGATATTCTGCTGCTTCATTAATTCCAATCCATCCATCATTATATTTCTCTACCATTTGCGCCACCTCACATATACGCATAATTTGACTAGTATATTGTACATCATCGTTCTTACTTCTGTCAATGAATTTCATAGAATTTCGTGATAATTAATAGGGTTTTCATATAAATACCGAATCGAAGTAGTTATCCTATCCACTCAACCCAACACAAAATCATCTTATCCACTCAACCTTACGCATTTTCAACCTGTCAACTCAACCCTCGTTTTCGCCAGGTCATCATACTCGCAAAACGAAAAAACCGAGAGCCGGAAGAATACCTCCAACTCTCAGAAATGCTTTATTTTAAGGCTATTTACACTATTTACTTCTGTACTTTTGACATCAATACGACACACTCCACATGAACGGTGAAAGGAAATAGGTCCACTCCCACTGCCCGTTTCATGACATATCCTCTTTTCTTCAGGTACTTCAGATCCCTTGCCATGGTTTCCGGATTGCAGGAAACATACACTACACGCTCCGGCTGCAGTTTCACGAGGGAAGAGAGAAATTTCTCATCGCTTCCGCTTCTCGGCGGATCCATGAATACTACATCCACCTTTTCCTTTTTTGCCGCCAGATCCACCATGAACTCCCCTGCATCCTGATTATAAAACCGGATATTGTGAATATCATTCTCCTTTGCATTGATGATTGCATCCTTCACTGCATCCTTATTCAGCTCCACACCAATTACCGATTGTGCCTGCTTTGCTGCCACCATGCCGATCGTTCCGGTTCCGCAGTAAGCATCCAGGACCTTTTCCTTCCCTGTAAGTCCTGCGTATTCCATTGCCTTGCGGTACAGCTTCTCGGTCTGCTCCGGATTGACCTGATAGAATGACTTCGGAGAGATCATGAATGTAAGTCCACACAAACGATCCTTTATGAATCCCGATCCGTAAATGACCTGTTCCTTGTCTCCAAGCACCATGCTGGTCTTACGGTCGTTCACATTTATCACTACGGTTGAGATCTCCGGATGTTCCTTACGCAGTGCCTTCACAAAATTATTCTTCGATGGCAGAATGGGAGACCCCAGCACCAGAATGACCATGATCTGCCCTGTGGCATGCCCTACGCGGATCAGTACATGACGCAGCAGACCGTAACCGGTATCTTCATCATAGGTTTTAATCCGGAACGAGGGAAGCAGTTTCTTAATGGTCTGGATGATTGCACCCGCCTTTTCATTTTCAATAAGACACCCTTCCGTGGAAACCACCTGATGGGTGTTCTCCTGATAGGCACCGGCCAGAATATTCCCCTTCCGGTCCCGGTCAAATACCGCATGTACCTTATGACGGTAATGATATGGGTGTTCCATTCCAATCATTCCCTCGACTTTTCCATACGGCTGCAACAGTTGTTCCAGGTCTTTCTGCTTTTTCTTCAACTGTTTGTCATAGTCCATGGAAAGATAATTGCATGCTCCGCATTTCTTTTGAACCGGACATGCAAGCTCCGTATTTTTCTTATATTCCTGTTTCTTATGTTCAGATTTCCCGTGCTCTGTTTTCCGATAATTCTGTTTCTTATCTCCTGTTTCCTTGTAAACCGTTCTCTTAGGTTCCATTTTTGTATGTTTTTCTTTCATCCATATTCCTCATTTCTGCCTTCACGGCGTGGAGTTTCCTCACGCAGGGTCAAAAAATGGGTGCCCATTGAGCACCCTATCTTTCATTTTCTTTCTTT
>ERZ1034719.951-NODE-951-length-14746-cov-4.721462_pt1 | contig 14746 bp, 14 predicted proteins | sample MGYA00520703_ERZ1034719 | MGnify/ENA primary metagenome ERZ1034719 (study PRJEB33766, sample SAMN09781716) | gut metagenome | biome: gut microbiome | host: Homo sapiens | place: Madagascar | study: EMG produced TPA metagenomics assembly of the PRJNA485056 data set...
TCTTTCTCTCTTCTTTCTATCTTCTTTCTCCCCGGCTTCCGCTTCGCTTAGCCTTTCTTCTTTGCGTTGATTCGTGAAACTTGTTTTAAATAGCGATGATAATGGTTAAAGAATATATAAATGTCATGTTTTTGACGTAATAAACTGGACTTTTTATTAGTTTTGTCTGCGGAAAGGAGTGTGAATATGATTATAGGAAGAGTGATAAAAGAGAAATTGTCATCGACTCCTGAAGGAGTTGTGTTGACAACTAAAGACTTTGATGTGGAGATGCGGTATCAACCGGCTTTAGTCAAAGCCTTGAATCGTCTTGTGCACCAAGGGGTATTGCAGAAAATTGCAAAAGGGAAATTTTATATTCCAAAGAAATCTATATTTGGGACGTTGAAGCCTTCTGAATCTGAACTTGTAAAGGATTTTTTGGAACAGGATGGGAAAGTTGTTGGCTATATAACTGGAACGAATGCGTTTGCGTCAATGGGGCTGACTACTCAAATTAGTTCGTCTGTTCTTGTGGGTACGAATAAGTATCGCAGACCTGTGACAAGGGATGAGGTAAAGATTTCTTTTCTATTGCAACCGAATCCTATAACTTCAAGCAATATTCCTTTGCTTAGGATTTTGGATGCTTTGCGCCTTGTTAAGGAAATTCCTGCCACTTCGCCCGATGAATGTGTTATAAATATTTGTAGGGCGATAGGGCTTCTTTCATTGGAGCAACGAAATGAACTTGTGGAATTGTCTTTGGCCTATACGCCTTATGTGAGGGCGTTGCTGGGCGCAATCTATGAGGACTTGGGGTTTGATACGGAAATAATTAGCAAAACACTTAACGGGGTTACAAGTTATAAGTTGCCTATCTCCGATAAGGCTTTATCAAATAAAAGAAACTGGAATATCGTATGAAGTTACATGAAAACAGAGAGCTGTTCTCTGATGCTTTGCAAGCGGCTTCCCAGGCAATAGAGGATGGAGGGCTTGGCATTAAGAGCATATTCATAGAGAAGGATTATTGGATTTGTCGTTCCTTGGCATTGATGGCGGAAAACGACAAGGAGAATCGTACCGTATTCAAAGGGGGAACAAGCCTTACAAAGGCTTTTGGCATTGGAAGCCGGTTCTCCGAGGACATAGACATTGCCATATCTGAGGCATGGACTCTTAGCGGGAATCAACTAAAGATGCTGATAAAAAGGACAGCTAAAAGTATGACGGAGGGATTGCAAGAGATGAATATGCCTGGTTTTACAAGCAAAGGCTCTCATTATCACAAAGCCTATTATTCATATCCCCGGGCAATTGACTCATTGCAAATCGGAGCGATAAAAGCAGGGCAATTACTTGTCGAAATCAATTCTTTTGCCAATCCTTACCCGTTTCAGAGATGTAAGTTACAAAGTTTCTTGACGGAGTTTTTACAGAAAACTGGCAATGAACAGCTGATTAAAGAATACGATATGCAGCCTTTTGAAGTGAATGTGCTCGATAGAAGAAGAACCTTGACCGAGAAATTAGTCTCATTGCTTCGCTGTTCATTGGCTGATAATTACATGCCTGAGTTGACTGCCAAGATTCGCCATTTCTATGACTTGCACTTTCTTTTGAATGATGAGGAAATACAATCTTATCTGAAAAGCGATGCCTTCAAATCTGATTTTGCAAATTTGTTTACCCAAGATCAACAAAGGTTTGACAAACCTGAAGGATGGCAGAATAAGGATATTATGGATTCTCCTATTATTATGGATTTGCATTCCGTTTGGAGTACATTGTGTAAAGTCTATTCAAGGGAATTGCCGAATCTTGCTTATAAAGAGATACCGACTATCGAAAGTATAGAAGATAGCATGGGGCTATTGTTATCCTATTTGACGACGTAAGTTCCCGTTCCTTTTTTCTTCCCCTTCGCTTCGCCTTTCTTTTTTCTTTCTACATCACCCACTCTATCCAGTTCTCTGGAGTAATGATTGTGGTCTCTTTTACGTCATAGGCTGTCAGGAATGAGGAGGGGAATTGGGTATTTGCCCTTTTGGGATTCCATTTCATCTCAAAGAGGGTGAATTGGCCGTCGCACTCCTCTATGTAATCTATCTCTTGCTGCAATGTCGTGCGCCAGAAATAGCTGTTGGCATAGCGCATTGAATAGTGGTTGGCTTTGATGCGCTCGCTGATGATGAAGTTCTCCCACAAGGATCCTGTGTCTTGGCGCAGGGACAAGGGGGCGAAGTTCTGGAGGATGGCGTTGCGTATGCCGTTATCATAAAAGTATATTTTCTTTCCTTTCTTCAACTCGGTACGCAGGTTGCGGTTGAATCCGTTCAGGCGGAATACGATATAGCATTTCTCTAACAGGTCGATGTATTTCTCCACGGTCTTGTTGTCCGTTCCTATGGTCTGGGCAAGCTCGTTATAAGACACTTCACCGCATACTTGCAGGGCAAGGGCGGTGAGGAGTTTGCCTAATAACACGGGGCGGCGGACGCTCTCAAGCGAAAGGAGGTCCTTATAGAGGTAACTGCCGGCAAGGTTCATTAGCAGCTCTTTGGCATCTTCGGCATGGTTCACGATATCTGGATACGAGCCATATATAAGCCGTTGCTCGAGTGTCTGCTTTACCCCCAAGAGCCCTTGGCTTTCCATTATCTCCGCTGTGGAGATGGGATAAAGGTGGTACTCGAACTTGCGCCCGGTGAGTGGTTCATTGAGCCTGTCTTGCAATTCAAAGGAGGATGAGCCGGTGACTAACAACTGCACACCGGGGAAATTGTCGGTGATGCGCTTCATGGTCATTCCGATATTCTCTACCCGCTGCGCTTCGTCTATCACCACTATCTTATTATCGGCTATGAGGAGGCGTAGTTCCGGCGTGTTCACGTTTGTGAGCATGTCGCGCACTTCCGGCTCGTCGCAATTCAACTGCAAGGTCTTGCACCCTTGTTTCTCAAGAATCATTCTGAAGAGCGTGCTTTTGCCTACTTGCCGTGCCCCTATGACGATGATTGCTTTTCCGGCAAACATTCGGGCTTCTATCGTTTTCTGAAGTTGTCGTATTATCATGGATATTTCTCCTATTTCTCCCCACAAAGATAAAGAAAAGGGGCGGTAATCCCAAAATTCTATATGATATTTAGGATTGTAATCCTAAAAGTTATAGGGAATTTTGGGATTTGCCCCTTTGGCGTCTTCCCGGCTTCTTTTTTGCAAACTGTACTTATTCAAGCCTGACGCTCGTTTTTGCCACTAATGGTTCATGCTGGCGGCGGTCCGAAACGGTTGTCGCCTTCGCCTTCCTTTATTGTCAATATCAGGAACCAGATGGATCCAATCAGTGGTACTAAATTGATGAATATCCATCCTCCGCCTTTGCCTATGTCGTGCATCCGGCGTACCGACACTGCCAATGAGGGCAGAAGCAGTCCTAACATGATGATGGCGTTAAGACCCATAACGATGTAGTAGGCTATCGACAGCGCACCGAGGAGGTTCTGCAGGAGGGTAAAGATGAGGTTGATTATGAACACAACCAATACATATTTCCAAAATTCCCCCCGGCTTGCCCTTCCTGTAAACTGGGCATACTTGCCTGATACTACTTCCCTGAAATTTGATAAAATTGTTCCCATAAGCGTTTTATTTAAGTGATTTATGAAACAGTTTGTTATTTGACTGTTAATTTGATTATTTCAAAAGCAATAGTTTTCCCACTTGAGTCTTTCACATTAACCCTCACATCCGTTGTTCCCGTTTTAATACGTTTGATATAGAAATAATTGGGGTCTTTTTTATATTCTTCAAATTTCACAAGACCTTTAGGGTCATGGAATGAGAGATGATCAAATTTCACACTCTTACTTTTATACTTAACGCCCACTAGTACAAAAGATGTAAACTCATGGAAAAAGCCTAATTCTTTTCCCCATATATCATCTAATTCGACAAACCTTATTCTATCATGATCTCTATCTATTTTAAAAGTACGCTTTATTTGCTTCGGTTCATAATTTCCAGATATTTCCACTGTCATATTTACATTAGTTTTCCATTTATCGGTATACAATATCGCATAATCTTTTTGATAAACAGGATGGAATGCTTCTGGTTCATCAAAAGAAAGTTCGACTTTATTAGTACCTTGGAATGGCAAGGCCTTATCATTACCATCCACTACTTTTATATAAATCTTTTCTCCCCATTTCAATTTATCATACTCCTCGGGCAACTCACTCCAGTGACCTATATATTCCGGAGATTCTATCAATTGCTGAGGACTAGGGGATGTCGACCGCGCATATAAGACTCTCACCTTCTTGATTAGATTTCCATTTACGTCATAATGCTTCCATTTATTTGCATCTTTGCCGAGTGGACCATAAATGGTTACCATTTCTCCAGGGTTCAAAGTCGCTGAAGAGTTGAATTGACGTTCATATCTTTCCATTTTATTCTTATCTTTTATTTCAATGAGTTCGATTTTCGGTCCACTAGGAAATTTACCCCATATTGTCATTTCTCCTGGGTAGGGATGATTCTGCATATAAGTTCGTCCTGTTGTTCCCTTATTATTCCATTTGATATCCCACAAGCCATCCAAATATAAGAATCCAGTTATTGTTTTCCCAGTAGGATGCATCTTTGGACCCACATCCTTAATAACCATCTTTGCAACCGGACGGACATTCAAGTTGATATCGAAATATATCATACCATCAAGTACCCTATACTTACCCTCTTTGGTATAGACGATATCACCGATTGTTTTACCCGTAATCTTACCGTTAACCCGCTTCAATTCTTCACCAAACTGGCAGTAGAGTGCCGTCAACTTGCCGGTTGGCTCTGAGAAAGCCTCAATCGGATTACCTCCTTCCCAAACTGATAATTTCCATTCACCTCCACCTTCATAGGTCAGCTTAAAGGAATTTTTCTCCGAACCGACACACATATAAATGTTGTCACCCGGTTGCCAAGTACCGGAATCCGTCAACTTGGTGGTAACTTCTTCCTCGCCTTCATAAGCTGGCATAGTCGCATTGACTACAACCTTCAACTTCGAAAAGTCTACGGGTTGTCCTTTTTCCAGCTCGTCTGTTGTACAACCGAACAGCATGCCTGCAAACAGACAAGCCAATATACTGTATATATAATATATCTTCTTCATAACTCGTTCTTTTTTATTCTGTTACCATGTTCCTTTATCCTTATAACCATTAGCATTGATGTTGTTCTCTACCTTTTCCACAGTGACCTTACAAGAATCTTTCTTGTTGCCATCTACCGTCGTTACCGTAATGATTGCCGTGCCTTCTGAGCAGGCTATAACCAAACCAGAGTTATACACTTCTGCCACAGACGGATCGGACGAACTCCACACCACTGCCTTGTTGGTCGCATTGGCTGGCGTGATAGTGGCTATCAATGTCTCATTTTTACTCACCACGAGTGAGAGGGTGTTCTTGTTGAGTTTTACCGATGTCACAGATATTTCACCGGACTTCACCGTTACCGTACAAATAGCCGTCTTGTTGCCATCTTCGGTTGTTACCGTGATAGTTGCCGTGCCCTCTTTTAAAGCGCCAACCAAACCGCTCTGGTCCACATCCGCCACACTACTGTCGCTCGATTCCCACTTCACGTTCTGGTTCGTTGCATCCGCAGGGGAAATAGTAGCTTTAAGTTGGTAAGTCTCATTCACCTTCATCGACAAGGAAGTCCTGTTCAGCGTAACGCCTGCAACGGCAACCTTATCCGCCTTCACCGTTACCGTACAAGTAGCCGTCTTGTTGCCGTCCTCGGTCGTTACCGTGATGGTCGCCGTGCCCGCCTTGACAGCAACAACCAAACCATCTTGGTCCACATCTACCACGTTGCTGTTGCTTGATTTCCATGTCACATTCTGGTTCGTTGCGTTAATAGGAGAAACGGTAGCTTTAAGCTGGTAAGAATCCCCTTCGGTCAACGACAGAGAGGTCGAATTCAACTTCACACCTATTACTACCACCTTGTCCTCTTTCACAGTAATGGCACAAGTGGCTGTTTTCTTGCCATCTTCCGTCGTTACCGTGATGGTTGCCTTACCCGCTTTGACAGCAGCGACCAAACCCTCTTGGTCCACATCTGCCACGTCACTGTCGCTCGATTTCCATGTCACCTTCTGGTTGGTCGCATCTTTCGGGGAAATGGTTGCCACAAGCTTAAACGAACCACCGACTGTCATCGAAAGCTCCGTCTTGTTCAGCGTCACGCCCGTTACTGCCACCTTGTCCTCTTTTACAGTAATGGTACAAGTGGCTGTTTTCTTGCCATCTTCCGTCGTTACCGTAATCTTCGCCACGCCAGCCTTGACCGCAGTCACCTTGCCGTTCTCATCGACCGTGGCGATATCCGTCTTGTCAGATTTCCAAGACACCTTCTTGTTGGTTGCACCTTCCGGAGTGACCGTTGCCACCAAAGTCACCGTGCCGCCAACTGCCAATGTATGCTCCGTCTTATCCAACTTCACTCCCGTCACAGCCACCTTTTCCGCCTTGACCGTCACCTTACAAGTAGCCGTTTTGCCGCCATCCTCACTCTTGACAGTCACCAGTGCCTCGCCCGCCTTATGCGCAGTCACGACACCTTGCCCGTCAACAGAAGCGACATCCGTCTTGTTGGAACTCCAACTCACCCGTTTATTCGTAGCATTTTCCGGTGCGACGACCACCTTCAAAGTCTCCTTCGCTCCCACCATCAGCGATACTTCTTTCACATTCAATGTAACTCCCGTCACTTTCACGACCTGCGGAGTCACAGGGGAATCATCGTCGGAACAAGCCATCACAAAAAAGGCAAGTCCGAGGAATGCAATAAGTTTCATTAATTTTCTCATACGGTTATCTCCTTTCATACGTTAATTTAGAGCAAAGTTAACTTTAATACAACTTAACAGTTAGTAATATCCAACCAAATAACAGGAAAAAACAAACATTTTCATTTCAAAGAATAGGATTATTTTATCACTTTTAAATATTAATCCATTTATTACCATATAATTATCAATCCTATTCTTTTTTCATTCGGGCAAAGGCAAGCGGGTGGAGGAAAAATCTAAATAACAGTCAACGAACTTAAATCAATATCGGGAATGATGCAATCCTCAATCCTATCTTCAAGAAGGAATCCCATGTAAAGCGGCAAAGTGAGAAGCTCCCCCTCACGTCCCACGTTGTAATGTCCCAACTTGATTGCGCTCTTCACATGATACACATTCTTGTTTTTAAGGACCGTCATCATGCTTTTAGCCTTTCCTGTATGAGCTTTAACTTCCAATATGACGCACTCCCCTTTGAACCTTACCAAGAAGTCCAACTCAAGCCCGCTGTCCTTATGGAAATAGTACAACTTCTGTCCGGATTTACACAAGAAATCCTCCTCATATTCAGCCAACAGGTTGCGCTGCATCTTATATACAAGCTCAACATTCTTTGTCTCGAGGAAACAATTCACCACATCCGGCAGACCACCGACAATGACATAACGATACAGCAAATCCATCATCGCCTTGTGAATCCCATAAGGGAATATTCCACAACCGCTACATTTTTTCTACCGAATAATCCACACACGTTACACTTTTTCAAGGGAATCAACAACAAGCAGCAGCACTATTTTCAGCAGCACAACGATACTTTTAATCGGATAACGACATACACCATACAATGGTTAATGTTTTTGCAGTTCAACCATAATCCCCTTGGTTAAGTACTATAAATTCGGTGAATATTCACCGAAAAATATCGGTGAATAATTTGCCTAATCACCGAATAGTAGCTATTAAGAAAAGCCGAAGAAGGTGGGCGTAGTACAAACTATGTCTTGATAGAAAATCCTTAGAGTCTGCGATTGATGTGCGGTCCCTAATATAATCCGGAGTCTCTAAATAATTCCGAAATCTTTCAGTTGTTTTCTGTTGATTGTTGGACTCTCTTTTACTGTATCTATGATAAGTCTCATCACCCCTGTATCAGAGATTTCACCTCTGTAAGTATCCTTGCTAAACTTTGTCCTTTTAGCAACAATGATTTTAGAGCAATTTACGAATGAATTATGTTGTAGGAAAGGACATTGTTTAACAGTTATAGGCAACTGGTAGTCTGTTACGGTAGATGGTAAATTATAGTTTATTTTAGAATTTATCACCAAGCCTCCTATCACATTTCCTTCTTTGTCAAATCCAAGAACGATGAAGAATTTTATTGCGTGAGGCATCATCGTTCTTGGGCGTTATGCCATTAGAAGGGTCAAGATTCAGCAAATAGACATCACCAACATTAATACTTGATTGTGCAAGTTCATTTGCCGCATTTCCAAGTAAATCACCTATATTTGTCATGTCAAAGCTGCTTCTATAGCAAGGTTTTCCTTTATATATTCTATCATGTCTTCAGATGCCATCGCATCTTTAGCTATGCCGACAATGCTCATGACTTTACGTCCCGGTTGCTTATAGGCACGACTCCACTCTTCGCCATGCGATTTTGCACGTAACACCCCATAAGGGAGATTCCCGTTTTCTGCTATAGAGTGGTCTAACGCTTCAATATCTGCTTTTGAAAGATAATCAGAGTCAGCATTGCGCTTTGCTTCCAACATATAATAAGCGTCATCTGCACCTTTCGATACAGTCTTTTCAAGCATATCTTTCAACTCTTTATCGCAATGAGCATCTCCTTTTACACAATCATATAAGATTGAAGGAACAGGACCATCAGGCAATGCACAGAACTCGTCAGAAACCATAGGAAATCCGTATTTTGCCAAATGTGCACCATTAGCAAAATATATAATCTTGAACATGTGGTAATAATCCAATCCCTTTGTCTTATTCAAGATGTAAAGAATAATCTCTATAAGTTTTTGCTTGTCAAACTGTGTCATATTAATCCCCTTTGAATTACAAAGATAATTCATATACGCTATATAACAATCTGTTAGCTTCCTTTTAACTGATTCAACGTCCATATTTAACACGATATTAACACTTCATTTGTGTATCATATAAACATTTGGCGGAACAAATACTACTTTTCTTGCAGATAAAGACTTGATACACTATTGCAAATTTCTATCTACTTTTGAATTTATCAAGAAACACTTGGAAAGCAAGTAAAAGAGAAGAGATAGACATAGGTCATAAACGGCAAATTTACTTTACGCTTCGCTAAGTTACCGTTGGAAGAATCCCCACAAACCCCTATCTTTGCAACATTAATATATAAAAGAAAGAAATGGCATTCACCGATTCTAAACCCCATTACGCCCTACTCGACGGACTACGAGGCGTTGCAGCCCTCCTCGTCGTATGGTACCACGTATTCGAAGGCTACCAATTTGCTGGCAACAAGCCCGTCATCGACTTCATCAACCACGGATACTTAGCCGTAGACTTCTTCTTCATGCTCTCCGGGTTTGTCATCGGCTACGCCTACGACGACCGCTGGGGCAAATCCCTCACGACAAGCAAATTCTTCCGCCGTCGTCTCATCCGCCTTCATCCCATGGTCATGATGGGCGCACTCATCGGAGCCATCTCCTTCCTGCTTACAGGCATGGAACGCTGGGACAGCAGCCACTCCACGCTGCTCCTCACCCTCATAGCCCTCATCTGTTCATGGCTCATGATTCCCGCACTACCCGGAATGCCCCGAGAAGTACGAGGCAACGGAGAGATGTTTCCCCTCAACGGTCCCTGCTGGTCCCTCTTCTTTGAATACATTGGCAATATACTCTACGCCCTTATCATACGCCGTCTCAGCACACGCACCTTGGCATGGCTCACGGCTCTACTTTGCGGCACTCTCGCCTGGTTCGCTGTCACCGACCAATCAGGCTACGGATCCATCGGAGTAGGTTGGACAATCGACACTACCAACCTCCTTGGCGGCACATTACGAATGCTCTGTCCCCTCACGATAGGCCTATTCATGTCCCGCATATACAAACCTATAAAGAATGTACGCGGAGCATTCTGGACCTGCGCCATCCTCCTGCTCCTCCTCTTCCACGTTCCCTTTATAGATAGCGGATCCACACTAAGCCATAACGGAATCTTCGAGGCTATCTGCATCATCTGCGTGTTCCCCGCCATCATCTGGTTTGCTGCCTCAGGCAAAACCACAGACAAAGCCTCCACCCGCGTCTGCAACTTCTTAGGCGATATCTCTTACCCTCTCTATATCGTACATTATCCCCTAATGTACGCCTTCTACTTGTGGCTCATAAAGACCCAGCTCTACACATTCGCAGAGACATGGCCATTAGCATTAGCCACCGTAGCTTGCAGCATCTGCATAGCATGGCTATGCCTCAGATTCTACGACGAACCAATAAGAAGAAAACTAAAACACTTTGCCAAATAACAGAAGAAGAGAAGAAGGCTAAGCGAAGCGGAAGCCGGTGTGGAAGAAGGATTTTGAGAAAGCCCCGTCAATCGGATACTGCGCATCACAAGGGGTGTATTATTACGGATGAAGGTGGGCGTAGTACAAACTATGTCTTGATAGAAAATCCTTAGAGTCTGCGATTGATGTGCTGTCCCTAATTTAATCCGGAAACACAGGTCAATGCAATCAGACGTTTTCCACCTAAAATCATCGCATTTTTTGCAACATTACCTGGCTCAACTTGGTGATACGACAATAATCGACTATATTTGCCGCAAATATTGCGACGTTATCCATCGCTTAATGACGCATCAAATAGGATTGGAGTATGTATATACACGAAAGAGACAATTGGACTGCATTCCGCTGGGATGCAACTGGACTGACGGCTCTTCTTGAAGAAGTGAACCGTAAGCAAGGTTTGTTATATGGCAGGCTTGCCTCGCTTGGCTTTGATAGCAAATTAAAAGCGATGGCGGAAAATCTGACGTATGATGTAGTTTATTCGTCAGAAATAGAAGGAATACGATTGAATGTGGACGAAGTACGTTCATCCATTGCCCGGAAATTGGGTATAGAAAATATCAAACAGACAGCACCATCGCATTACATAGATTCTGTTGTGGCAGTCATGCTTGATGCCGTAAACCATTATGACCAGCTATTGACGAAAGAAAAAATATGTGCATGGCAAGCAGCATTCTTCCCGACTGGTTTCAGCGAGGGTTCGCAGATTGAAGTCGGACAATATCGTACAAACGAGGAACATATCGTTTCCGGGATGTTCGGTCGTGAGAAAATCCACTATGTAGCCCCATCCCCTGGACGTGTGGATGAAGAAATGGCAGATTTTCTTGATTGGTTCAACAACCATGATAATATAAATTCTGTTATACGGTCAGCCATTGCACATTTCTGGTTTGTAAGTATCCATCCATTTGAAGACGGCAACGGACGCTTGGCACGCATACTTTCTGATATGCTGTTGGCTCGTGCTGACAAGAGTGAGTTCAGATTTTACAATATTTCCTCGCAAATAAATAAAGATAAAAAACGCTATTACGATATTTTGGAAAAGGCTCAACATGGCGATGGTGACATTACAGAATGGATATGCTGGTATGCCAATACATTGTCGCTTGCACTTGACGAAGCGGAGAATATCGTCAGTACCATTTTAAACAAAAGTTTCTTTTGGCAAAAGGCTTCTTCTATACCACTTAGCCAAAGACAGACCGATATGCTGAACTTGTTCTTAGATGGCTATGAAGCAAAGATAACCTCCAAAACATGGGCATCATTGGCCAAATGTTCCAAAGACACAGCCATACGAGATATCCAAGATCTTGTGGATAAAGAAATTCTTCAAGAAGATATTCCCGGAGCCAAACGACCGAGTTATTCCATTATATATGACCCAGAGGACATTACTTCCTTTTTTTCAGAAGTCACCATCGAGCAACAAAACGGAAATCAATACATCAAAGGTCTCTACAAAGGAAAGCAACAAGTGTGCGAAAGAATTTTACCAATTGATGCAGAGCGGTATGAAAAAGGTGAACTTCCATTGGAGAACCTGCTTGCCAAGTATTGCTCATATCTGAGGATAAGCTAAGGAAAATACATATTAAGATGTAAACCGCCAAGCCAAAAGTAAGGGACATACACTATAACAAAGACGCAAGATTAGGAACCACAACGTCCAGCAGCTCCTTAGGTTCCAACTTATGCAAACCGCCTCCATATTCACGCCCTTTCATCACAAACTGCTCCGCACTTACCTTCCTCAGCGCATTCCATACATTATTAAGAAGATCCGCATCAGTCAAGCACCTTGAATAATCCTTCTTAGGATATAACAACAAGTACACATTCGTCGTAATGGCATCAGACCTATTTAAAATAAAACGAAACATCTTTTTAGAAGAATCTCCACGCCCCATATAAGGAATAACGAAAGGCGCCGGTTCCCTCTCCTCGCAATAATACCATAAAGGGCGATGACTACATATATAACCCTTGTCAACGCCTCGTCTCACACCCTCTTGTATATACATCCACACACCCGGATATTCCTCTTTCAAAGCCTCCTCCTTCATACCACAAGAAAACAGATACAAGGTTTTAGGCAATACAATATTACCCTCCTTATCAGAAGTGATAACATCCTCTTTCAGATACCTTGGACTGGGGAGAATAGGCTTTAGGAAAATCTTAGGAATCCCATACTTATTAATGACATCCTGACCAACAACAAAGAAATTATTATCCCCCGTAGCAATTCCCCGTTTGACAGTAAAGAAATTGCCCAATTTGCATTCCGCATTCTCTACTTGCCTTTCCTCTTCAATGAATAAGTTAGACCATTTATCAGAAGCATTCAAGTCCACCCTATTTATTCGCTTTGTAAATGATGGTACCTCCACATTTTCCCCTTTAGAAAAGACAACACTTTCACCAGAAAGTTTGCCTTTCCGGAAGATAACAACAGCAGAGCTTACCAGTGCGTCATCAAACTGCACATCATCCGCCATGAACTTATGGACACACAAAAGGTCAACCTGTTCCAATAGATACTGTTTTATCGCCTTCCCGTAATTCACATCCATGAATTCAGATGGTATCAGCCAACAAGAGACACCTCCATCAGATAACCACTTCTCCGAAAGTATAAGAAAATAGCAATACAAACCTGCCAATCCTGAAATCTTAATCCCCGTGCTTCGCATAACCTCCTCTTGTAGTTCCCGTTTTGTTCCAGAATCAATATGATGATGTCTGACATAAGGCGGGTTTGCAACAAGCAAATCAAACAGCCCTTCATCCGGTGACTCCTTTAAGAAATCGGCACGCCTTAATTCAATGTTTTCATTTGCCCACAATTTGCTTGCCGGTTCATAGTAAAGATCATCTATCTCGAAGCCAAGAGCATCTCCTGCATCCTGTGCAAAGACCTCTCTAAAAGCAGCATAAAAAGAACCTAAACCCATAGAAGGTTCAATAAAACGAACCTTTCCATTTGCACAAAATCCCCTAACCTTCTTCATTATATGGCACGCCAACGGATAAGGCGTGGCAAATTGCCCCATCTTATTACGCTCCTTGGGGGACTTCTGCGCATCCAATAGCCCTTGCAGCCTCTCACGCTCCGTATTATAATATTCAATATCAAAACTCATACTCCAGCCTTTTTAAAGTCAGCCACTCGATGTTCCCATACCCAATCAATACCTTCTGCGGCTTCATATCCAAGATAGCCACCATCAAAATATCCACACAAGAAAAGGACGAAGTCAACATCATTGCCATAAGTCGATTTCAGTTGTCCCATTTTCTGAGCCTCTTCCTTCCGGCGCTTGTTGGTATTTGTAAAATCCCCTGCCGACTTGCATTCCACAAGAAGAGGCAAAGACTCTTGCGAACATCTCAAACGCTTTATCACGACATCAATAGGCATCTTCACCCCCAAACGACTCATTTCCACAGAAACATTAAGATGATATGTGAACGTGCCTTGTTGCATATCAAGGAAAGAACCAACATCCTTCGGGTCAACATACGTATATCCTTCAGAAACGAGAAAATCTCCGATAACCTTTAATTGCCTCTTCTCTTGTTCATTGCGGATTATAGGGTCAGACAAAGAGCCACATAATCTATCAGCCATAATACATTCAGCCACCTTCAACTCCTCCACCGTTGGAGTTCCAGCATTTTGGATCCAAGGAAACAATTCCAAATCAAGCAGCTTTTCCAGCACCTTGACAATCCTATTTAAACACACCTCCTTTTCCTGCTCGGAAAGCCTTTGCGGAAACCGCCCCTCTTCCATAGCCCTCACAAAAGAAGGCTTCACCTCTGATAATCCGATAAGCCTGTCACGTGCTATCGGAGGAGTCGTTGCCATTCTCAATATTGTTATAAACTCCGGATGCTCTTTAAGATGCATAGATGTGAATTGAAGATTATCAGTCAAACGAATAGCCAAACCAACTTGTTCCATAGCACGCTTACGTTCATTTGTATAAGTTGTTGGTGCAAAATTCAGGAACCAATCATTATAAAGCGATACAGATTCGACAGTATCCTCTTTCCACAATTCCGTATTCCTTCTATTTATTATAAATTTAGCCTTTCGAGTCATATTATCTTTTATTTTCAGTTCCCATCAAGAACTATCAATTATCCATATTCCAAAGGGATGTTTCAACATTATAAAGCACCTGAAAGCAATCTGGTTCACATTAATTCTTCACTTATAAACAGCAATTTCCAACAACCCGACTGATTATTAAACCAATACGCTCCATGTACCTACAACAAAGGTA
>ERZ1034719.952-NODE-952-length-14741-cov-6.570271_pt1 | contig 14741 bp, 10 predicted proteins | sample MGYA00520703_ERZ1034719 | MGnify/ENA primary metagenome ERZ1034719 (study PRJEB33766, sample SAMN09781716) | gut metagenome | biome: gut microbiome | host: Homo sapiens | place: Madagascar | study: EMG produced TPA metagenomics assembly of the PRJNA485056 data set...
AAGGGCGAAATAGGGCACCAAAAGCCCGTATTGAGCCCAAAGGGCGAAATAGGGCACCAAAAGCCCGTATTGAGCCCAAAGGGCGAAATAGGGCGCCAAAAGCCCGTATTGCCGCAGGCAATAGGGCGTTAAAAAAAACGCCGAAACGCGCCATAGCATTGAACCGTGAACAAGGCAGCGGCATGTCGGTTGTAGAACGACAGATTCATATAAAGACTGAAACACAAGATTTCAATATTTATCTGGTTTTTAATCATTTTATATTAAAATGTTTTGTTCTGATTGATTTAAAAACTGGGGTACTTAAGCACAAAGACATTGGCCAAATGTATATGTGTGTTAGAATATTTCATGACATCGGGAAGGCGGATGACGACACCCCGACGGTTGGCATTGCAAATTCAAACTCGTGTTGCCCACCGAAGATGAACTAGCTGAGGAATTCACGCATAGAAACGCATCTTGCGTCGGATTTGCGCGGGCGATGATGGTGAGAGAAAAAAGAAAAAGCGTTGTGTGCCCTTGACGACGTGGAGATCGTGTTTGAATTGGCCATGCAATGCCTCCAATTGGACGAATTGGGATTGCAAAACGACAACGAAACTTCGCAAGAAAAATGCGCAACATAAAGGAGACTATTATGTCGAAAAAATATGTCATCGTCGGTGGAGTAGCAGGAGGAGCGAGTGCGGCGACGCGTCTACGTCGTCTCGAAGAGGATGCCGAAATCGTGTTAATCGAGCGTTCGCCGTACGTCTCGTTTGCGAATTGCGGCTTGCCCTATTACTTGGGGGGCGCGATTGAGAACCGATCGCAGCTGTTGGTGCAGACGCCGCAGTCGATGCAGACTCGGTTTCGCATCGACGTTCGCGTCGAGAGTGAGGTCGTAAGCGTCGATGCGGCACGACACGTCGTGCGCATTCGCCACGATGGCAAAGAATACGAAGAATCGTACGATAAGTTGTTATTATCGCCAGGGGCTCGCCCTGTGCGTCCGACAATTGCCGGAATCGACGATAAACGCGTTCTGACGTTGCGCAATTTGGACGACGTCGACGCCATTCGCCATGCGATGGAATCGCCATTGCGCGGAGATAAGGTCATCGTCGTCGGCGGTGGGTTTATCGGCGTAGAAATCGCCGAGAACCTCAAAAAAGCTGGCCTGGATGTGATGTTGATCGAGGCGGCACGCCAAGTTTTGGCGCCTTTCGACGAAGATATTGCGTCGTTTGCCGAATTTGCGCTTCTCGAACGCGGCGTGAAGATGCAGCTCGGGTCGGGCGTGAAGGGATTTGAGCCGATTTGCGATGACCATGGCGAGCAGGTCGGGATCCGGACGCGTTTAATGGATTGCCGATATGTCGATTCGGATTTCGTCGTGTTGGCGATAGGCGTTGCGCCCGATACGGCATTTTTAAAAGATAGTGATGTGGCGCTCGACGAACGCGGTTATATCGTCGTCGACGACGAGCTCCGCACGAGTGCAGCGGATGTTTATGCCGTCGGGGATGCGATTCGCTTGTTCCGACAAGGCGATAAAAAGCCCATGTCGCTAGCTTTGGCAGGGCCTGCCAATCACCAAGGGCGCACCGTTGCCGGCAATATGACGGGGAAACATACAAAACAGCGCGGTTTTATCGGGTCATCGATAGTCAAAGTCTTCGACACCGTGCTCGCTGCGACAGGGGTGAACGAAAAGACGCTCATCGCCGAATCGCGCGATTATGACGTCGTCATTGCGCATCCACTTTCGCATGCGGGGTATTACCCCGGGGCTCAGCAAATGGTGCTCAAACTCACCTTTGACAAAGATGGCAAAGTGTTGGGTGCGCAAGCCGCCGGCGGTGAAGGCGTCGATAAACGCATCGACGTCGTCGCAACGGCCATCTCGATGGGGGCAACGGTTTCGGATTTGACCGATCTAGAATTGTGCTATGCACCGCCATTTAACGCGGCTAAAGACCCCGTCAATATGGTGGGATATATGGCCGAAAACGTGCTCGACGGTTTGTCGACGCCGATTCGCCAGAATGCTTGGCGTCATGCCGTTCGCGATGGCGCACTATTGCTCGACGTGCGCACGCCTGGCGAATTTGCCAACGGCCACCTCGAGGGCGCGACGAATATGCCACTCGATTCGCTTCGTGCACACTTGTCTAGCCTCGATAAAACTCGCCCCATCGTCGTCTATTGTCAAGTCGGTTTGCGCGGATACCTCGCCGAGCGCATTCTCAAACAAGCCGGTTGCACCGTTTCCAACCTCACCGGCGGCTACCGCCTCGCCGCGGTTATCGACCGCGTCCAAGCTAGCCTCGATGTTCGGGGGCGCGAAAAATAGATGAATAGAATCCCGCGAGATTGAGTTATAGGGGACTGTGGGCATCGATTGCCCATGGAACTCTATTAAGTCATTAGTTTCCTATCCCTGTTGATGGGGATAGGACGAATGGAGCAGATTAACGTTCAGTGTGATTCTCGCTGGGCTCTAGCGTAATCGAATGAGGTGTGATCGTCAAAACCATGCACTCTCGGTCGACAAGCGTGACTTGTTTTGAAATGTAAAATGTTATTGTGGTTTTATCGCTTTTTTTCTCAAATACAGGCATATAATGATTGAATGCAAATGTATCTGGAAGGAGCGAAGAACCTTCAACATTCCACATTTTTTTCGATTTTATTACTGTTGCAACCTGTGCGATATCATCGATCGAGATGAGTCGTTCTTGCGCATTTATATCCGCATAGTGGTCAACGCGAGCGAGCAAGCAATCAAACAAAGGACGTGCGGCTTCGAAATCTTCAGCGGCAACGACTCTACGATTGGTCATATCAACGAGAAAAGTCACGTCTTCGGGTTCTTCGTCAAGAATAGACAAATCGGGATCGAGTTTAGGTTGAAAAGTCAGCATAAACCAATGCCCGTATCGTTTAGAATTATTCACTAAGGCGAACGATGAAGGTATATCGTGCACGAGACTAGCGGCATCTTGGTAGTCATCGGCTTTATCGGGTTCCATAGACATATATTCCCAATCTATTTCGCTGTCTTGAGAAAGATGTGGAACAAGCCCACATTGAGTTTTATCTTGTTCGATGTCATTCGTCATAGGTATAACTCCCGAAGATTCTCCTTTCTTTGTGACACGACAGCACCCGAATATCGTCACACCGGCTAGAGCAATTGCCAAGATTACGAATGCGTAGGACATATTCATGTTACAATTCATCATGAATGATCGCTATTATTCAACGGGGTGTCGGATGTATGATTTGCAATATTGTCAGGAACGACATCTCCTAGACCTTGAGATATGAACCAATTCAATAGTCCCTTTGGGGTCATGTCCCCCTTCTTCTTTCCCATTGCAGGAGCAACGTGATACGATGCATAGGTTTCTGCAAACTCTTCCTTAGGACAGCGAAATTGATAGCAACTAATTTTGTCGTACCATGCTGATTTATCAAATGTAAACCATTCTTGATTTTTGTACCCTTGGTGAAACGGACGATCCATGTCTCTCATTGCTTCTTGGTGATTGTAAAAGGATTCATTCTCAGCTCGTCCAAGCCATAAATGATAAAGTAAGTTGCACTTTTGTGTTGTGTCCAAGAAAAGATTGCTTAGCGCAGGAGCATCTAGTTGAGCATTATTTTTTTGATTATAGTCATTGACTTTATGGGATGTGATTTTTCTTATTGTCTTCATTGTTTCGTTCCATTTCTTAGAATTATTGTCGGAATTCAGAAAAGTACGACCTACATCTTTTGCGATTTCAATTTCATCTTGGTCAAGTTTGCCTGCATAAGGTACTTTTCCTGTAAGTGAATTTGTCATTGCATTAACAACTACATCAGGGTCATTTGAAAACTCTTCCCATTTTGATATATTTCTCATTGAGCTACCTGCACCAGACAACTTCCAGCCAGAGTTACCATCAACAATATGCCCCAATTCATGTGCTATAGTCATATTCAGTTTAATTGTGTTATTTCGTCGATCGGTGATTAAGTCAGAATGTCCAAAGACAGTTTGTCCATCTTGCGTTGGATCGACAATTTCACGTTCGAGTTCTTTGCCTCTAATATAATTCACATAATAAACTCCTGTTGTTCCATTTGGTTTGCGATATGCTCCTCCGCCAAATGCATTGTCACTCGTATGCATAAGGCATGCAATCAAATCTAGATCCGACTGTGGTAAATGAGTGTAGATCTTATAGACTTCAACAAGTGCTACTGAAGTCCAATCAAGATGCGTTCTACTGTTCGCAGTACGTTTAGTAAACTGGTCTAGTGAATTCATTGTTTCAGGGCGACTGTCGATCACTGTTACACCAAACCTGACTTCAATCATTGTCATCAGCAATTTTGGATCAGTCACGTGCTCGTAGAGGTTATCTAGCGCAATATTCCGTTCAGCTATTGGTAATTCACTAATAATACGATGCATAAGTTTAGAATCGGAAGCGACATCTTGTAATGTATCGGAGCAATGGAAAAGCTCAACGATTTTGCTCAAGACTTCGCTTTTGTTTGTTTGACAATCTTCTTGTTTTGACTTTTTGTTGAAAAATGACTTGATCTCCAACCACAAACGTTTGATAAAATGAAGTATCGCTTGTGTAATAGATTTATCCTTCTCAGACGCTTGATCTGTATACACATTAAGAAGTGCTATAACTTGTTGTCTTGCTGTTCCATTTTCTACTTCTTGAACCCGATCCATACAATTGTCATGTTGCAGTTCATGCATGTAGTCGCTGTTGTTTTGTATCATCATATGTCTTGAATGATATCTACGCGTTTCGTATTGTGTCGAACTTTTGCTTTTTACCGAGTTGTTGTCTTTCTCCCGCTCGTTTCTCTTGATTCTACATGTCTCACTATCTGGCATAATACACCTCCATACCGAAAGGAAATCAACGATATTCGCTCCAGAATACACGATATTTGATCGTTGTTCAAGTTCAATTCGCCATAGAACCATGGCTACCGCATTTAAAAATTCTCTTGACTTGGGTAAAAGGCTTTGACTCACTGTGAGTCCATTAGCACATCGAGGATGGATTTATGCAGCTTGCAGCTCCCCGTAGAATGAGTCACGGCAACATTCGTCACAGTTTGGAAGCCATTGTGGTTATTGGCCAGTGCACTGTGATGTGTGGTGGTGAAGGGATTGAAGCGATGGAGCTTATCGGCAATGCCCGCAAGCGTTTTTTGAGTCTTTTCTTGAGCTACCTAATGATATCCCCAGGGCCGTCGCATTCTAAAAAAATGCCTGTTTTTTCTTGGCAAAGTGTGCTTTATCTCCTCTCGGGACACCATGGAGGGAGTCCAAAGGAGATGGCATTATGGGAAGATTAACGCAGGATCAGCAACTTGGAAATGAATTCGCAGCAACAGCGGTAGAAAACTTCTTAAATGAGCTTAACAGGATCACTGATCCGAGACGCTCACAGGGGACTCGTTATTCTCTAAAATCGATTCTTTTAATCGCCCTTATGGCCGTTATTTGTGACATAAACAGTGCTCAGGGGTTTGAATTATTCGGGAAATGCCATGAAGCCAAGTTGTCAGAATTTCTAGATCTTCCCTACGGAGTCCCGACTCAAGATGTGTATCTGCGAGTATTTGCCATGCTGTCAGAGACTGAGTTGGAGAAGCTGTTTGATGCATGGGTGCCTGTCTGTGCTGCATTACAAGGCAAAGCAATCGATACGTCACATCTCGCAAAAGATGGAAAAACCAGCAGACGAAGCAATAAACCGAGCAACACACATGGCATTCATACGCTTGGTGTCATGGCCGTAAACAGTGGTATTCTGATTGCCTCAAAGGATTGTCATGAAAAAACAAACGAAATCGTCGTCATTCCTCAGATGCTAGAGTTACTTAGCCTCAAAGGTACCACAGTCACCATTGACGCCATGGGAACGCAAACCGAAATCGCTTCAATGATTGCTGCAAGAGGAGGAGACTACATCTTGGGGTTGAAATTGAATCAAAAGAATCTGTATGAAGATGCCTTGGCTTTGTTTGAAGGGACAATGGATACAGTTGATAAAAGAGACAAGTCTGTTTATTTCAAAGACATAGACAAAGGACATGGGCGAATCGAAGAACGCGAAACCTTTATCATGCGAGAGCTAAGCAGTATCAGGTCTGTTGAACGGTGGACAAATTTGTCGTACATCGCTGCAGTAAAACGAACGGTAACAAAGCTCAATCCAAAGCAGTACCAAAAAACAACAACTGTTGAAACGGTGTTTTACATAGGCAGTCATAAGAACATTACGGCACAAAAGTGTGGTGCACTAATTCGAGCTCATTGGATGATCGAAAACCAGTGTCATTGGGTTTTAGACATGGTTTTCGATGAAGACCAAGCTAGGGCGAGAATGAAAAACTGTGCCAAGAATTTTACGACACTACGCCGCTTGGCTTTGGCTCTGCTCAAATCCGATCCGAACCATCCAAAGGTGAGTATTCAGCTGAGGCGGAAGTTAGCCGCCATGGACTTTGATTATCTCTTAAACCTAGTAGGCATCAATAAATAATAGAATGCGACGGCCCTGAATGATATCCCGAGCGCTGACACGTTCCGCATTCGCGTTAGCCGTGCGCAAACAGTGGTCAATTGAAAACCTGCTTCATTGGAGCTTGGGTATCGTTTTCAAGGAAGACTCCTGCCTCATTGCAAGGGCAATGCACCGATCAACATGATTGTCCTGCGCAAAACAGCAATGGGGTACTCGACATGTCAAGGACAGGCAAGCTGACCAAAGAGTTGATGATGCTTAAGGCATCGCTTGACCCTCTTGCCATGCTTGATGTGCTGTTCCAACGGAATAAGTCAATATGGTAGCCTCGGATGATGTAATGACTTTGGCGATAAACCATGCTCTTTTGAGGCATAGTAAGTCTCTAATAGGGAAGTGGGCCGTCAAGATGAATGTGAATGTGTGTCAGATATTTACCGGAGCAACAACAGCACGCGTTGCGTACTTTTACAAGTGGCGCTCATTTGGAGTGCATGTGGATGAAAACTGGTAGCCAATGTGTGCTCTGAAATAATACCTATATAACGATATACGGCTAGAATGGCTGAATAGTTACTTCATTGACTATCAATTGTAGTTGCTGTCATCTGTAAAACCATCACAAATGACGTGTCCCAATGCTCGGTACTCAAGAATTGCGGCATTCCATAGCATCGCTGTCGTGACTGATGTGTTTTGTGATGCGGCGTTGATGCAGGCTCGAAAAACTGCATTTTTAATATGACCGCCGCTCATTTCAAAGGAGTTACCAAGTTTTGTGAAGTCGATATCGGTTGCTTGAGCCACTCTTGGAAGCAGTGCATGCCAGATTTTGGAGCGTTCATGTGGCGTTGGCATATCAAATACTACTTTGAATTGGATGCGGCGTGCAAGTGCATCATCTAGGGAATCTGCTTGATTAGTGGTGAGTATTGTCATACCTGGATAAGTTTCGAGACGTTGCAAAAGGTAGTTGACTTCCAGATTTGCGTAGCGATCGTTTGACGATTTTACGCTTGTACGTTTGGCAAAAAGCGAATCAGCTTCATCGAACAGCAATATTGCTTGGCTTTTCTGAGCATGATTGAAAATTTTAGCTAATTTTTTTTCAGTTTCACCAATATATCTGTCGACGACTCGTGAAACATCCACGACATAGAGAGCGCATCGCAGTTCGTGAGCGATAGCACTTGCAGTGAGTGTTTTGCCAGTGCCTGGGGGACCAGAGAATAAGACGCTTAGTCCGACATTGTTAGACACTTTCGAGAATCCCCATTCATCAAAGACGAATTCGGAGTAGCGAGCGTAGTTGAGGATTTCTTCAATAACGGCCGACGTCTTTTCGCATAGAATGATATTATCAAGACCGATCGGAGTAGCTTTGAGATCGGCGAGCCCTGTGAGCTCTTGTCCGCGTGTGATGCGGAGAGTTTCTGCGAGTTGTGGACCAGTTAAGATCTTAGAAGCGTGCTGATTTCGGCAAGTTTCTATGGTTTTTTTGATTTCTCCCATGGTTAGTCGATAACTCGTCGAGACATATTGTGCGATGTTTGAAATTTCGTCTTCATCAACATAGGGGGCAAGTGCATTTTGCCACATGGAGAATTGAGCAGAACGTGTGGGAAGTTGACAAATTACTTCTGCGCATGTACCAAATAATGACGTGATTAGCGGAAATCGCTCTTGCGACAAAATGCATATGGTGCCAGAAAACTGATCTACTAATTGATAAAACTTTGATGATACTTTTAGTAATGACTTTTCGATATCTTCCTCAGGGATGTTATCGCAACGAAAAAGCATGATTGAGTGCATGAGTCGTGCTTCTCTGAACCAAAGACCAATTATACGCAATAATTCAATCGTGCAATTGTCGTGCACAAGTTGCGAGATGTCAATTTCTAGTATAGAAACATTTGAATTTTTGGCATATTGACGGATAAAACTTCGTCGTCCAAATCCCTTTGGACCAATGAATAAAACGCGAGCTTTTCTACGTTTGAGTTGCTTGGTGGCTTGACGAACGAAGTTGCTGTCGAAAATAAGTGATTGAGTAGCCGTAGCATGTGTGGTATCAGTAGGCACAGATATAAATCGCGCGTAATCAATACTTGGAGTGGTGTTGGTTCCAATTAAGAAGGACAAGATGCGTTCTGGGACGTTGAACTGAGCAACTCCAGAAGGCGGATAACCGTCCCAAAGTTGTTCTTTTCTACATTGAATGAGTGAGTATGTGCAGAGTGGATGATCGTGCGATAGAAGGAGTAAGATATCGTCTTGTGTATAGTCTTCTGATGCAAGCAGATCCGCATAAAAGAAGCCAGGAAAAAGCTGGGAATCGATACCAGACGCAAATTGATAGAGTCGTAATATGTCATGGTCTGATTGCGGTGCTGCAATGGCACATAGGAGCGTAGCTTCGATATCGCTGAGATGGAATTGTGAACCTATTCGTTCTGGAGTGAGAAACTCGAGCTTATTGATGGCGTCTGTGGCTATGATTCTCCGTTCGATGTGCTGTTCGAAAGCAGCAAGATTTTGTTCGATAACGAAGATAGATTGGAAGTTGTGCTTTTCGAGCCATTGTGTGCTAGGCGGTATTGATTGATTAAGACCAGCAGTTCGCGATACTTCATCGATCGAAGGCCAATGCATATCGCCAAGATTCTGACTCGTCGAAATGCGGTAGCTGAATCGTCGAATGTAGCGAGCAACGAGACCTTTGATGTAGTTTCGAGCGATTATAAAGCGTTCTTGGGCGGATACAAACGGTGGGGCTTGCGGTGTCATGTTCGTTAAATTGGGGGGAAGTCGATGGAAAACCTATTGTGTAAGGCTAAATCATGAGAGCATTGTAGCTCTTCTCCGAGATTCATCGGTGCGCTTAACGGAGAGTAATCACAAAGAAGAACAGCAGAAGCAAGAGCCAACAACGCATTATGACCGATTGGAACACAAATATCACGGTACTTTTGACGAAATTGCGTTTTTCAATTTCGTCGTCGGATGTCGATCTCATCGGCGGCTACCGCCTCGCCGCGGTTATCGACCGCGTCCAAGCTAGCCTCGATGTTCGGGGGCGCGAAAAATAGATGAATAGAATCCCGCGAGATTGAGTTATAGGGGACTGTGGGCATCGATTGCCCATGGGACTCGATCGAGAGGGAGAATCGAATTGGAAGTCATAGAAACCGACATAGCCATTATTGGGGCAGGGGGGGCTGGGTTACGCGCCGCGATTGCGGCGGCTCAAAAAGCGCCCCAAATGAAGATAGCCTTGATTTCGAAGGTTTATCCGATGCGTAGCCATACGGTTGCCGCCGAGGGGGGCGCCGCAGGCGTCGTCGCAAGTGGCGATACGCTCAACAATCACTTCGAAGATACGGTGGCGGGAGGCGATTGGCTTTGCGACCAAGATGTCGTCGAAGATTTCGTCGCCCATGCCACGCAAGAGCTCATTTGGCTCGAAAACATGGGCTGTCCTTGGAGCCGGCAGGCATCGGGCGAGGTCAGTGTGCGCAAATTTGGCGGCATGAAAGTGCCTCGCACGTGGTTTGCCGCCGATAAAAGCGGCTTTCACATCTTGCATACGCTCTACGAAACGTCGACGCAGTTCGACAATATCGTGCGCTATGACGAACATTTCGTCGTCGACCTCGTCGAAGATAATTCGGCAATTCGCGGAGTTTTGACGTATGATTTGCACAATGGGCATTATCGCCTAATCGTATGCAAAGCCGTCGTCTTGTGCACGGGCGGTGCGGCGCAAGCCTACCGCGACACGACAAATGCGACGATTGTCACGGGCGATGGCATGTCGGTCGCCTATCGCCACGGCATCGGGCTAAGTGATATGGAATTCGTGCAATACCACCCGACGGGGCTCCCTGGCTGTGGGCTTCTCATCACCGAGGCGGCGCGTGGCGAAGGCGGCATACTCGTCAATAAAGATGGCTATCGCTATTTACAAGATTACGGTTTGGGCCCCGAAACGCCCCTCGGCCACCCCGAAAACAAGACGATGGAGCTCGGACCGCGCGACCGCCTTTCGCAGGCGTTTTGGCACGAAGCTAAAAAAGGGCGCACGGCAAAAACTGCCCTTGGCGATGTCGTGTATCTCGATTTGCGCCACCTAGGGCGAGCGAAGCTCGACGAGCGTTTGCCACAGATTTGCGAATTGGCGCGGTCTTATGTCGGGGTTGAACCAGCCGTTGCGCCCATCCCCGTGCGCCCCGTCGTCCATTATACGATGGGCGGAATCCGCACCGATATCGACACGGCAACATCGCATTGTGGCGTATTTGCCGCCGGAGAATGCGCTTGCAACGGCCTGCATGGCGCCAACCGCCTCGGTTCAAACTCGCTGACCGAAACGCTCGTCTATGGGCATCGTGCCGGCGACATGGCCGTCGAGTTTTGCCGTCAAACGCAAGCCCCCAATCGAAGCGCATTGACCGAAGCGGCGCTCAGCCGTGCCGATGCTCTCATGGCGCAATTCGACGTCGCCGACCAAGGCCAATCGTGCGCTCAAATACGCCGCGAACTCGGCGCCATGATGGAGCAACACGCGGGAATCTATCGCCACGAAACGGGCTTGTCGCAAGCCGTGCGCGAAATCGCCGACCTCAAATCGCGCTACAAAGCCGTCGATCTCAAAGACAAATCGGGGCGCGTCTTCAATTTCGAGCTCATGCATTGGTGCGAGCTCGGGTTTACGCTCGACGTCGCCGAATGCATGGTTCATGCAGCGCTTTGGCGGAAAGAATCGCGCGGCAGCCACCAACGCATCGACGCCGAATACACGCATCGCGACGACGACAAATTCCTTTGCCACTCGTTTGCAACGCCAACGCCAAACGGCGCACCGCAAATCGCGCCGCTCCCCGTGCGCATCACCAAATCGGCACCAGGCAGACGCGTCTATGGCGGCGAAATGCATACACACGGCAATGTGCAAACCCAGGAGCACGACGATGAACGACAATAGAGATGAAAAAAGAATCGTCTTCAAGATACTGCGTTATCGCCCCGAGACCGACGACGCGCCGCATTTCGTCGAATACGAAATCGCCTGGCGCCATGAAATGTCGGTTCTCGACGGCCTCAATGCGATACGCGACTCGCAAGCGCCCGATTTGAGCTATCGATCGTCGTGTCGGATGGCCGTTTGTGGTTCGTGTGCCGTCATGATCGATGGTGTCGCGCGCCTGGCGTGCAAAACGTTTATCCGCGATTTCGCCAAACGCGGCATCGTCGCAATCGAGCCGCTCGAAAACTTCCCCATCGAGCGCGATTTAGTCGTCGACATCGAAGACATGATCGCAAAACTCGAAAGCGTCCACCCGTTTATCGTGCTGCAAGACGCCTGCAAAGCCGAACACGCCCAAGCCGCGCCAGAGGCCGCCCAAGCCGCCAAACCCAACGTGCAAACGCCGCAGCAACTCGAAAAGTACCGTCAATTTGCGCAATGCATTCACTGTGGATGTTGTTACGCCGCCTGCCCGCAATACAAACTCAACCGCGATTTTCTCGGACCCGCCGCCCTCACGCTGCTGTGGCGCTACCGGCAAGACAACCGCGACGCCGGCGCACGCCTGCGCAGCGCCATCATGGGGCAAGACTCGGCCGTCTGGTCGTGCACCTCGGTTGGCTACTGCACCGAAGTTTGCCCGAAACTCGTCGATCCCGCCGCCGCCATCCAACTCTCGAAAGAGCAATCGGCATTCGACTACATCGGCTTTGCTCTCGGCCGAAAATGACGCGTTTTGAAGTCAATTTTTCAATGGTGGTGGGGGAAGTCTCCCCCCAGCGGCTATTGGCATGCGCCAATACGCCGCTCCCCCCTCTGCGGGCGCTCAGTCGCCGCGCCCGCAACGCCCGGGCTCGATGCCGATCCATCCCCGTGTCCTGCGCCGCAAGCTCTGGTCGCCGCTCGTATCCAATATGGCGAGCAAATCAAACACGACGATATATATATAATGATGTAAAGAACGATGGAACGAGAAATAAAAACGTATCGAAAACCTTACAACCGAGAGGTGAAGCGCAGTTGGTGGATCGCTCGGCGCGAGTATGTGATGTATATGATCCGCGAGCTGACGGCTGTGACGAGTTTGTGGGTCGGCGCCGAGCTGACGTGGATCGCGTGGTTATGCGCCACGCAAGGCGATGCCGCGCAAGCGCAAGTCGTCGGGCTTTTGGGGCATCCGGCCGTCGTCGTCGCCAATATCGTGGCACTTTTGGGCGTCGTCTATCATATCGTGACTTGGTATAAGATATTCCCGCTAGGGATACGCCTATTTCGGAGCACGTCGCCGAGCGAAACGCGGCTCGTGCCGCGGTTTGTATGGATGCTATTGCTCTATGGCGCGACGATTGTCGCCTCGATCGTCATATTATATGGTCTGACATATAGGGGGTAAAATGAATAATATTCGAGATTTATCGCAATATCAGCGTTCAAATGAGCCCATATTTTGGGGGCTATTTGGATTTGGTGGCATGGTCATAGCGTTTGCATTCCCCGCGCTCGTCGGCATGATGATATATGTCGGTTTGACGGGCGATGCATCGTCGTTTCAGATTTCAAACGTTCTCCATACGTGGTGGGGAGCGGCGGCGGCATTTCTCATCGTTTTTGGCACGTCGTTTCATTGCATGCATAGAATATTCTTTAGTTTGCACGATTTGAAATTTCACCCCGGCAGGGCGGGAAAAGCGATTTGCTATGGCATCGCCACGATCTTGAGCGCGGCAGCCGCATGCGGGCTTGCGATGGGGCTTTAACGACTGCCACGCCTTGTTTCGCTACGCCTTGCTTCGCCGAGGCGGTGAATGGTGCGTCATCGATGGGCGATTGTTTGGCGGGATCTCATCGTGTGATATGGTGCGCATTTGCCGTTGCGAGTGCGGTATAGAATCATTAAAATAGGGCGTTGTTGGGTGCGCCATTGGGGCGCGATGGCGATGAGATGGAGGGAGCGATGGAGCCTCGAAATATACGCGTATCGACATCGGATTTTGGCAATCTACGGCGCGACGGTGCGGTTTACGTCGATAAAACAGCACTCGTCTATGCACTCGCGCGTGAAGATCGCGCGATTTTCTTGTCGCGTCCGCGCCGCTTTGGCAAATCATTGCTCGTATCGGTTCTGGAGGCATATTTCGAGGGGCGGCGCGATCTATTCGACGGGCTGGCCGTGTCGGAGCTCGAAACGGATTGGATTCGATACCCCGTGCTCAAGTTCGATTTGAGCATCGTTCACTACACCTCGGCATCGGATTTATCGGCCGTATTGACGGCGATACTCGCCTCGTATGAATCCATCTATGGTCGCGCGGGCGACGATAGCGATAATCCGGGGCTACGATTGCGCAATCTCATTCGCCGTGCGGCTCAAAGCACGGGTCAACAAGTCGTCGTTTTGATCGATGAATACGATGCGCCATTGCTCGATGTGATGCGAACACCGGCTTATGAGCCATTGCGCGATATGCTACAAGGATTCTATAAAGTATTGAAAGAATCGACGGCATATTTGAGATTTGTATTTTTGACGGGGATTACACAGTTTAGCCAATTGAACATATTTAGTGCGTTGAACAATTTAACTCATATAACGATGATACCGAAATATGCATCGATTTGCGGCATCACGAGTGAAGAAATCGTTTCGCAACTCATGCCAGAAGTCGAGTCGATGGCAGCGTCGGAGGGCTTAAGCGTCGACGCGTTATTATCTGCCCTTAAACGGCGTTACGATGGGTATCATTTTACGAGGAATTGCCCCGATATATATAATCCATTTAGTTTATTGAATTGTTTGAAATATCAACGGCTCGATAATTATTGGTATTCGACGGGGACGCCGACGCTTTTGACGAAAGAAATAAGGCATTTTACGATAAATCCCGAAGATTTAGAAGGTTTTTGGACAAGCGAGATGGATTTCAATGTTCCGCTTGAGACAGCCGAAACGCCAATAGCCGTGCTGTATCAAAGTGGCTATGTGACGATTAAAGCGTTCAACGGTTACGATTATTTGTTGGGGTTTCCCAACGAAGAAGTCCGGGTGTGTTTTCTCAAAGGATTGATGCCGTATTACTCGAAATTGCCGATGCGCGAAAATGCGTTGTTTCTCATGTCTTTGACCAATGCGCTCGAAGAACACGATGTCGATCGAGCGATGGTGTTAATGCGTA
>ERZ1034719.956-NODE-956-length-14728-cov-6.768214_pt1 | contig 14728 bp, 5 predicted proteins | sample MGYA00520703_ERZ1034719 | MGnify/ENA primary metagenome ERZ1034719 (study PRJEB33766, sample SAMN09781716) | gut metagenome | biome: gut microbiome | host: Homo sapiens | place: Madagascar | study: EMG produced TPA metagenomics assembly of the PRJNA485056 data set...
AAAATTATCCGCTATTGAAAGGACAACAGACGAATTTATATAAATGCTTCTTGCCGCAAGCTTGGATGTTTAACGCCAATAGTGGCGTGAGCGCATTTATTCACCCCGAGGGCGTCTACGACGACCCGAATGGTGGTGCACTTCGCGAAAAGTTATATCAACGTTTGCGTTATCACTTCCAATATCAAAATGAATTGATGTTATTTTCTGAAGTTGCGCATCGAGCGACATTTAGTTTGAATGTATACGGTTCTCCACAAAGTGTAAGATTCGATTCTATAAGCAATATCTTTGGCGGCAATTGCATTGACGAATGTTATTCGCAAGATGGATGCACAACTCTCGAAGGGATCAAAGATGCAAATGGCAATTGGAATACAAAAGGTCACCCCGATCGGATCGTCCACTTGACGAAGAAAGAGTTGGCAGTATTTGCCAAGTTATTCGATGGTGGGGATAATTGGAAACAGGCGCGGTTGCCCATTTTGCATGTTAAAGAATTTGTCGATGCCCTTGAAACGTTTTCAAGAGCCGAAAAGACGATCGAATCATCTTTTGAAGAGATCAAAGCATTTACTACCGTTTGCTGGGATGAAACAAGTTCTCAAAAAGATGGGACGATTTGTAGAGATGTACATTTTCCAGAGAGCAATGTCGATCGCATTGTGTCGGGGCCACATATAGGCGTCGCCAATCCATTGTTCAAGACGTCGAGAAAAGTTTGTAAACTCAAAAGCGATTTCGATGTCATCGATTTATCGACTATTCCAGATGATTACATGCCGCGCGTCAATTATAGGCCAGCGATAGTGCTCGAAAAGTTCTTTGAAAGAGAGCCCAGCCTGCCCAATGGCTTAAAGTATCATCGGGCTTATCGCATTTTGACGCGAAGAATGCTCAATCAAAGCGGCGAAAGAACGCTAATACCTGCTATTTATCCGCCAAATGTTACACATATTAATACTGTTTTTGGCATGACGTTTGAAGGTTTGCAATTACTCGCGTTGATGGCTGGGCTCGAATCGTCGATATTATATGATTTTTATGTCAAATCGACGGGCAAAAGTGATGGAAGATATGACACGTTGTCGAAATTCCCCATACTACAAGAGCGAAATCGCGAAATATAGACGAGGGCGTTGTTGCTCAATTGCCTCACGGCAGATTATGGCGATTTGTGGAAGACGTGTTTCGATAACGCCTATACAGAGCAACGTTGGACCAAATCCGATCCCCGATTATCGAATGATCGATTTCGGTGTTTGACGGGCGAATGGAATTGGTCGACGCCGTTGCGTAGCGATTACGAGCGGCGGCAAGCGCTCGTCGAGATCGACGTATTGACGGCGATGGCATTGGGCATGACGTTAGAGCAGCTAAAGACGATATATCGGATTCAATTCCCCGTGTTGCAAAGCTACGAGGCCGATACGTGGTACGATGCCAACGGCCGCATCGCGTTTACGAACAACCGCAGCTTGGTGGGCGTAGGCGTCGATCGCCAGACGCGGAACTACGAGTTGAAAGACGCGCCGGCGGGCGCAAAATTCTACCGCACGATCGAAGACGACACGCAGCCCGGCGGCCCGGTGCAACGCACGATCGAATACGTCGCCCCATTCGAGCGATGCGACCGCGAAAAAGACTACGAGATCGCTTGGGGGGCGTTTGAGACTGGTCTCTGACCTCACGCGCTGGGATCTGACCTCACCCCCCTGCCCCCCTCTCCATAAATGGCGATGGGGGAATGGACATCTGCCTTCGGCAGATGTGATAATTTATGGCGATGGGGGGAATGGACATCTGCCTGCGGCAGATGTGATATTTTATGGCGAGGGGGGAATTATATAAACCCCGTTAGGGGTTGCCGCGAGTAGCCCCCGGCAACGCCGGGGGCTAAAGCGACGCCAATCCATATAAACCCCGTTAGGGGTTGCCGCGAGTAGCCCCAGGCAACGCTGGGGGTTAAAGTGCCGCCCAATCCATATAGTGAGCGCATAGAATCTGCATCAAACTATCGAAAAGGCGTGCGGTGTGGGTTCGCGTTTGCTAATGTTTGGGATATGCGCATATTTGCGCATATCAGATCGTTTTGGTGGTGCAATTTGAAACAAACAGTAGATAGAAGGGAGATCGAAACATGTTACCGTCGATACTTGCGAAGCAATTGCAGAGGGGAATAGGCGATTACATCGACACGACGTTTCCGATGACGAATGATCCGTTTAGGGGTTCGGTGCGCGAGATGTTGCAGACGCGTGGATCGGTGTATCACGAGCCCTATATGGCGGTGCGTTTGCCGTTTCGTGTTGCCGAATCGATGCCGACGTGTTTCGAGGCGATAAGTCCGTCGTTTGTGCCATACGTGCATCAGCAGAAGGCGTTTGAACGGTTGACGGGTGACGATGGGCGATCGACGTTGATAGCGACGGGGACGGGGTCGGGCAAGACCGAGTGCTTTTTGTATCCGATATTGGAGTATTGTTATCGGCATCGCGGCGAGCGAGGCATCAAGGCGCTCATCATATACCCGATGAATGCGTTGGCAGCCGATCAGGCGAAGCGCATTGCGTCGTTGATATATGAGAACGATAAGTTGCGAGGGAATGTGACGGTTGGCATGTATGTGGGCGGTTTCGACCGCGAGGCGTCGCGGATGATGACCGAGCGTGGCGTGATAACCGATCGCGAAACGATGTTGGGCAATGCGCCCGATATATTGATGACGAACTATAAAATGTTAGATTATTTATTAGTTCGCCCAAAAGATGCGCGGCTTTGGCAAGACAATCGCCCCGAAACGCTCAAATACATTGCCGTCGACGAATTGCATACGTTCGATGGGGCGCAGGGGACCGATTTGGCGTGTTTGTTGCGCCGTCTCAAGCGCCGACTTAGAATATTCAAAGGCGATTTGTGTTGTATAGGCACGTCGGCGACGATGGGCGGAGAGTCGGACAATAAACAGATCGTGGAGTATGCCAATGGGGTCTTTGGCGAGGAGTTTGGAAATGACGCCGTCATTACCGAAGATCGATTGAGTGCATTGGAGTTTTTCGACGGCGTAGATGTGACGGAGTTTGCGATGCCGACGGCCGAACAAGCCGCCGAGCTCGAACGGTTATCGGCAGAAGACGAGCCGATGGATTATTTGCGCTTTGCCGTGAAGGCATGGTTGCCCGAGTTTACATACGACGTAGAGCAAGACGAGGGCAGAATCGAGCTCGGCAAAGTATTGATGCATCACAGTTTTATGCAATCGGTGATACACCTCACGGGGGGGATGTATTATCAGGCGTCGGCAATCGTCGATCGATTGATAACGCATTACCCGGTGTTGAAGCAGATGCACGATGCGACGGTCGTCGTCGATTCGTTATTTGCGTTGATATCGCATGCACGGACGGGCAAACCCGGTGCGTTGCGCCCGTTTTTGAACGTGCAAGTGCAGCTCTGGATACGCGAGCTTCGCCGTTTGGTGGCAAAAGTCGATCGAGATCATGTGAGCTATGAAATTGCGCACGATTTGAACAAGTCGCAAGCGCGTGAATATTTGCCCGTCGTCAATTGTCGAGACTGTGGCATGACGGGTTGGGCATCTGTGATAAACGAGCGCAACAATGCGACGATGACGAGTCTCGAATCGTTTTATAATTTATATTTTCGTGCCGACGAAAAGATTACAATGATGTTCCCAGGGCTACAGGGCGAGCGTATAAAGGGGATGATTCCGGCGCGATTATGCCCCGATTGTTTACAAGTCAAAATTGGCGAAGAAGGCAGCGACGAGTGTGTAAGTTGTGGCAGTCGCATGATCGACATCGCGATACCGAGCCCGATTAAAACTCATGGGCCGAAGAATCACAAACAATACGTTTGCCCGTGTTGTGGCAGTCGTCGCGGCATATCGTTGATGGGTGTGCGTTGTGCGACCGAGATAAGCGCGAGCATTTCGCAAATGTTTGCCTCGAAATTCAACGACGACAAAAAGACGTTGGCATTTTCCGATAGCGTGCAAGATGCGGCGCATCGCGCAGGTTTTTTCAATTCGAAGACGTGGCGATTTGGGTTGCGCACGGCGATTCAGCGCTATTGCGACCAGGAGGGCGCGGGGCGGAGTTTGGCGGCGTTCGAAACTGGGTTTATCGACTACTGGCACAAGCAGATGGCGGAGCCCGAGGCGTTTGTCAGCTTTTTTATCGCCCCTAATCTGACGTGGAAGCATGCCTACGAAGAGATGATCGAAAAGCGCAAACTGGGCAAGGGCAAACAAGCGGAAATATTGATGTATGAAATCGAACAACGTCTCAAGTATGAAATCATGCTCGAATATGGCATTGCGGGCAAGGTTGGGCGGACGCTCGAGAAATCGAGTTGCTCGGTGATATCGTTTGATCGGCGCGATATCGCGCAAATCGCCGTAGCTGTGCACGAACGAACGGTCAACGAACTCGGCGTTTTGACTTCGCGCCGCTTGGCGTTGTTTGAGCGGATCGTCGTCGGCGTATTGAATGCGATGCGCACGAATGGGGCATTTCGCGACGAAGTGTTCGACGAATATACGAAGAGCGATGGCAAGAGTTATATGTTGACGAACGACAGAAATCGTTGGCTGCCCGGGTTACAAGGCGGGCGCAATACGCCTCGATTCGTCGCAGAGCATCGCGGTGGCGGAAGTGTGCCGGGGGATTTCGATGCGCTGGGGGCTAATCTATATATCGATTGGATTAAAAACTGCGTTTGCGACGACGAATATGTATTATTAGACGAAGACAGATATCGCGCCATTTGCAAGATCGTCGTCGAAGAAGCGGTGAACAATGGCGTCGTATCGATTGTGCCTTCGACGATAAATTATATCATATATGGATTAAATAAAGAACGCGTTTATATTACAAACGAAGTCGTGAAGATGCGTTGCAATCGATGCGGCACGCTTTATTCGGTATCGCGCGACAATGCTGACCTTTGGCGCGAAACGCATTGCCAGCGATCGACGTGTAAAGGTCGCGTCGAGGAATACGACACTGGCGAAGTCGATTATTACGGTCGCCTATATCGAATGGGCGATTTGGCGCGGATCAATGCCAAAGAACATACGGGGTTATTAGAACGGTCGGATCGCGAGTCGCTTGAAATCGATTTTAAGCGCAGCAAAGGCGATCAAGCGAATTGGGATCCGAATGTGTTGTCGTGCACGCCGACGCTAGAGATGGGCATCGATATAGGCGATTTATCGAGCGTTATCTTGTGCAGTATGCCACCGGCTCAGAGCAAGTTTTTGCAGCGTTCGGGGCGTGCAGGGCGCAAAGATGGCAATGCATTCGTGTTGGCCGTGGCGAATGCTCGCCCGCACGATTTATATTTCTATGCCGATCCGATCGATATGATAGCGGGTAATGTCGTGCCACCGCAGATATTTTTGGAAGCATCGGCCGTATTGGAGCGCCAATTCGTCGCATATTGTATGGATTCTTGGGTCAAGAGTGGGAAAGCCGACGGGGCAATCCCCGATCAAGTTGGCATCGTGCTCAGAAAGCTCGACGATCGCTGCGACGATATGTTTCCATTCAATTTTTTGAGTTTTGTGAAAGGAACGCTGACGAATCAACTCAACACGTTTAAGCAAATGTTTGAGAATGAATCCAATGAAGGTGTCTATGAGGATTTGCAACTGTTTGCTCGAGGGAGTCAATCGAGCGAAAGCCCCATGTATATCAAGATACTCGATGCATTTGAAGGATTGAAAAAGCAGAAAGACGCATTGCGAGGGAGCGTCGATGCACTGAGGGTGATGATAGGTGAGCTCGAGGCGAAGCCCAAAGATAGATCATTCGACGAAGAAATCAAGCAGTTAAAGAACGAAGAAATGGCATTATTGAGCGTGATGCAAGAGATCGACAAAAAGAATATATATAACTTTTTGTCGGACGAAGGCTTGCTTCCGAATTATGCGTTCCCCGAAGCCGGTATTATATTGCGAGCTGTGTTATATCGTCGAGAAGATGAAGATAGAGATAAAGGGGCAAATGCGAAGGCAAATGCGACGAAGAAGCCCAAGAAGTATGAAAACATCGTCTACGAATACAACCGCAGTGCGTCGTCGGCGATAAGTGAGTTTGCGCCGCACAACAGCTTTTATGCAGGTGGTCGCAAGTTGACGATCGATCAGGTCGATTTGACGACGGCGCAAACGGCTCGCTGGCGCCTTTGCCCGAATTGTTCGCATGCACAAATCGAAGAGACGACGAAAAATACATCGGCTTGCCCGCAATGTGGTAGCCCAGCGTGGGCAGATTCGGGGCAAGTCCGATCGATGTTGAAAGTACAAATGGTCTATTCGACGATGGATTATACGAAGAGTTTGATCAACGACGAAAGCGAAGATAGAAATCACGTGTTCTATTGTCAGCAACTCTTAGTCGACGTCGACGAAGACCACGACATATCGTGTGCTTATCGGATGGATAACGAAGATTTTCCGTTTGGTTATGAATTTGTACGCAAGGCGACATTGCGCGAAATCAACTTTGGCGAAAGCGATATGGCGGGCGAAAAGTTGTCGGTATCGGGTGTTGAAGAAGTGCGCAAAGGTTTTCGGATTTGCAAATATTGTGGAAAGATCCAGTCCGAAGGCGAGCGGAGGCATAGTTTTTCGTGCAAGACGCGAAAGTTGACGAGTCTCATGCAGGCCGAGGCTTATGAAGAGTGTTTGTTCTTATACCGCGAGTTTAGTACGGAAATATTGCGCCTTCTCGTGCCAGCGACGACGATGGATTCGACGACGGTGAAGATGGAATCGTTTGTTGCAGCATTTATGTTGGGTATGAAAGTATATTTCGGCAATGTCGAACATTTGCGCGCCACGGTGAGCGAAGTGCCCGTCGCCGATGCCGAATATCGCAAACAATACCTCGTCATCTATGATTCAATTCCCGGGGGCACGGGGTATTTGAAACAGCTCATGCACGATGAAAATGCTCTCGTCACGATATTTGAACATGCGCTCAACGTCATGGAAAATTGTACGTGTAAAGACGATCCGCAGAAAGATGGTTGTTATCATTGTTTATATGCGTATCGGCAGAGTCGCCAGATTGGCCACATTTCTCGTGCGACGGCTATCCGATTGTTGAAATCGATATTGTCGGGCAAAGACCGCGTCGAGATGATTAAAAAGATCAACGACATTCCCGTCAATCCATTGTTCGATAGCGAATTGGAACAGCGATTTATGGAGGCCGTGCGTACGAAAGTTGGGGCGGCAAAAGTGAGCGATACGATTCGCAACGGCAAACACGGGTATTATATCGAGTTTGACGACATTGCTTGGGAAATCGAGCCGCAAGTATGTTTAGATGCGGAGTCGGGCGTTTCGGTGTCGAGTAAACCCGATTTCATCTTTTGGCCCGTGTCGGCGCCAGGGCACAAGCCCGTTGCCGTTTTTACCGATGGATTTTTATATCACAAAGACATCGTCAGCGACGACACGATAAAGCGCGAGGCGATTCGGCGAAGTGGCAATTTCCGCGTTTGGTCGTTGAGTTTTAAAGATGTACAAAATGCATTCGCTCCGCAGGGCGATTTTTATACGGCAACACTCGCGCCCGAAAAAATGCCATTTGGCAAAGTCATGTATCAGAGCATGATCAAGAAGAAAGGCGTCGATGTGATCGAACCTGCAAAGTTGTCGTCGTTTGATTTGCTCGTGGAATACCTCAAACGCCCCGATGCCGAAAAGATATTCAAAGGGCATGCACATGCTTATTCGCTATCGATCCTCGATCCGGTATCGATGAAAGACGAACATGCGCGTATGAGCTTTAAAGCCGCCGTCGACCCGGTTGTCGAGCAGACGCATTTTGCCCATGTCGATGATACATTGCGAGAGACTGTTTTTGGCATTTGGACACCGCGTTGTAGTAGTGCGCATTTATCGATATATGCTTCGATAAGCCAAGCCGATCTCAAAAACGATGGCGACGTTGCCGTTTGCGCCATATTGAAAGATGAGCCCGAACTCCGAACCGATAAATACGAACAGGAGTGGAATGGCTTTTGGAGATTTTACAATTTAATGCAGTTTTCGGATGCATTTATCGGCGTGTCGTCGGTGGGGATAACTCGCATGGATTACAATGCACTACCGATTGGAATTCATAATGCATCGGATCCGGCGGTGGTCGAAGTTGGCATCGATGGCGCTTGGGATGAAATCAAGTCGATGTTGTTTGGCGACGATGCCAAAGCGTTTGTCGAAATCGCCAAAGAAGCGGGTTGGCCTGTGCCGAGCGAAGATGGCATTGGCTACGAAGTCGAGGGCGACAATGGCGAAGTCGTGGCGATGATCGAAATCGCCTGGCCCGATAGGCGCATCGGATTTATGACGCAAGAACAAGTAGAATATCGAGAGAAGCTCGAACAATTGGGATGGAAAATCATGACGATATTAGACGCTGTAGATGGGAAATGCGGCGCAACTATTTGGAGGTAAATCACTATGACGGATAATATTAAAGTAGCCATATCGACAGATTTTTTGACGTCGCTTGCTCGCCTTCCCAAGTCGGTTCAGTGCAAAGTCTCGGAATTTGTCAATAAATTCCGCAACAATCCGAAGTCTAATGGTATGAATTATGAAAAGATCAATTCGCGGAACGACGAAAAGATGTATTCTGTACGCATCGACGATACGTATCGAGGCATCGTCGTGCGCGAAGAAGACACAGGCGTGTATTTGCTCTTATGGGTAGCCCATCACGACGACGCCTACCAATGGGCGGCTCGGAAACGATGCGAAGTCAATACGCAAACGCGAGCGATTCAGGTGTACGACGTTCAGACGATCGTCGAACGCGTGGCGGAGCCCGAGAAGCCATCGCTCTTTGCCGCTGCCAAAGACGACGATTTGCTCAAATTGGGCGTGCCCAAAGCGCAGATCGATTACGTTCGCAGCTTCGTCGACAAGGCGGCGTTTTTTGGCGCAGAATCGACGATGCCACACGACGCATACGAGCTTTTGTCGTGGTTGGTCGAAGGTATTCCCGTCGATGAAGTATTAGAACTCGCCGCTAGCGAACAGAGCGACGCCCACGGAGGCGACGATTTGGCCTCGGCACTCGAAGCCCCCACGACGTTGAAATCGTTTGTCGTGGTCAATGGGGAAGACGAATTGCGCCGGATCTTGGCAGAACCGCTAGAAAAATGGCGCGTATTTTTGCACGAGACGCAACGCAAGATCGTGCGAAAAACATATTCTGGTGCGGCTTGCGTGCGCGGTGGTGCCGGCACGGGCAAAACGGTCGTCGCCATGCATCGAGCGAAATACCTCGCCATGCGCTGCGGCAGCCAGCAACGCATCTTGTTTACGACGTTTACGGCAAACCTCGCCGCCGACATTCGAGAAAACCTTCGCAAGATTTGTACAATCGATGAGTTGCGAAAGATCGAAGTCATCCATCTCGATGCTTGGGTCAATCAGTTCCTTCGCGAGTCGGGGTTTTCGGCACATATCGAATACGACAAGGTGATCGATGATCTTTGGGAAAGCGCGATATTGCTTGCAAACGACGATTTGCCATTCGACAAGTCTTTTTATAAAGAAGAATGGAATCGGATCGTCATCGCTCAAGAAGCCCTCTCGCTCGAAAAATATGTAAAAGCATCGCGAACTGGTCGCGGAACTCGACTCGATCGCAAAAAGAGAATGCAAATATGGAAAGTATTTGAAAGCTATCAAAATATGATGAAGGCGAAGCAAATTCGCGATATCAATACGGCAATGTATGAGAGTACAAAGCTATTACAAGCATCGGTTATACGGTCGAGATATGCAAGTGTGATCGTCGACGAGGGGCAAGATTTTAGCGATAATGCGTATCGTTTGATTCGCGCCATAGCAGGCGAGCCTCATCAAGACGATATATTTATCGTCGGCGATACGCATCAGCGGATATATCGCAACTACCAGACGCTTTCGAAATGTGGTATCAATATTCGCGGTCGCAGTCATATATTGAGAATCAACTATCGCACGACAGAAGAAATACGACGCCATGCGTTTGCATTGTTGAATGGGATATCGTTTGACGACATGGATGAGGGCGTCGATTTGGACGATGAGTGTCGATCGCTCACACATGGCGATGCACCAATTATCGAGCATTTCGAAAACGCAAAAGGCGAATTTGAATATATCGTTTCTGAGGTGAAAAAGCTCCGAGATAATGGCGTATCGCTGACCGATATATGTATCGTAGCTCGCACGAATGATCTCGTCGACGATTATACCGCGCTTTTGACACAGGCAGGGATTCGTTCTTATGCGATAAAGCGCACGAAAGTCGACGATCGTAGTTTCGATGGAATACGCGTGGCGACGATGCATCGCGTCAAAGGATTGGAGTTTAAGTACGTCTTTATCGTGGCAGTCAACGATCAAATCGTTCCATTGCCCATAGCGATAAATAAGACCGATGCGGTATCGGAGTCGGAATCGATGACATCGGAGAAGTGCTTGCTCTATGTGGCGATGACGCGTGCACAGAAAGGCGTGTATTTGACGAGTTACGGCAGGGAATCGTCGTTTTTGAAGGGGCTATGATCTCTGCCAATAGATCCCCTCTCCATGAATTGAGAGGGGGCATTTATAAAAGACGAGGTGGAATATACAATGCTAGGGGGCGTTGGGTGTTTTACTTGACTTCGCTCCAGCATTTTGTGTCTTCTGGTGCTTTGTCGAAGCATGCGTAATGATCACTGAATATACAAAGTGGATTTAAGGCGCTATGTTTATAACTGTAGAGTTTATGACCTTCGCAGCATTGGATTTGATCGAGTTTATACTTTTTACTGACTTCACCTTCGACGCAACATGTGTATCGATTAGATTCGCCCGATTTGTTGGTGCATTTATTTGTGCATCGATACAACCAGCAATCGAGGTCGCATTTTTGATTACACGCCCCGCAATGAGCGTTGGATGATAGGTTGTTTTCGCATCCGTCGTTGAGTTTGTTATTACAATCGCCGTATCCATCTTTACATGATTGATATAAGCAAGTACCAGCACTACATATTGCGATATTCGTGTGATATTTATCTAGATTATCATTGCAATTCGAATAGTTCGTGTCAGTACCGCCTTTTCCGCATTGATTTGGGTCATTTGCCATGGATTGTTCACAACCATTGCTGAAGTCGTTGTCAATGTCAAGATATCCTTGTGCACAAGTGCAGACGGTTTTGCCATTATTATTATTGCAAACAAAATTGTAGGTCGAATAATCTTTTGGGAGACAATACTCTTTACCATTATAGGTGACTCTTCTTTCGTCTTCGAGGCAACTGCATATGTATGGTCTATCGTGAATCGAAACATCTTCAATGCATCGGGTATAATTCATTTGAGGGCATGAGTCATAGCATTCAGAGCAGTGATTGAGAGAATGAGGAAAAGTGGCACTTGGGTTGGTACCCTTGTCGATCGGATTATTGATGGGGAGGCAGATCTCGTCGGGGTTAGTGCTTGGGCATGCCAGACACTTGCATATTTTTTCCTTCTCATCAAAGCTATCGTCATAGGGTTTATCTTTGTTGACTAAGTTATCACTCAAACAGACGAACTCATCGCTCTGTTTGAATTCGCCATTGATTGGATCGTACCACCGGTTTCTACACTCAACTTTATTTAGACCACATTTGGGCTCACATTTATTATTGATGCAATCCCATGCTTTGTCATTACTAAATGATTTATTACAATGTTCATCGTCTTTTCCATCGCATGATTTATAGCAATCGACATAATCTTGTGTATTTGGATCGTATTCGCACATGTGTGCGTCTCCGGTGATAGGTATGCATTTAATAAGCTTGTTAAAATCAGTGATGGATTTGTCGTAGTGTGGAATATACAAACCATCACATTGACATTCGGCTTTGCCAATTCCGGATGCTCCGCATTTGCTGTTTGGAATATCTTCGCAATTCTGGTGCACATCGGGGTTGTTTTGATTGGATCCACAATAGAGCACATATCGATCTTCGCCAGTCGTTTCCATGTTAATGCATTTCGATTTGGTGAGACCATTTTCGTCTTTATAATTTACAGTGAAATATGCATCACTTATGCATGTACAATTTCCATCCTTACATACTTGGTTAGAACCGCATTTCACGCCAGCTTTATCGCCATTGCACGAACCGCTAGCGCCACAATAGGACGAATCTTCTTTGGGGTTGATGCATTTACCGTTGCAGATAATGCCATCGTTTGGGCACACACATTGATAATTCATGCACTCGGAATTTGCAGATTGAGACAGACAGTTATTACCGCAGAAACCACAGTTTTCTGGGTCTCTGCTCAAATCTACGCAATTCGATTGATCTGGTGATATGCCACATTGATAGAATGGTGTAGCGCATACACAGTTGGTGCCATCGCAAATGTGCCCTTTTGTGCATGCCACACCTTCTGGATGACTGACATCAATGCCACAATGCTCTTGGGATTTAGGATTAGCACATGAACCGTCTTTAATTGGGAATGTACCTTGGCTACATACGCATTGGGACACGCCCGAGTCTGTTTTGCACGATTTATCGGCAGGGCATACTTCTTTACCATCGTATTCTTCGCACGTGGCAATACCGCACATTTGATCGGACGTGCTGTCGATGCAAACGAGCTCCTCTTTGGGAATTGATTCATCTTTGGAGGGCGTCGTGCATTTAAAAGTACCATCAGCTACAGAACCAGAGCATCGACAAGTCAATTTGTCTTGTTCGCATCTCTGAATTCGTATGCATCTTCCATCATCACATGTTTGATCTTCGTCGGTGCAATCAATTTTGCATCCACCGCACGTGTCCTTGCTACGTAAATCGACGGCAGTGTCAGCACAGGTTGCAATAATGCATTCGAATTTGTCGACCAGCAATTGGTTTTCGCTTCCATCGGTAGGGGCAGCGCTACTGCCTGCGTTATCAATGGTATCTTGTTTTGAGATATTTCGGCAGGTAAATGATGTTGGACATGCATGGTTGTGGAAGAACGTTTTGTATAATTTTTCCTCTTTAGATAGTTTATAATCTACAGCTGAGTATTCGGCGCAAGGCGTGTTGATATCGCCAATATTACATATTTTGACTTTGACGCCTGTGCATTGTTTGTTTTTGTCGCGATCGGCACACGTATACTCATATCGCATGTCGTCTTTGAGTTTGACGAGTCGGACAACGTCGCCTTTTTTGACGATCTTACCCTCGCTGTCGTATGTTCCACACCAATTGAGCGTCCCATCTTCTTTTCCATAGAGATCGTATAGAGAAGAATCCCAATATAGTTCGTCACATCCGGAAACGCTAGCTGCGATTGCAACGAGTAAGTAACATAAAATACGATTATTGTAACGCATATCAAACTCCTTGGTTAGTTGTGCAAAGAAGGTGTATGTAGTGCGTTCAAGACGCAACACTAGGACATTATGCCATATCGGACGTTTGAGCTCAAGATCGATCTCATTGACAGGGCTACTCGCGCCCCTCCCCCTAAATCCTCCTCCCCGTTGGGGCTGGGGACTTTTGGAATGGTTGGGGCGGCTCGGTACCCTCGGCGATGCGAATGCCATTAGTGCTACGTGCGAACGATCCATTTTCCGTGTTTTCTGCCGCCCTCTCGATCGACGATTTCGACGTTGCGTAACTTTTTTATCACATATCGAACACCGCTCTTAGAAAGCCCCGTTTCTGCAGCGAGTTCGTCGAGGGTAATCGAGGCGTTTTTCTTTAGGATGGCTATCATTTGGACTTCTGGATCGGTCTTTGTGTTAGTTTTGGCCTTTGTGTTAGTATCTGTCTTTGTGTTAGTATCTGTCTTTGTGTTAGTATCTGTCTTTGTGTTAGTATCTGTCTTTGTGTTCGTGTCGATTGCTTGGTGTAAAGGATTTCGGAAGAGATTGACGCGGAAGAAATCGTGGGTTTCGATGAATTCGGGTTGTGGTAGTCCGTATTCGCGAGCGGCTTCTTGGATGCGTTGCAAACCAGTGCCCCATGCTTCGATCAAGCCCATTTGATTAAAGACGTTTGCAATCGTTTTGTTTCTCTGTTTGGAATGTCCCTGCATCGCTGCTTCAACTGTTAGACCATTATAGAGCCCACCAGGTGAGGTTACTTCGAGGCGATCGTCGTAGATGGCGACTTGAATACAAGATTCCTGTGTTAAGTTTCGGTGGCAATGTGCATTGACGATCATTTCGCGGATAGCATTTGGGGGCAACTCATAAGATTCTTCACGAATTAATCCATTAATGTTTGCTTTTAATCGTATATTTCTCAATCTCTCCATAAATGGAGAGGGGGAATAGACAGGTTTACATGGATTGGCGGCCCGGTACCCCCGGCGTTGCCGGGGGCTACTCGCGGCAACCCCTAACGGGGTTTATGTGGATTGGAGTTTATGATATCCCCCGCCATGATGTTTCAACGGAAAAAGTAAATGTGGTAGCCATGGCGAGGAGCGCGTATTGCCAGCGGCAATAGCGCGACCAAGAGCGCGTATGGAGCCCGCAGGGCGATATAGCGCGACCAAGAGCGCGTATTGCCAGAGGCAATAGCGCGACTCAGAGCCCGTATTGAGCGCAAGGCGCGAGATAGGGCGACCAAGAGCGCGTATGGAGCCCGTAGGGCGATATAGCGCGACCAAGAGCGCGTATTGCCAGAGGCA
>ERZ1034719.957-NODE-957-length-14713-cov-6.644085_pt1 | contig 14713 bp, 10 predicted proteins | sample MGYA00520703_ERZ1034719 | MGnify/ENA primary metagenome ERZ1034719 (study PRJEB33766, sample SAMN09781716) | gut metagenome | biome: gut microbiome | host: Homo sapiens | place: Madagascar | study: EMG produced TPA metagenomics assembly of the PRJNA485056 data set...
GGCGAATACGGCGCGACGAGCATGATCGCGGGCTACACGCCCGGCAAGACCGCGACGATCTCCACCACGGTCTATCAGCTCTGGCAGACGAACAACGATGTGCTGGCGACGAAGTGGGTCTTGGTCAATATTGCGATCTCCGCCGTCGTGCTGCTGGCGGTCAACATGCTCGAGCGGCGTGACTTCCTCACGGATGCGAGCAAGGCGAGGAGGGCGAGAAGATGAGTTTGTCTGTTGATATTGAAAAAAAGCTTGGCGCGTTTCATCTGCGCTCACAGTTTGAAGCGCCGGACGAGACGATGGCGCTGCTAGGTGCCTCGGGCTGCGGCAAGAGCATGACATTAAAGTGCATCGCAGGCATCGTGACGCCCGACCGCGGGCGCATCGTGCTCGGCGGCCGCGTGCTGTTTGACAGCGAAAAGAAGATCAATCTGCCGCCTCAGCAGCGCAGGGTCGGGTATCTTTTCCAGCAGTACGCGCTGTTCCCGAACATGAGCGTGGAGCAGAATATCCTCTGCGGCATCCGCAGCGGCGACAAGGCGGAAAAGCGCCGCGTGCTGGCGGAGAAGATCCGCATGTTCCGCCTTGAGGGCCTTGAGAAAAAGCACCCCGCGCAGCTCTCCGGCGGTCAGCAGCAGCGCGTGGCGCTCGCGCGCATTTTGTGTTCCGAGCCGGAGGCGATTTTGCTCGACGAGCCGTTCTCCGCGCTGGACAGCTACTTAAAGTGGAATCTTGAGATCGAGCTTGCCGACCTGCTCGCGACGTTCAACGGCCCCATCCTCTGGGTCAGCCACGACCGCGATGAGTGTTACCGCAACTGCCGCAGCGTCTGCGTGATGGAAGACGGCCGGACCGGCGAGGTCACGCCGATGGACGAGATGATCCGCCATCCGGGCAGCGTCAGCGCGGCGCGCCTCGCGGGCTGCAAGAACTTCTTCGCCGCCGAGGCGAGAGACGGCAAAGTCTACCTGCCCGAGTGGAACGTGGCGCTGCCGCTTGCTGGCATGGAAAATACCTTTACGACGATTGGCATTCCAGACAATGCCGTCACCATGAGCGAGAACGGCGCCATGAGCTGCACCGTCTGCCGCATGATCCTCGGCGTGGAGGAGAACATTCTCCTGCTGCGTCCGGAGGGCAGCGCCGAAGGCGCGCCGATGCTGCGTATCACGGTTGGACATGAAAGTGATCTGCAAGCGGGGGCAGCCGTCCGCGTTGCACTGGACTACAGCAAACTGTTACTCCTGTGAATTGAAAAAGTGAGAGCAGGGCAATACCCAGCTCTCTTTTTCCGTCAAAATATAAATACAATTCGTAATATTCTGTCGAAATATAACGAAACACGGCGGTTTTGGACGTATGCCCAAAACCGCCGTGCCATATTTTCCTTACAGGCGCCCGTAGATGCGGGTCGTCTCGTGGATGGACTTTGCGAGCTTTTTGCTCGCCTCGCCGCTCAGCATGCGCCACTGCCAGTTGCCGCTGCTCGTGCCGGGGGTGTTCATGCGGCAGCCCTTGCCAAGGCCCAGATAGTCCTGCATCTGTGCGACAAACAACCTGCTCTGGCAGCTCATGCCGCCGCGGATGATGCCGGCGTTGAAGCCCTCCTCGTTATTGAGACCGAGGTACTTCTTCGCGAACGCGATGTCCGCCTTATCCGCCTCCGTGCGCCAGAGGGCGAGGGGCGCGTTGTCGTGCGTGCCGGTGTAGCAAATGCTGTTGAAGTTGCAGCTATGCGGCAGGTAGTCGCTCGGGTCGCGCGAGTCGAACGCAAACTCGAGGACCTTCATGCCGGGAAGACCGGAATCGGAGAGCAGCTGCACGACCTCGGGCGAGGGATAGCCGAGGTCCTCGGCGATGAAATCGAGGTCGCGGAACCAGCCGGTCAGCACGCCGACGAGCGACATGCCGGGGCCCTTGACCCAGCGGCCGTTTTTGGCGGTCGTCTCGCCGTAGGGAATGGCCCAGTAGCTCTCGAAGCCGCGGAAATGGTCGATGCGGATGACATCGTAGAGCTTCTGCGCGCCGCCGATGCGGCGGATCCACCAGCCGAAGCCGTCCTTCGCCATGGCCTCGTAGTTGTAGAGCGGGTTGCCCCAGAGCTGCCCGTCCTCGCTGAAGCAGTCAGGCGGGACGCCGGAGACCTCGGTGGGCACGTTGTGCTCGTCGAGCTGGAACATTTCGGGTTCTGCCCACACGTCGGCGGAGTCCATCGCTACATAGATGGGCAGGTCGCCGATGATGCGGATGCCGAGCGAGTGGATGTACGCCTTGAGCGCTTCCCACTGGCGGAAGAAGAGAAACTGAATGTAAGTGAAAAGCTCCACATCCTCGCGCAGCTCGGCGCGGTAGCGCTCGATGACCTCGCTGCTTGTGCGGCAGCGGATGTCCTCGTCGTCCCATTCCGTCCAAGACTTCATGCCGAAGTGGCGCTTGAGCGCCATGAAGAGGGCGTAGTTCGGCAGCCAGCGCTCATTTTCCCGCTCAAATGCCGCGACGGCCTCGCGGTCGCGCGTAAAGCCGCGCGTCTTGGCCTTTTCGAGCAGCGTGAAGCGACTCGCGTAGATTTTGCCGTAGTCGACATAGCGGGGATCGTCGCCCCAGTCGCAGGCGTTGACCTCCGCGCGCGTCAGGAGCTTATCTTTGACGAGCAAGTCCAAGTCGATGAAATACGGGTTACCCGCAAAGGACGAAAAGCTCTGATACGGCGAGTCGCCGTAGCTCGTCGGGCCGAGCGGCAAGAGCTGCCAGTATTTCTGCCCCGCGGCGGCGAGAAAGTCGGCAAAGTCATAGGCGGCCTTGCCCATCGTGCCGATGCCGTGGGGCGAGGGAAGGGACGAGATCGGCATCAGAATGCCGGAGGAACGTTCGATCAATGGAACCACTTCTTTCTGGAAAATGAAGGATGAAAGGCGTTAACCCTTTACCGCGCCTGCGGCCACGCCCTTGATGATGTACTTCTGGCACAGCAGGTAGAACACGATGACAGGGATGATGCTCAGCAGGATCAGCGCCATCGTCGCGCCGAGGTCGACGGTGCCGTAGCTGCCCTTGAGGTACTGGATGTGGATGGGGATGGTCAAGTACTTCGTGCGGTCGAGCACGAGATAGGGCAGCAGATAGTCGTTCCACACCCACATGATCTCGAGAATGCCGACAGAGATCATCGTGGGCCGCAGCATCGGCAGCACGACGGAGAAGTACGTGCGCAGCGGGCCGCAGCCGTCGATGGCGGCCGCCTCCTCAATTTCAAGCGGGATGGATTTGACAAAGCCGACGAACATGAAAATCGCAAGCCCCGCGCCAAAGCCGAGGTAGATGATGGGGATGGTCCAGGGGGTATTGAGCTTGAGGGTATCGGCCGTCTTCGACAGTGTGAACATCACCATCTGGAACGGCACGACCATCGAAAAGACGCAGAGATAATAGACCATGCGGCAGAATTTGCTGTCCACACGCGCGATGTACCACGCGGCCATCGACGTGCAGAGCAAAATCAGCGCGGTCGAGACGATGGTGATAAATAAGCTGTAGCCGGCGGATTTTAAGAACGGGTAGTTGCCGAACGTCAGGCCCTTGATGAAGTTCGCCCAGCCGGCAAAGCTCTCCGCGTTCGGGAGGGCGAACGTGTCGGTCTTGACATAGGTGTTGAGCTTGAAGGAGTTGATGACCACCGTGAGGACCGGCAGCACATAGATGACGCAGATGACGCCGAGCACGATGGAGAGGATCGTCTTGCGGCGGGCTTCTGCGGAAAGAGAGTGCTTGTTCATTACTGCTGCACCTCCTTTTTGCGGTTGGCACTGAGCTGGAGAAGACCGATGGTCGCGACGAGGATGAAGAACAGCACGGCCTTGGCCTGCGCGGTGCCGCGCGAGTTGGCGTTCTGCCCGTAGAACGTGTTGAGAATGTTCAGCGCGAGCATTTCGGTCTCTTTGATCGAGCTGCCGTCGGACAGGATGGTATAGGGCTGGCCGCCCGTGAGGGCGAGGTTCTGGTCGAAGAGCTTGAAGCCATTCGTAAGAGAGAGGAACGTGCAGATGGTGATGGAGGGCATCACATTCGGGATCGTGACTTTCCAAAGCGTCTGCCAGCGGCTCGCGCCGTCGATCTTCGCGGCCTCGAGCATGTCCTCGGGCACGGCTTGCAGGCCCGCGATGTAAATGATCATCATGTAGCCGATCTGCTGCCAGCACATCAGGATGATGAGACCCCAGAAGCCGAGCTTCGTGTTGAGCAGGATCGACGTGCCGTAGCGCGAGAGGATGCCGTCGAAGATCATCGACCAGATGTAGCCGAGCACGATGCCGCCGATGAGGTTCGGCATGAAGAACACCGTGCGGTACAGGTTGCTGCCCTTGATGCCCTGCGTGAGCGCGTAGGCCACCGCAAAGGCCAGCACGTTGATGAGCACGAGCGATATGACGGCGAACAGCGCCGTGAACCAGAACGAATGCACAAAGCTCGCATCCTGGAACGCGCGGCGGTAGTTTTCAAGGCCGACAAAATGCGCGTCGCTCGTGACCTTGAATTTGCAGAAGGAGAGATAGATGCCCTTGCAGAACGGATAGACAAAGCCGATGATGAACGCGCAGACCATCGGCCCCATAAAGAGCGGGAACCAGCGGCGGATCGGGCGGCGGATCATCGAGCTGTTGACCGCAGCGTTGCTGTGCTTATGTTTCAATTCGATCAACTCCCAGCCAAAGATAGAATATTGCTTTTGTTTCTGCACGGCGGGCGCTTCATGCGGCGCTCGCCGTGATATGCAGGGAGGGACGGGCGAAATCGCCCGCCCCTCTTATTTGTGCTTTTCAGATGCGCTTGCTTTTTTAAAAGCGGCTTAGCCGTTGGCGGCAGCGTACTGTGTGGCCCAGCCGTCGACAAACGCGGTCTTGACGAGCTCCCAGTTGGCATCGCTCTGGTCGGCGTCGTACTGGTTCATCGCGGAGACGAGCGCAGCGCGGTAAGCATCAACGTTCGGCTGGAAGTTGGTGACCCAGGGCATGATGTAGTTGCCGTTGGTGGTGTAGTCGTTGGCGTCGGCGAGGAAGCCGTTGGTGGATTCGGCAGCCTGCTTATAGGGCATGGCGGCGAATTCATCGACCAGCATACGGGAGACCTCGGGATCGGTGACCATCCAGTTCATGAATTCGAGCGTGGCCTGAATGTCTTCCTCGGAAGCCTTGGCGTTGACAGCCCAGCAGTTCTCGGTGCCGCAGTTGAGACCTGCGTTCTCTTCGCCCGCAACACCGCAGTAGAACGGGATCATGGACAGGTTGTCAAGACCGTACTGACCGTCGCCGGTACCGGTGAGCTTGGCCCACTCCCAGGAGCCGTTCTGATAGAACACGGCCTGCTCCTTGCCGAACTCGTCCGCCGCGTCAAAGCCGCCGGCAGCGAGATCAGCAGGATTCACGGCGCTGTTGTTGATGTACAGATCCCACAGGTTCTTGTAGTTCTGCATGTAGGTACCCTTGATGGAAGACGGGCATTCCTTCCAGGCGTCGGGATCGTCCACGGACTCGTAGTAATACTCGAGGTTCGCGAGGTGGCCGGTGAAGCGCCAGCTGGAATCGTCGCTCATGGAAGAGGAGGTGAAGGCATCGAAGCCGAGCTCGGAAGCACGAGCGTGGATGTCCTCAGCGACGGCCTTGAGAGTCTCAAAGTTCGTGATGTCGCCAAGCGTGTAGCCGGCCTTTTCGAGCAGATCTTCGTTGACGATGATGCCGTAGCACTCGTAGCAGTAGCCGATGGAGCAGAGCTTGCCGTCGGCGTCATAGAGGTTGTAGGCGTCGGTGTTGAGCTCGTTGGCAACGGCGGTGCCGCTCAGGTCATAGCAGTAGTCGCCCCAGGTGTCGACAGCGGCCTGGTTGCCCACGACGAACAGCGTCGGGGGAGCGGACTTGTCCATCTCGGCAGTCAGGGTCTCGTTGTAGGTGCCGGAAGCGGCGGTCACGACGGTGACGGGCACGCCGGTCTTCTCGGTGTACATGGCGGCGACCTTCTGCAGGGTCTCGTCGGCTTCGGGCTTGAAGTTCAGCCAGTAGACGCGGCCGGAGGCGGTATCGCCGTCGCTGTTGTCAGTGGAGTCATCCTTCTTATCGCCGCAGGCGACGAGAGAAAGCGCCATGACAAGAGCAAGGATCATTGCAAGATACTTTTTCATTTCATCAATACTCCTTTTCAAATTTATTTTCACGCGGTTCCCGCGGGAAAATCAGTGCTTGAGCTGCCGCACGGACGCACCCTCGCGCAGCGCGGTCGGCAGAGTGACATGGCGATGAACGCCGCGCCCCTCAATGATGTCGAGCAGGATCTCGACGCTCGCCTCTCCCATGGCGGTCATGGGCTGGCAGAGGGTGGTGAGCATGGGATGAATGTATTCCGAGACGCTGATGCCGTCGATGGCGATGACGGAGCAGTCCTCGGGGATGGAGCGGCCGCTTTCGCGCAGGGCGCGCATCGCGCCAATGGCCATGTCGTCCGCAATGGCGAAGACAGCCGTAAAATCGGCGGGGGAGCGCAGACGCTTTTGCATGGCGGCATAGGCGTTGGCAATGGTGAAATCTTCGGCGCAGATCAGGTCTTCCGGATGCTCTGTTAAGCCGAAGTCGCGCAGCGCGCGCTGATAGCCAAGGTAACGGAGCTGGGAGATCGAACTGTCGTCGGGGGCGGCGGACAGCACGGCGATGCGGCGGTGACCGTTTTTGTAAAGCTCGCTGACCGCGCGGTAGGCCTCCTGCTCGTCGGCGATGGAGACGGAGGAGTACGATTCCGGCGGAAGCGTGCCGTAGGAGTTGGTGTAGGAGCAGCAGACATAGGGCACGCCGAGAAGCGAAACCTCTTCGGGCGAATAATCGCTGCGCCCGCCGAGGAAGATAATGCCGCGCAGGCGCTTTTCCTTTTCCATCACCGCACCGCACTGAATCTCGTCGTCGCCCGATGGGATCTGGCGCATGACCATCGTGTAGCCCGAGGCGTCGAGCTTCTGCTCGATGGCGTGGATGATGTCGGTGTAGAAAGGGTTCTGCACACCGCGCACCACAAGGCCGACCGCGTCAGAGCGGATCTTGACGAGGTCGCGCGCGCTGTTGTTCGGCACATACCGGTGCGCCTCGATGACGGCGCGGACCCGTCTGCGGGAATCCTCACTCACGTCCGGACGGTCGTTGAGCACGCGGGAGACGGTGCTGACGCTCACGTCTGCGAGCTTTGCAATATCCTTGATGGTCATGCCGACGCGCCCCCTGCGATGATTCCGGAAACCTTACCGGTAACGTTTCCAATCCTTGCTTACAGCATAGTCCCCACAGCGGGCAAAGTCAAATGAAACTTGCCGCTTGTGGTAAAAATGGGGAAAACACACAAGAAATGTGCACCGATCATTGACAAAACAGCCAAAGGATAAGCTGGTGGCACTCTTAACGTTCAGCTTATGACGTGCCTGTACCACTTTATGAGCGGTTTATAGCAAAATGCGGGCCAAAATCGGCGTTTCTGTGCAGAAACGAAAAAATTCCCCGTTTTCCGCCGCTATGCGGCAGAAAACGGGGAACGATCTGTGGCTAAAAAAGCCTTACTTGAGCAGCAGCTCCGCGATCTGGATGGTGTTGGTGGCAGCGCCCTTGCGGACCTGGTCGCCGCAGCACCAGAGGTTCAGACCGCGCTCGTCGGTCAGGTCCTCACGAATGCGGCCGACATAGACGATGTCCTGATCGGACGTGTCGAGCGGCATGGGGTAGACCTTGTTCTTGAGGTCGTCGACGAGCTTGCAGCCCGGGGCGTTTGCGATGAGTTCCTTGGCACGCTCGACGCTGATCTTCTCCTTCGTGCGCAGCACGACGGATACGCTGTGGCTGCGGATGACGGGCACGCGCGCACAGGTGCAGCTGACCTTCATCTCGGGCAGGTGGAGGATCTTGCGGCCCTCGTTCTGCATCTTCATCTCCTCGCTGGTGTAGCCCTCAAAGGCCTCGCCGCCGATCTGGGGGATGATGTTGTACGCGATCTGATACTGGAAGACCTTGGGCTCAAGGCGTTTGCCCTCGGAAAGGGCCTTGACCTCATTGTTGAGTTCGTCGATGCCGCCCTTGCCCGCGCCGCTGACGGCCTGGTAGGAAGAGGCGATGATCGTCTCGATGGGGCTCTCCTTGGCGAGGGCGTTAATGGCCACGAGGGTCACGATGGTGGTGCAGTTGGGGTTCGAGATGATGCCCTTGTGCCACTTCACGTCCTCGGGGTTGATCTCGGGGATGACAAGGGGGACGTTCGGGTCGAGACGGAACGCGCTCGAATTGTCGACGAACACCGCGCCCGCCTTGACGATCGAGGGGGCAAAACGCTCGGCGATGTCGTTCTCGGCCGCGCCGAGGACGATATCAAGGCCCTCAAATGCGTCGTCAGACGCCTCGACGATGGTGCACGCCTGACCGCGGAACATGATTTTGCTGCCCGCGCTTCTGGCGCTTGCGATGGGACGAAGGGACGCAACGGGGAAGCTGCGCTCTTCGAGAATTTTGATCATTTCCTGACCGACGGCGCCGGTGGCGCCGAGAATGCCGACATTGACCTGTTTCATACTACATTCTCCTTCACAAAACTATTGTACAGGACACGGATGGCCTGTTCGAAATCTTTTTCTTCCACGCCCACGATGATGTTGAGCTCTTCGGGGCCCTGCGTGATCATGCGGATGTTCACGCCGTTTTCGCCGAGCTTGGCGAAAATTTTACCGGAAACGCCGGGACGGTACGCCATCTTGCGGCCAACGGCGGCGACGATGGCGATATGCTCCGTTACGGTTATCTTATTCGGCTGCACCTCTTTTTGCAGCTCGCCCAGCATTTCGTAGAGCGAGCGGGACACCTTGTCGGACGAGACGACGAGCGAGACGTTGTCGATGCCGGACGGGAGGTACTCGACGTTGACCTCGTGCTTGGCGAGCACGTTGAGAATTTTCAGGAGAGAGCCCGGCTCGCTCGACATGCCAGTCTTGGCGATGGTGATGATGGAAAAGCCCTTCTTGCCGGCGATGCCGGTGATGAAGCCGCCCTCTTCCATCTCGTCGCCGATGGACTCCAAGATCATCGTGCCGGGATGGTCGGGCGCGTTGGTATTGCGGATGTTGAGCGGGATGTTTTTCTCGCGCACGGGGAAGATCGTGCCCTCGTGCAGGACCTGCGCGCCGATGTAGCTCAGCTCGCGCAGCTCGCTGTAGGTCACGCGGCGGATGGGCTCGGGATCGTCGACGATGCGCGGGTCGGCCATCAGGATGCCGGAGACGTCCGTCCAGTTCTCATACACGTCCGCGCCGAGCGCCGCTGCCGCGAGCGCACCGGTGATGTCGCTGCCGCCGCGGGAGAACGTGCGGATGTGCCCGTCGGGCATCACGCCATAGAAACCGGGGATGACGACCTTGCGGTCCTCGGCGAGGGAGCGCAGCGCCGCGTAGGATGCGTCCTGATCGACGGTGCCGTCGAACTTGAACTTGATCCAGCGGGCCGCGTCGACGAACTCATAGCCGAGGTATTCGGCCATCAGCCGTGCGGAGAAGTATTCGCCGCGCGAGGCGAGCTCATCCTGGCTGATGCCATTTTTCATCTTGTCCCACAGCGCGTCGAACTCTTTGTCGAGGCTGATGTGCAGGCTGCATTCGGCGATGATCTCGTTGTAGCGGTCACGGATCATGGCGAAGATGTCCTCGCACGAAACGCCGTATTTGATGTGCGCGGCGCAGAGATAGAGAAGATCGGTGATCTTATGGTCGCCGGAGAAGCGCTTGCCCGGCGCGGAGACGATGACCACGCGGCGGGCGGGGTCGGCTTCCACGATGGACTTGACCTTGGCGAACTGGCGGGCGTCGGCGAGCGACGAACCGCCGAATTTCAAAACTTTGAGCATGGAGTTTATTCCTCTTCGGCCGCGTAGCGCGCAAGCAGCGCGTGCGGGTCGTCCTTTCGGTAAGATTCATAGGCGTCGAACGCCGCGCGGGCGCTGCACTCGCGGGTAAAGTATTCGCCCATGCAGCGGAACAGCCACTTGCACTGCGTGCCGGATAGGTTCACCGAGCAGGGGGTGAAGGAGTCAGCATAGAAGCTGCGGCAGCCGTCGGCGACGTCGAGACAGTCGCGCAGCACGTTCGAGCCGGTCGGGTAACCGCCTGCGCCCGCGCCGGAAAAGCTCTGCTTGCCAAAACGCGATGCGAACAGCGTGACGAGGTTGCCGGTGCCGTCGGTGTGCGCCTCGGGCGCGGAGGAGGGGAAAAGCGTCGGGCAGACGAACGCGGCCACGGCACGGCCGTTTTTCTCCGCTCGGGCAATGAGCTTGTAGGTCAGGCCCTCGTCCTTCGCCTTGGCGATGTCGCCCGCGGTGATGGACGAGATACCGACACAGGGGATGTCCTCTTCCCTGATGTTCACGCCGAAGGCAAGGTCGGCGGAGAGGACGATCTTGCGGCGCGCGTCCAGACCCTCGACATCTGCGGTGGGGTCGGCCTCGGCGTAGCCGAGCTCCTGCGCCTTGCGGAGCGCGGGCGCGTAATCCGCGCCGGAATTCGTCATGGCGGAAAGCATGTAATTCGTTGTGCCGTTCAGAATGCCCTCGACAGCCTTGATCTCATCAAGCTCAGACGCGCGGGAGAGGGAGGTGAGCCAGGGGATGCCGCCGCCCGCGGCGGCAGTGCAGCGCAGCGCCACACCTTTTTCTTTTGCAAGGGAGGTGAGCTCTTCAAAGTGGGCGCACATGAGCTGCTTGTTCGCGGTGACGATGTGCTTGCCCGCACGCATGGCCGCGCAGAGGTAGCTGTACGCCGGATCGATGCCGCCCATGACTTCCACCACAATATCAATCGAGGGATCACGCACGATCTCGTCGTAATCGGCGGTCACGGTGCATGTGAGCTCCGGGCGGGGACGGCGGGAGAGAACAGCTGCAACATGCAGATCGGTTCGCCCCTCGCACAGCTTATAAAAATGGGAACCGACGGTGCCGAAGCCCAGCAGCGCAATATTCACGGGGAATGACCTTCTTTCTTTTTTGGATACTCCGTCAAGTGCGGACGAATTTGTGACTTACGCCGAAACTGTCCGCGGAAGAAAAACACTTGACTTTTTGATGGAAACAATATAACATAGCGTTTGTGAAAATACAATAGGGAAAACAAAAAAACTTTTCCCGTGAGATACAGGAGGAAACATCCATGCAGTATCAGAGCACCCGTGACAAAAATTTAAAGGCCAGCAGCGCGCAGGCCATCTTAAACGGCCTTGCCCCCGACGGCGGCCTTTATACGATGGCGTCGTTTGACGAGGTCAAGTTCGACTATACTACTGTATTAAATATGGACACGATGTCCATGTCGACGAAGATCTTATCCAAGCTCCTGCCCGACTTTTCAGAAGCGGAGATGGCAAAACTCGTCCACGACGGCTATACCGGCAAGTTTGAGACCGACCACCTGACCCCGACCGTCCCCGTCGGTGAGGACTTCATCCTCGAGCTTTTCCGCGGGCCGACGAGCGCTTTTAAGGATGTGGCGCTCTCGATGCTGCCGCGCCTGATGACCGCGTCGAAAGAAAAGCTCGGTGTGGACGACGAGATCATGATCCTGACCGCCACGTCCGGCGACACCGGCAAGGCGGCGATGGAGGGCTTCTGCGATGTGCCGGGCACGAAGATCATCGTCTTCTACCCCCACGGCGGCGTGAGCGCCGTGCAGCAGGCGCAGATGGCGACGCAGGCGGGCGAAAACGTCTGCGTGTGCGCGGTACGCGGCAACTTCGACGATGCGCAGACCGGCGTGAAGAAAATCTTCTCCGCTGTCAGCAAGGATCAGCTGCTCGAGGGCAAGGGCGTTCGCCTGTCCTCGGCCAACTCCATCAACATCGGCCGCCTCGCCCCGCAGGTCGTCTATTATTATAGAGCGTACGCCGACCTCGTGCAGGCGGGCCGCATCCAGCCGGGCGACAAGGTCGACTACGTCGTGCCGACCGGCAACTTCGGCGATATCCTCGCGGGCTACTTTGCCAAGGAGATGGGCCTTCCCGTCGGCAAGCTCGTGTGCGCGTCCAACGCCAACAATGTGCTGACCGACTTCCTGCGCACGGGCCGCTATGACCGCCGCCGCCCCTTCTACAAGACAGTGTCCCCCTCGATGGACATTCTCGTCTCCAGTAACTTGGAGCGCCTGCTCTATCTCCTCTCCGGCGACGACAAGCTCATCGCGGATTTAATGAAGCAGCTCAGCGAAAACGGTGAGTACGAGGTGCCCGCGGACATGCTCGAAAAGCTGCACGAGCTCTTCTGGGCAGGCTTCTGCGACGACGAGGGTGCGAAAACCGCCATCGGCAAGGTCTGGAAGGACGACCATTACCTCTGCGACACGCACACGGCGGTCGCCTGGGACGTGGCGCAGCAGTACAAGCAGGCGAACCCCGAGCACAATGCCGTCGTCGTGCTCTCCACTGCCTCTCCTTATAAATTCCCCGCCGCCGTGCTCGAGGGCATCGGCGAAAAGGCCGAGGGCGACGAGTTCGACGTGATGGAGCAGCTCCACAAGGTCACGGGCGTGCCCGTGCCGAAGAATCTTGCCGACCTACGCTCCCGCGCGGTGCGTCACCGCGACGTGATCGACCGCGGCGAGATGCTCGACTACGTGCTCGGCAAGGCCGCGGCGGAAAAGTGATAAAGGAGAATAAACATGTATATTACCTGCCTTGATATGGAGGGCGTGCTCGTCCCCGAAATTTGGATCGAATTTGCCCGCGAGAGCGGCATTCCCGAGCTGACGCGCACCACGCGCGACGAGCCGGACTACGACAAGCTGATGAAATGGCGCCTGGGCGTGCTCCGCGAGCACGGCCTGGGACTCAAGGAAATTCAGGAGACGATCGCGCGCATCGACCCGCTGCCGGGGGCGAAAGAATTCCTCGACAAGCTGAGATCTGAGACGCAGGCCATCATTTTGAGCGACACCTTTGAGGAATTTGCACAACCGCTGATGAAAAAACTCGGCTGGCCGACCATTTTCTGCAACTCTCTCGAGGTGGACGGCGACGGATTCATCAGCGGCATCAAGATGAGATGCGAGCATTCCAAGCTTACGACCGTGCGCGGCCTTCAGTCCATCGGCTTTGAGACCATCGCCAGCGGCGACAGCTACAACGACCTCGAAATGATCGAAGCGTCCAAGGCGGGCTTCCTGTTCCGCACGACGGAAAAGATCAAGCACGACTACCCGCATCTGCCCGCTTTTGAGGGCTACGACGAGCTTTTAGCGGCCATCGAGCAGGTCATCCGCCCATAAGGGAAAAACAAATATCCAGCTCGAATAAAATAATATTCATTCAAAATTTGTTCATTTTGACGATTGACTTTTTTCTCCAAAAAATTATTATAATCAGGCGAAACGCAGGGGAAATTCTCCTGCAAGGCAAACATTTGTAATAAAATAGGAGGAGAAAAATGTTTAGCTTTCTGATCTGCCTCGCATTGCTGATCGGCGGCTACTTCGTTTACGGTGGCATCGTCGAAAAGACCTTCGGCCCTGACGACCGTGAAACGCCGGCTGTCAAGATCAACGATGGCGTGGACTACATGGTTCTGCCGCAGTGGAAGCTGTTTATGATCCAGCTTCTGAACATCGCGGGTCTCGGCCCTATCTTCGGCGCTCTGAGCGGCGCTCTGTGGGGCCCTGTGGTTTTCCTGTGGATCACCTTCGGTACGATTTTTGCCGGTGCGGTCCACGACTACTTCTCCGGTATGATGAGCGAGCGTAATGAAGGCGCTTCCATCTCCGAGATCTCCGGTATCTACCTCGGCGGCGCGATGAAGAACGTCATGCGTGTGTTCAGCGTGGTGCTGCTCGTCATGGTCGGTACGGTCTTTGCGGTCGGCCCTGCCGGTCTGATCCAGCTGCTGTTCACCAACGGCGGCAGCACCGGCATTGTGGCCAGCAAGCTGTTCTGGCTGGTCCTGATCCTGATCTACTACTTCATCGCAACGTTCCTGTCCATCGACAAGATCATCGGTAAGATTTACCCCCTGTTCGGTATCTGCCTGATCATTATGGCGCTCGGCGTGGCTCTGGGTATCTTCACCAAGGGCTACGAGATCCCCGAGATCTGGAACAACTTCGCTAACCTCCACCCGCAGGGCACTCCAATCTGGAGCTTTATGTTCATCACCGTTGCCTGCGGCGCCATTTCCGGCTTCCATGCCACGCAGAGCCCCCTGATGGCTCGCTGCATGAAGAGCGAGAAGCAGGGCCACTTCGTCTTCTACGGCGCAATGGTCTCTGAGGGTATCATCGCTCTGATCTGGGCTGCTGCCGGCTGCGCTCTCTACACCGGCGAAGAGCTCCTCGCTCTCGGCGGCGGCGGTTCCACCGCTGTTTACGATGTCTGCTCCAAGACCATGGGCGGCGTGGGCATCGCGCTTGCCATGCTCGGCGTTATCGCCTGCCCCATCACCTCCGGTGATACGGCGTTCCGTTCTGCCCGTCTTGTTCTGGCCGACTGGTTCCACATGGAGCAGAAGAGCTGGAAGAACCGTCTGATCCTCTGCGTGCCCGTCCTCGGCATCGGCGCGATCCTCGGCATCGGCAACGCCCTCGGCAAGATCGACTACACCATCATTTGGCGTTACTTCAGCTGGACGAACCAGACCCTCGCCATGATCGTTCTGTGGGCCGCTTCCATGTACCTCTTCTATG
>ERZ1034719.963-NODE-963-length-14646-cov-4.905421_pt1 | contig 14646 bp, 12 predicted proteins | sample MGYA00520703_ERZ1034719 | MGnify/ENA primary metagenome ERZ1034719 (study PRJEB33766, sample SAMN09781716) | gut metagenome | biome: gut microbiome | host: Homo sapiens | place: Madagascar | study: EMG produced TPA metagenomics assembly of the PRJNA485056 data set...
CGTCGAATGCTCGCATTCGTAAGGACATTTGACATAATTTATATGGCGAAGTAACTACATGAGGTAAACTACGCTGTGAAACAGCGGTTTTACGAATGGGGTTCTGAATAGTTATTTTTGTAATATAGAAAGGAGGCTATGTCTCATACATAGCCTCCCAAGCTGCCGTATTTACGGCTGTTTCCTTATTATTCGCAAAGCTTTGAGAATGCATCTGCCACGAACTGAACCTTCGTTCCAACCACTACCTGAACTGAGGTCTTACCAGGCTTGATGACTCCCGCAACACCTGCGGCCTTAATCTTCTTATCATTGACTGCGGTAATATCCTTTACCTCCAGTCTTAATCTTGTAACACAGTTATCAATGCTTGTGATATTATCCTTTCCTCCACAGCCCTCAAGAATGGCCTTTGCAATGGCTGTGTAATCATCACTTGCAAGTTCGATGCTCTTTTCCTTCTCTAAATCATCATCATCTTCTCTGCCAGGGGTCTTAAGATCCCATTTTTTAATGGCAAAGTAGAATACGAAGTAGAATACAACAAAGGCTGCAATTCCGAGCGGGATAATAAGCCATGTTCTCTGTGCTGCAGGAAGTGAGGATGAGAATAACAGATCCATCGCGCCTGCAGAGAAGCTAAAGCCTGCACGGAAGCCAAGTGCAACGGTAATCATGGTGAAAATACCGTAAAGTAATGCATAAATTACATAAAGTCCAGGAGCAAGGAACATGAAACCAAATTCAAACGGCTCTGTAACACCACAAATGAATGCGCAGAGTGCTGCGGAAGCAACAAGTCCGATCGCTGCTTTTTTCTTTGTGGTCTTCGCACATCTTACCATTGCAAGTGCCGCCCCCGGGATACCGAACATCATACAAGGGAAGAAGCCGGACATATACATTCCGAGGCTCCAGGATACATCTGCGGAGGTTTCACCAGCCCAGAAGTGCTGAAGATCTCCAAGTCCGATGGTATCAAACCAGAATACATTATTCAATGCATGGTGTAATCCGGTAGGAATTAACAGACGGTTCAGGAATGCATAAATACCGGCACCGACGATATCCATACCTACAATTGCCTCTCCCAGTGCAACCAGTCCGCCAAACAGTAACGGCCATACAAAAAGCAGTACTGCGGATACCAGAATGGAAACCACACCAGCGATAATTGCTACACAGCGCTTTCCGCTGAAGAAGGATAACCAGTCCGGAAGCTTGGTATTCTTGAACTTGTTATAGCACATAGAACCGATGATTCCGGCAAGGATTCCGATAAACGGATTCGCAATCTTGTTAAATGCCAGAGTCTTGGTTGCGCTGTCAGCGACAGACGGCATAATAGTAGTTACAACTCCGGTTGAAAGAAGTGTGGTGATCATCAACCAGGAAGCAAGTGCTGCGATTCCGCCTGTACCATCATTTTTCTCTGACATACCGACACCGACACCGATCGCAAACAGAATGGCCATGTTGTCAATCAAAGCGCCGCCGGCTTTCACTAAGAACAGACCGATTAAGTTCGCTGCACCCTGGATATCTCCACCCTGCATGGTTGCCGGACACAGCAAGTAACCAATACCCATGAGAATACCGCAGATGGGCAGTACTGCTACGGGAAGCATTAACGCTTTTCCCAGTTTTTGAAGAAATTTCATACTTTCTCCTCCTTTGTTTTTATAAAATTAAAATTGGATTAGTCCAATCCATTTTACGATATGATCCGGATACTTACTCAACCTTGAGTACCGCCTCATCCGGTGAGACCCCGCCTTCCTTCAGCAGGCTTATTTGGGAATAATCATCGGTATTGCACACGACAACCGGAGATATGATATTAAGTCCGGCCTCCCTGATCTGATCAAGATCTGCTTCCATTAACAGATCTCCCTGCTTTACCTGATCCCCTGCTGCTACGTGTACATGGAAGGGCTTTCCCTTTAATGTAACTGTCTCCAGTCCGATATGAATCAGAAGCTCTATTCCCGCAGCGGTTGTCATGGTAATCGCATGCAGGGTATCAAACACCATCGTTATTTCTCCATCCGCCGGAGCGAAAATCTTTCCTTCTGAAGGAATTACTGCAAACCCATCACCCAGTATTTTTTCTGAAAAAGTGGGATCAGGAACCTCCGTAAGTGGTGTCACATTTCCCACACAGGGTGAACAGATCACCTTTTCCTTTGTCTTTCCTTTAAAAAAACCTAGCATGACTGCTCCTTTCCGTCGATATAAATTCCTACAATATTTAATTCTTTATCAAGAAGAACAAAATCTGCTTTTTTACCTTCCTCAATGCTTCCTGTCTGATCGAAAATGCCGATTTCCTTAGCCGGATTCTCCGTTGCACACATCACCGCATCCTCCAGTGGAATACCTGCATTTTTTACAACAAATCTCATACAATCCATCAGGTTCGTGGCAGATCCGGCAATCGTACCATCATGAAGCGTTGCCAGATTTCCTTTTACCACTACGGGTTGTCCTCCCAGAGTATACTCCCCATCCTTTAATCCGGTTGCTCTCATGCTGTCACTGATTAAAATCACCCGTTCTGCACCAAACATGGCAAAGGTTGCACGGATTACGGACGGATGAACATGTACCCCGTCACAGATTAATTCCACATGACACGACTGAGAATCCCTGACTGCACCGATCACTCCCGGATTCCGGTGATTCAACGGTGGCATTGCATTATACAGATGCGTTGCATGGGACGCTCCATGCCGGATAGCCTCACATGCCGTATCATAATCCGATACTGTATGGGCTATGGATATTACCACCTCTGATTTTGTCCGGTCAATGAACTCCATTGCTCCGGGCTCTTCCGGCGCAATATCCACAAGCCTGATCAACCCGTTCGCAGCATCCTGAAGCTGTCTGAAATACTCGTAATCACAGGGAATGATATTTTCTGCCGCCTGAGCACCCTTCTTGGAAGTACTGATAAACGGTCCTTCCATATTAATACCGACCAGATGTGCTCCTCCCTTATAGGAATATGCACCGGCATTCTTCATTACCGCAAGGAGCTCATCCTTCGGAATCGTCATGGTTGCCGGACAAACCGATGTTACTCCGACACCGGCCTCATATGCAGTTATGATATCCAGGGCTTCCTGCGTTCCATCACACATATCCGCGCCCTTGCACCCGTGAAAGTGAATATCTACGAGTCCCGGAATCATGTATAGTCCGGCAGCGTCCACCACCTGTCCGTCACCATCCGATTTTTCAAGGACTACGGAAAACCGGTCACCGGTCACGGTAACATCACCCTGTACAAACCGGTGATCCGATGTAAAAACATTCGCATTCTTTATAATCATTATTCCATACCTCTATCCGCTCTGTTTACTTACAGCTTCTCTTAAACGAACGATGCAGGGATTTTACTCAGGGCTGCTTCATCAGCTACCAGCGTAACATCATTATGCAGCTGAAGGACTGATGCCGGAACCATCGGTGTAATCGGTCCAAAGAACGCATCCCTTACAATATCAGCCTTACCCTCACCATTGGCAATGATGAGAATCTTTTTCGAGCGCATAATCGTCTGGATTCCCATGGTATATGCCTGCCTCGGAACTTCCTCAGCAGATGCAAAAAATCTCTTATTTGCTTCAATGGTTGACTGTGTCAGGTTCACACAGTGAACCAGCTTATCAAATGCATCTGCCGGCTCATTAAAACCGATATGTCCGTTATGGCCGATACCAAGGAGCTGTAAGTCCACACTTCCCATGGATTGAATCAATTCCTCATATCTTCTGCATTCCTTTTCGGAATCCAGCTCCATGCCGTCCGGCAGATGGGTATTCTCTGCCGGAATATTCACATGGTCAAACAGATTCTGATGCATAAAATAATAATAGCTCTGATCATTCTCACGGCTGATTCCCTTATACTCATCCAGGTTCACCGTTCTTACCCCGGAAAAATCCAGATCCCCATTGCGATACCATTCGATCAGCTGCTTGTAAAGGCCGACCGGAGTGGAGCCTGTTGCCAGTCCGAGCACACAGTCAGGCTTCATAATGATCTGTGCGGAAACAATGCCGGCTGCCTTTCTGCTCATTTCCTCATAATCTTTCGCTTTATATATTCTCATTTCATTTACTCCATTTCACATATTTTACTGCGGACCGGGAGCACCATCGATGGAGCAACGCTCAGCTCATCAATTCCCATTTGTACAAATCGCTCGGTAAGTGCTGTATCTGCACCAAGCTCTCCACAGATACCGACCCACCTGCCATGCTTATGAGCCCCGTCAATTGTCCTTTGTATCATCCTTAGAACCGCCTCATGATGCGGATTGTAGAACCGGTCCAGCTTACTGTTCTGCCGGTCAATTGCCAGTGTATACTGGGTTAAATCATTGGTTCCGATGCTGAAGAAATCTACAAGCTCTGCAAGCTCCTCACTCATCATGACTGCTGCCGGTGTCTCCACCATAATGCCCTGCTCCGGAATGGTATACGGAACCTTCTCTTCCTCCAGCTCCTTTGCCACCTCTTTAACAATTTCTCCAATACTCTTGACCTCTTCTACCGAAATAATCATCGGATACATGATCGCAAGATTTCCATATTTAGCAGCTCTCAGAAGAGCTCTCAGCTGTGTTTTAAAAATATCCGGCTGTTCCAGACAAATCCGGATCGCGCGGTATCCCATTGCCGGATTATCCTCCTGTCCCAGTCCGAGATAATCCACATTCTTATCCGCTCCGATATCCAGGGTTCTTATAACAACCTTCTTTCCGGCCATCATCTGCAATACCTGACGATAGGCATTGAACTGTTCGTTCTCATCCGGAAGCTCAGATCTGCCAAGATACAGGAATTCACTCCGGAATAACCCGATACCCTCAGCATCATTCTCAAGCACATAAGCCACATCCGAGACACTTCCGATATTGGCAAAGACATGGATTTTCTTTCCGCTTTTCGTAACGGATTCCCTGCCTTTATAATTCTCTAAAAGACGCTTCTGCTCCTGTTCCTCCTCCTGCTGTACCCTGGCCAGATGAATTTCGTTTTCATCCGGATCAAGGAAAAAGGCTCCCTTTTTACCATCCACAACAGCCATGGTTCCGTTCTGAAGCTTCTCTGGTTCAAGCGGTACGCCGATCAGTGCCGGAATACTCATCATACGGGCAAGAATCGCGGTGTGCGAATTCGTTGAACCGTGAACGGTAACAAAGGCTAGAATTTTGTTCTTGTCCATCTGGACCGTTTCACTCGGTGTCAGATCATCTGCAACAATAATGGACGGTTCGAGCTTACTCCAGTCCATCTGTTCCTCTCCGGCAAGGTTACGGACCAGCCGGTTCGAAATATCCCTGACATCCGCTGAGCGTGCCTGCATGTACTCATCATCCATATTGGCAAACATTTCCGCAAAATTATCACCGGTAACCGCTACCGCATACTCTGCATTCACTTCTTCATTCCGGATCAGATTGTGTATGGCATCCTGATAATCATCGTCCTCAAGCATCATCTGATGAACCTCAAAGATTGCCGCATTGACCTCTCCGACCTCCCGCATGGCCTTCTCATACAGCTCACCAAGCTGACTTAGCGCCTGTTCCTTAGCCTTCTCAAGACGCTCCAGTTCTTTTTCCACATGATCTACATGGATTCTCTTGACAAGGTGATCTTTTTTCTTCAGAACATGGACAGGACCGATTGCAATTCCTTTATATACGGATTTTCCAATATATTTCTCCATTTTCCACCCTCTCATATGATTCACCGGATTCTGGTTTACAGATTCTCCCGGAAAAACCTCTCCATTGCCTCATAAGCAGCATCCTCATCCGGTCCCTCGACCGAAACCTCGACCGAATCACCATGCTTAACGCCCATTCCCATGACAGCCATAAGCTTGGTTGCGGCGGCGCTCTTTCCCTTGCAGGTCAGCATCACTGTACTTTGGAACTGTTTGGCTTCCTTAACCAGAAGACCTGCCGGTCTTGCATGAATACCAATTTCATCCGTAACCACGTAAGTAAACTGTTTCATCCGTTTCTCATCTCCCGTTTCCATTTTTGACGAATTGACAACCGATAGATTCTGCATTCTGTTATCATTTTGTTAATTTGCACAATCATCTGGTCTTCTGCGTCTGTCTATATATACATATTAACCTATGTTTTCGTTTTTGTCCAGTCATTTATTTTAAAACTGCACAATTGCCGTAAAATTCAATATTATTTTGTTTTTTTCAGACAGTTTTTGCAAACCGCTTATACAGCTCCACATGGTCATAAATACACCGCCAGCCACTGTGTGCATTCACGGTGGCGCAGATATATTCCTTTCCTGACTCATCCATTCCATAGCTTACCGCACAGCTTCCGGACTGTGCCACGAAGCCGGTTTTTCCACAGATCACTTCGCCGCCGGTATCCTTATCCTCAATTCTTCTTAAGAACCAGTTGGAAATCTGGATGCCCTCCGGGTGCTCCGGCGTGGACGAGGTTGTGTACTTCTTCGTTGATAACACCTCCCGGCACTGCGGATGATCAATGGCCGCCTCCAGAATCATGGCAATATCATAAACCGTACAGTAATGATTTTCGTCATACAAACCGACACAATTCGTAAAATGTGCTGTATCCGAAAGCCCAAGCTCCTTCAGCTTTTCATTCATCATATCTACAAAGGCTTCCTGGGAGCCCGCCACATAGGTTGCCAGTCCGAGTGCTGCATCCCCTCCCGAGCACAGCACCGTTCCGTAGAACAGATCTTCCACGGTAACCACTTCATTATTTGAAAATCCAACCGCACTGCAATCGTGCACATAACTGTAATTTGTAATTTCCGGTGTGATTTCAAAGGTATCCGACCAATCTGTCACATGCTCTGCTGCCACAAGCACAGTCAGCACCTTCGTCATGGACGCCGGATTAATTCTTGTATGCGCATCCCGGTCAAAAAGGATATTTCCTGTGGCAAGATCAATGAAAATACCATTCGTACTCTGCACTTCATCATCTACAGAAGTCGTAGCATCTGTTGTCTGCGCCGTATAAACCTTCTGTTCCTTCAGTACCTGTGCCTGCTCTTCCTCCGCCTGTTCCAAAAGTGCTGTCATATCAGGGAGTGAAGCCTGAACTCCTGATACAATAACCTGCTGCCTGTGATCGTCCGTCACTAACTGCCGTAGTCTATGGTTCACTTCATCAGCAGATAATTTTCCATTTGATATATCCGGACTTCCTGATTCCGTATCGAGTGAGTCGATTTTCTGATCATTTGGCGAATCTTCTTGTGCATTCCCGCCATCTTCTATATTCTGTTGAGATTTATCAACTTCCACCTGAGCATCATCTGCTCCCGCTTGTAAATCACCTTCCGAACCATCCGACGTCTGTGTCACATCCTCTGAAACTGCGGGTGAAACAGCAACACCTGTGTCAGTTTTTGTCGGAGCCGGATACCCCTGTATTCCTCGTACAATGCTTCTTCCATTTATAATAAGAATTACCGTAGCCAGTATGATCCCGGCAATGGGAAACAGTCTGCGCATCAGCATACGAATCATCTGCTGCTTTTTTTTGCGCTTCCGCATCTCCTCATTCCGTGCATTTCTCCGTCTGCGGCGTTCTTCATATTCTTCATCAAATTCTTCTGACATTTACCTTCTCCAAATCTATTAATCTATCGGTTCTTATGGATTTATCCGTTTTTAGGAAAAAATCATCTGAAACAATCACTCATCTTTTATCCGGTTATCATTTATCAGTAATCTGAACTCGTCACATACCTGTCATTATAACACAATTACCAAAACCCACACAACCACTGTCCCTTTTGATTATCCGCAATTTTTTTCATTATATTCCCATAGAACAGTTCAAAAAAAGGACCTCCCGGTATGCCAATACCGGAAGGTTCCATCACTTCTTACTGCTTCTAATTATTTCTTATTATTTATTTCTTATTATTTGTTCTTACCTGATTTGAAATCTAATCCAATTACGTGTCTCGCAACACATAACTTAACCTTCCGGCTCTTATGCCCCAAATGCCTTGTAAGCCTTGTTTAAGAAGATCATATAGAACACCATTCCAACAAGTGCTGCGATTGTAGCGATTACTGCAAGAAGTGCTCCAATAATATTTAGGATCGGGATCAGGCAGAGAACACTTGCCACGATGCTTGCAATTGTTGTCCAGAGTGCAATCTTCCATGCCCTGTCACCGGATGCTGCTGCTTCCTCTGCCCCAAAGGATCTTAATGCGGATGCAGCAGAAATACATACATAATAAGTAACTGCTAAAGATAAAGCGCTTCCTCCAATACTGAAGAGTGTACCAATTACGGAAGTTCCGGTTGCGGATAAATTATTTGCAGCATTTGCAATACTATTTACCACCCAGCCCAGAATCGTAAACCAGAATGCCTTTTTGCATTCCGCAATGTCCTCACCAACGGTCCAAAGACCCATCAGGTTCAGAATGGTGAATACCATAGTTGCAACCATTGCAATACTATTCACGAACGGAAACGGAATTACCAGCAATACCTGGCATATGATCGCACCAACTGTTGCAATAAACATGTTTTTCAGGCCCTTACCTGCCTTAAGATAGTTTGACATACTATCTCCTCCTCTTTTTCACTATGTAATTTTACGCTGCATGATCCATAAATAGTACTATTCTCTGCTGCTTTCATGCAATCGCCTTTATCTTATACTTTACCATGTTGAAGTATCGTCTGCAAGTAGTACCTTAGTAATCAAATATAAAAATCCCCCGAAAGCCATCGCACAGCCTCGGGGGACATTTCATCTTATTTAAAATCCCTTAACAGGATCCATACTCTGTTTCAGCTTATTCAAAAGGAATTACCGCTCCATCATAAGTATTGTTGATATAATCCTTGATTTCCTGTGAAGTAAGAACCTCGACAAGAGCTTTGATCTTGTCACTGTTTTCGTTTCCTTCCTTAACAGCAATAACATTTACATAGGTCTTAGCTGCTTCGGAATCAGCCTTCTCATAAGCAATAGCATCCTTTGCTACAGAAAATCCGGCCTCCAGTGCATAGTTGCCATTTAATACCATGAATGCAACCTCGTCCTTTACTCTCGGAACCTGAGCTGCTTCAAGCTCAACGATATCTACATTGTAGGGGTTCTCTACGATATCATTCTTGGTTGCGGTAAGTCCTGCCCCTTCCTTTAAGGTAATGATGCCATTATCCTGTAACAGAAGAAGTGCTCTTGCTTCATTTGTGGTATCGTTCGGTACGGCAATGCTGTCACCGTCTGCAAGTTCATCCAGGGAAGCCTTTGTTCCGGGATAAATACCAAACGGCTCATAATGAATACCACCTGCATTTACAAGGTGTGTTCCCTTTTCTTCGTTGAAGCTCTCAAGATAAGGGATATGCTGGAAGTAGTTTGCGTCAAAATCACCGCTTTCTACAACCTCATTCGGCTGTACATAATCATCAAATACGGTCACCTGAAGGTCATAACCCTTTGCCTCCAATAAAGGCTTTGCCTGCTCAAGAATCTCTGCATGAGGTGTTGCGGAAGCCGCAACCTTGATCACCTTATCGTCTGCAGATGTGCTCTTTCCGCAGCCTGCCAGTGCAGATACAACGAAAGCACCGGTAAGTACTACTGCTAATAACTTTTTCATATTCTTCTCCTCCCTCAGTAAGGCTTTCTCCGTTGTATAAACAGTAACTTTATTCTTTATTCCTCACTGACTGTCTTTTCGGAACAGTATAGCCTCATTTACCCACCTTGTCAATAGGTAAATGTTTTTCTGCTCCGAATTCTTTTATAGCATACTTTTTTATCCAATTCAAGTCATGATACCACAGCTTAATCCAACTCCGTCTTTCCGGTATAAAGCTCATGATACCGGCCATTCTGTGCAAGCAGTGCGTCATGGTCACCACGTTCGATGATCTCGCCCTGCTCTAAAACCATGATGGCATTGGCATTCCGGACGGTTGACAGACGGTGTGCAATCACGAGGGTGGTTCTCTCTGCCATCAGGCGGTCCATTCCCTTTTCGATATGCTTCTCGGTTCTTGTATCAACAGAGCTTGTCGCTTCATCCAGAATCAGGATCGGTGCCTTGGAAATGGCGGCCCTTGCAATATTAATGAGCTGACGCTGTCCCTGGCTTAAGTTTGCACCATCACCCTCAAGAACGGTATCATATCCATGCTCCAGACGGATGATAAAGGAATGGGCACTTGCCATTTTTGCTGCCTGCTCCACCTCCTCATCCGTTGCGTCAAGCCTTCCATAACGGATATTTTCACGTACCGTTCCGGTGAAAAGATGGGTGTCCTGCAATACCATCGCAATGTTTCTTCTTAAAGAATCCCTTGCAATCTGCGTAATCGGGAAGCCATCCATCAGGATCTGCCCGGAGTCAATGTCATAGAAACGATTGATCAGGTTCGTGATCGTCGTTTTTCCCGCACCGGTAGAGCCTACGAAGGCAATTTTCTGACCCGGCTTTGCATACAGGGAAATATGCTTCAAAATCGTTTTATCCGGAAGATAACCAAAGGTAACATCCTTCAGGGTTACAGCCCCCTTCACCTCTGCATAATAATTCAGCTCATTTTCATGTGCCGTTCCCTCCGGCTTTCCATGCTCTTTCACAAAAGCATTCGCCTTCGGGATCACATAATAGTGCTTACCATCCTCAGTTTCTTCTATGGTAATGGCATTCTCTACATCCTCTGCCTCGGGAGCCTCATCCATCACCGCAAAAACACGCTCTGCACCGGCAAGTGCCGAAAAAATCGTATTAACCTGCATGGCAACCTCATTGATCGGGCGGGAAAACTGTCTGGAATAATTGACAAATACGGTAAGTCCGCCAATATCAAATCCACGCAGCACGCACAGAATACCACCAATAGCTGCTGTTAAGGAATAGCTGACCTGTCCCATATTTCCCATGACAGGTCCCATAATTCCACCAAAAAACTGTGCACGGATCTGCTTGCCGCGAAGATCCTGATTCAGATAATCAAACTCTTCTCTCGCACTTTCCTCATGGTTAAAGACCTTAACCACCTTCTGACCGGTAATTGTCTCTTCAATATATCCGTTCATCGTGCCAATGGCCGCCTGCTGTGCCTTATAATACTTCCGGCTTCTCTTGCCGATTCCGGATACCGCCTTTAACATCAGTGGAACCATGACAATCGTAATCAGTGTCAGCCAGATATTCGTATAAATCATCAGGCTCAGGGTTCCAATAATACTGATTGCTCCGGAAATCAGCTGCACTACAGTATTATTCAGCATTTCACCGATGACATCCACGTCATTGGTGAAGCGGCTCATGACATCACCGTTATTATTAGTGTCATAATAACGCACCGGAAGCTTCTGCAGCTTTTCAAACAATTCGTTACGCAGTCGCTTTATCGCATCCTGGGAAATCGTAACCATAATTCTGGACTGTAAATACTGTGCGGTAATTGCCACGATATAAACAACCGCCATGGTAAATACCCCCTGAATCAGTCCTGCAAGGAGCTGAGTGCCTGTTTTACCGGTATCGGTCAGTCCGTTAATGATCGGACGCAGCAGATACGAGCCTGCAAGGTTTCCTGCCGTACCTGCTATAATACATAAGAGTACGATCAGCAGCTTCCATTTATCCTTTGCGATATAAGAAAAAAGACGCTTGATCGTTGCTTTGGTGTTCTTCGGCTTACCACCCATCATGCCGCGTCCACCAGGACCTCCCGGTCCGCCAGGTCCGCCGTGTTTTCTTCCTCCCATTGGCTTTCCGGACATTTCATCCTCGTTCGAAGGGTTCAGCTTTGCTTCATATTTTCCGGTAAGATAATCGAGTCGTTCCTGTTTCATGATGCTGCTCCCTCCTTTTCTTTATCCATCTGGGAATAGTATATCTCCTGATATGCCTCACAGGAAGCAAGCAGATCCTCATGTTTTCCGAATCCGACGATCTTACCATCGTCAAGTACCATGATTTCATCCGCCTCCTGCACGGAGCTGATACGCTGTGCAATGATAATTTTCGTCGTATTCTTCAGCTCTCCGGCAAAGCTTTCACGGATCTTCGCCTCTGTTGCGGTATCCACGGCACTTGTGGAATCATCCAGAATCAGGATCTTCGGCTTCTTTAACAGGGCACGTGCAATACAAAGACGCTGCTTTTGTCCGCCGGACACATTGACGCCGCCCTGACCTAAATCCATCTCATAGCCTCCGGTAAAGCTGCTTACAAAACCATCTGCCTGTGCGGCCTGCGCAGCCTTGCGCACCTCCTCCATGGAAGCATTTTCATCCCCCCACATCAGGTTTTCCAGAATGGATCCGGAAAACAGCACGTTCTTCTGCAGCACCATGCCGACACCCTCCCGCAGGTTTTCCAGGGTATAATCCTTGACATTCACGCCATCCACGAGGACTTCTCCTTCATCGACATCGTATAATCTCGGGATCATCTGTACGAGTGTTGTTTTACCACTGCCGGTTGATCCGATGATTCCCAGGGTCTGACCACTTTTTACTGCAAAGCTGATATGGGAAAGCACCGCCTCTTTGTTTTCCTTATAATAACGGAAGGAGACATCGCGGAATTCCACGCGTCCGCTCGATACAATTTTATCCGGCTCCTTGCAGTGCTCATCATTCAGATCAACCTCCGTATCAAGAATTTCACGGATACGGCTTAAGGATGCCAGTGCTCTTGAGCTTTGCAGGATGACCATAGCCAGCATCATTAAGGACATCAGGATCTGTACAATATATGTGGTAAAAGCAGTGAGGTCACCGACCTGCATATTCCCTACGATAATCTGCCTGCCGCCAAACCATACAACAGCAAGTGTCGTTCCATTCATCATGAGCATCATCAGCGGCATTACAATAATAATCGTCTTAAATGCACCCAGACTGGTCTGCTTTAAGTCTTCGTTGGAGACTGCAAACTTCTTTTCCTCATAGTCACCACGGACAAAGGATTTGATCACGCGGACATTTGTAAGCATTTCCTGAATATTGGAGTTCAGTGCATCGAGCTTCTTCTGCATGATCTTGAACTTCGGGAATGCAATCTTAATTAAAACTGCAATAGCTCCGACCAGAATCGGGATCACGATCAACACAATCACCGCCAGCTCCGCATTCATGACAAACGCCATAATCAGTGCACCAATCAGCATTCCGGGTGCACGAAGCATCATCCGGAGAGCCATGTTAATCAGGTTCTGTACCTGTGTAATATCATTGGTCAGACGGGTAACCAGGGATCCGGTACTGAACTGGTCAAGATTGGCAAAAGAAAAGGTCTGTACCTTATCAAATGCATCCTTTCTCAAATCTGCGGCAAAGCTGACTGCTGCCTTCGCGCCAAAATATGCGCCGCCAACACCACCTGCCATCATAAGAAGTGCTACTAAAATCATCAATGCGCCGGTTCCTGTAATATAACCGACACTTCCATTCGCCACACCGACATTAATAATATTTGCCATAAGCTTCGGCAGAACCACTTCTCCAATGACCTCCACGATCATCATTAGCGGTCCGATAATAAATGCCGGCAGATACGGTTTAATATACTTCCAATATCTTTTCATCGTCTTCCTTTCCTTGCATCTGCTTCAAAATATACTGCAATATTCCTGAATAGTTACTGTAATTTAACCTTTGGTTTTTAAGTTTAATGATTTGATTTTTTAATGTCAATGAAATCCCAAATGTTTCATAAAAAATTCATAAATCTTTCGTCAATTTGACGAATTTATCTTCTTCTGGTCTTGTCAAAAAGTTCAAAATTGGTACTTTCAACAATACCAGTATTGTTTATACTAAATAGCAACATCAGTGTCATACATACCCTGCAGCAGGAGCTATTCCAATATAGCTGCCCTGCACTATGACCTGTTTAATATTTATATGAAAAGAGGAGTAACCTATGAAAGAACACAAGCAACTAATGAAAATCGCATTTACCGGCCTTATGGCTGCACTTTCCTATGTGGTATTTACCTTTTTACAGATCCGGATTCCGCTTCCGGGCGGTGATGCCACTTCCATCCATCTCGGAAATGCCATATGTGTTCTCGGTGCCCTGCTGCTCGGCGGCTTATATGGCGGATTAGGTGGTGCCATCGGAATGACAATCGGTGATCTGCTTGACCCGGTTTATATTGTCTACGCACCGAAAACCTTCTTATTAAAATTATGCATCGGTTTAATCACCGGACTTGTTGCCCACAAAATCGGACACATCACGAAAGAGACCGATAACAGAAAGGTCTGGAAATGGGTGATCCTTGCTGCAGCTGCCGGATTATTATTCAACGTGATTTTTGATCCTTTAATCGGCTATCTTTACAAGCTGCTGATTCTTGGAAAACCTGCTGCAGAGCTTACCCTTGCATGGAATGTAACCGCTACCTCCATCAATGCCGTAACCTCTACGATCGTTTCAAGCGTTGTTTACATGGCCCTTCGTCCCGCCCTTAAAAAGGCCGGATTATTCATGGAATTGTAGTAACATCCCGTATCATCGCAAACTATAAAATAAAAGTAACTATTCAGAACCCCATTCGTAAAACCGCTGTTTCACAGCTTGAGTTTTACGAATGGGGTTACTT
>ERZ1034719.968-NODE-968-length-14622-cov-53.514245_pt1 | contig 14622 bp, 20 predicted proteins | sample MGYA00520703_ERZ1034719 | MGnify/ENA primary metagenome ERZ1034719 (study PRJEB33766, sample SAMN09781716) | gut metagenome | biome: gut microbiome | host: Homo sapiens | place: Madagascar | study: EMG produced TPA metagenomics assembly of the PRJNA485056 data...
GAATATTAACAGTGTATATATTCGGTTAACATAATATTTATTTATATTAGTATTTATGTATATATTTATTTATTCATTTAGTTACATAAATCACGCTGCAAAAAAATTTTGCAAAATTACAAAAATTCTATTGACAAAAAAATTTATTTATGTTATAATTGACTCGTGGAGCCTGCTTGGAATCGACCGGTCTTTCAGGTTCCAAGGAGGTACCATATGAATAAGCTAAAAAAGCTACTTAAGGGGATGGCACATCTTCCCATTAGTGTCACCCCTAACTACATTAAAATTCCAGTCACTTTATTAAAGCCCAATCAAGAGAACGCGGATTTATTCAATGCGATACTGAAAGAGCTAGAAGATGATCCAAATTTCTGCAAGCTCCAACGAAGTGACTCAGGAGGAATCTCAAAAAGCAAGCTAAGATTACCAGCTTACGACTATACCATTCGTAAGAACAGTGCGGAGCTAACGATACTAAGCATTGAAGGTATGTATCGTATACAATTCCGTTCAGAAATCTATGTCAATGAAAATACTGGCGAAAAAATGTCAGGAAGAAAAGCCTTCCTTGAATTTCAAAGCCTATGTAAAGCAAACGGTATTTTTTTGGAAAAGTATGCAATTGAGAACGGATTGGAAGTTAAAGCGACAATTGAAAATCCACTAATCAAATTGGATAGACAATCTTATCGAGATTTAACAATTCGTAATACAGTTCATCACATAGACTTTCATTCAAGTTATGCTGGAGGATTAGCTAATACGTATCCAGAGTTTGCACCATTGCTTCAAATGATGTATGAAAAGAGAAAAGAAAATGAGAAGTTCAAAGCTATATTAAATTTCACAGTTGGCTTTTTTCAATCTCAATACACAGGATATAGATTTGCTAATTTATCAAAGGCAGCAATCGAAGATAACAATCGTAGAGTTCGTGAAGTTGCTAAAGCAGTTGAAGAAGCTGGAGGAGTTATCTTGCTGTATAATACCGATGGATTCTGGTATGCAGGAGAAATCTATCATGGACCAGGAGAAGGCAATGCCTTGGGTGAATGGATCAATGATCATGTTAATTGCACATTTAGAGCAAAGTCAGATGGTTGCTATGAATACATTGAAGCAGGAAAATATACCCCAGTTGTAAGAGGATATACAAACCTTGATAGAATAAAGCCACGCGACCGATGGCAATGGGGTGACATTTATTCATCAGAGCCAGAGTTATACATGCTGACTAAAAAAGGAATAGTATTTGCACATGAGAGAGAGGTAGTAAATAATGGCTAAGAGAAAATACAAAAAAAGAAAATCAGCAAAAAGATCATGGCAAGGTCTTTATGAAAGCTACAAAGAGCAATATGCGAAGGAAGCAAGAAAACATGAAATGTATGATCCAGAATATAGTATGGTATCATTTCAGACAATGTATGTTGCCCTAAAAAACGATATGATTGCTGAAGGCCAAAAGCCTAATAATATAATTCGCTCATTAGTGAGTCGCCAAAGTTTTGAAATATCAGGCTCTCAAGCAAGGGCAATATTAAAAGCTTACGAAAAAGAACTAGGTCGAGATACTATAAAAGCTGAAGGTATCACTATGAGAAAAATAAGGCAGTTTGGCAAAAAAATATTACCAGATACATTCTGGGCTGTAGTATCCGATGAGTATTATAGATTTATAAAAGAAGGCTATTCAGCTAAAGAAGCTAAAATGCTTGTCAGTCAAAGTGTATTTGGATCTAAATGAGATATTATCAAGCGTAAAGCTTTTTAATATTCCAGCGGTCCATGCATATGTTGGGTATAATTGCACAAGCTGAATTCGACCGAAGAGGTACAGATGTACAAGGGCATGAATACCCCGATATCCTATGCATGGATACCCTCAAGGAAGGAGGAATTAAATGGTAAAAGCAAGCCGCAAGACAACTGAGTTGCAAAAGATACTTAGAAGGAATGCTCTTGCAGTTAACAATGAATGGCACTCAATTAGGAGTATGCTAGGGCAAACATGGGCGATATTTTATGTTTTACTTGGAGCCCGTGAAGCTGGCAAAAGCTATGCGGTGATGGAATACTTCCTAAGGTGCTGGAAAAGAAGAAAGCAACCATTCTACTGGTTGAGATTAAATGAAGCTTCTACTAGAAAAATGCTTATTAACAATGGCGAAAAATTAGTAGATGCGGATTTGATGAGAAAATACGGGCTAGAACTCACAGTCAAAGGTACTAACGTATATGATCATGGTGAAAAGATGTGTGAGGTACTTGCTCTATCGACTTTTTACAATGACAAAGGTGTAGCTCACTTTGACAAGGATTTTGACTTAGGATACAACATCGCACTTGATGAATTCCAGTTGGAAGAAGCTCAAAAAAGACAAGGCGATATTTGCTATCAATTCATTAATCAAATGGAAAACCTTGTGAGAAGTCAAAAAAATAAAGTCAAAATTTTCTTAATTGGAAATACACTAGAAGAAGCTAGTGATATTTTAACAATGTTTAACTTTATTCCTGAAGAATTCGGTCGATATAAGATTAGGAAGAAAAGAGCAATTATTGAATACTTGCCGCCAAGTGAAAAGTATTTAGCAAGAAGAAAAGGCACCATTGCTGACTTACTGGCACCGCAAGCAAGTAATTTTACTAACAAAATAGACTTTGATAGAAGCTTGATATATAAAGGTAGACTAATTCATCCAACGATGATTATCCATTTCAAAACCATTAAATTCACGGTGTGGGATGATAAAATAATAGCTGAATGGAACAAGGAGAAATGCGATGCTAACATTGCAATGGTACCTTACATTGATTTACCATTTAACACCAACTTAAGGGACAAAGTCTTTGAATTATTTGATACCAGGTCATTCATGTATAAGAACTTGATAACAAATAAGAAATTCCAAAAGGAATTACAATTATTGAAGCCTAGAAAACATTAGGCAGCTCCAGGTAAGGCGAACTACCTGTTTAAATAAAAGAAAGGAACTAAATTTATGAACAACCCAGAAAACAACAATCCAATTCCAGCTCCAGTAGATAATACTGCAGATTTTATTGCTAAAATTGAGGAAATCAAGAAAAACACTGTACCTCTTGATGTGTATAACAAATTAAAGGAGGATAACAAAATGTTAATTGATACAATCTCGCAACAAGAAGTTAAAGCACCTGAAGAGGAAGAAAAACCACAAATGACTGAAGAGGAATTTAAAAAGTATTTAGATATTGCATCTAGTACATCTATTAATATTCCATCTCATAAAAGAATGGAAGCCATCACTAAAGTAAGAAATTACACGTTGGAGAAAGAAGGAATAGATATTTTTGCCGATCCAACGGATGGTGAAGGATGTCCTCCAACAGAAGAATCAACGTTATTTGCTGAAGGAATTGAATATGTTTTAGAACATTCAAATGATGGTCCTAAATTTAATCGTGAAAACCGATTTAATACAGAGCTTGCAGGTATCACGAGAGGAAAATAAAAAAAAGGAGGCCTAATACATGGCAACACAATTTAACGGACAATTAAATAGTGGTATTATCTACAATTCAATGTATAATGCTATTATTGCAATTTACCAAATTAAGCAACATTTTACAGATTCCTATTCATTAGTGGATAGATTTAGAAAAGAAGGTAGTGAATACGGTGATCAACTAGTCTACATGACACTAGATTCAGTTCCAGTTCATGATTGGACTAATGATAATGAAGCAAAAAACCTTTTAGCTTTAGATAGAAATAAGAAACAACATGAAGAAAAGGTTACATTAGATGTCTTCAAGCAAATTCGTTTAACTACAGATGCTTACATGCAAACAAAGCAACTATGGACTTCAGAAAATGGATTCTCTAGATTTGCATCACTTCTATTACAAACTATGGAAAATGCTAAGAAGGTTTACGAAATCAAAACATTTGATGTGTTCATTGGTACAATTCGTGCTACAGGTGGTGAACAAAATATAACATGGGACCTAGAAACAGGTGGACCAAATGCATCAACTGACCCAGAAGGTGCAGCAAGATGGTACGGAATGAAATTAGCAGAAAACTTAAGCAACTTAATGTACAACTTAAGAGATGTTAGACGTGATTGGAATGATATTAAGTATGAAGCATCATACGACATGGATGAATTCCAACTAGTTCTTCCTGCATCAGTAGCTAATAAATTCAAATACATTAGCATGCCAACAATCTTCGATAATGGTCCGCTAAAAGCACTATTAGAAGATGCGTATGTCTTACCAGATATTTACTTCGGTACACCTGTAACTGTAACAGGCACTGAAATTAAAGCTAATGGAACTACTGATAGATTCTTAAACTCTCAATTTGTAGGAAATGTGTTCTACAATGCAGGTGATGTTATTCCTAAGGACACTATAATTGCTTCAACTACAGCAATCGTGGTTCCTGCTTATCGTTCAGGAGATGGATATATACCTCTTATTAAATTAATTCACAAAGAAGACTGTCCATATATGAGTGCATATAATGTTAGAAGTCAATTCTACAATGCTCGTTCTCATACAACAAATAACTATCTAACATTTGCTCATAATACACTTGAACACATTGGAATCTTCCCACTTATCAATGCTAAAACTGCTTAATCAATTTTATTAGAGAGTCATAGCCTATTAGGTTAGGCTCTCTATATTTTTTGAAAGGAGGGAAAAGATGGCCAAAACGCTATATTTCCTTAGATTTAACAACTATTACAATAGACAGCTAATACCTAAATATGGAATATCATGGTATCGACAGCTTCAAATTGGATTTACAGTTGGAGTTCAATTGTTCAATTATGGTGATGGTATTAATACAACTCAAATAGTTAATACTGTTGATTGGAATGATGTTGATACATCGGCTCCAGATTATTGCGTTGTAGAAGATGATACTACATTAGAATATTCAAGATGGTATGTCATGGAATGGAAATACACCAGATTAGGTCAATACCAGGTATCTCTCAAGAGAGATGTATTAGCTGACAACTATGATGCCATCATGCAATCTCCTATGTTGATCCAAAAAGGTTATATATCCGCATGTGATAGTGCTATTTTCAATTACGAAGGTCAAAATTATAACAAAATAAAGACTTCAGAAAATCTATTATACGATGAGACTAAAGTACCATGGATTATTGGATATATTCCAAGAGATGCGGTTAAAGATACAGCTCAAGAAGTAATAGCAGAATTAACAACTCCATTTTATAATCTCAGCTATGCAACATTGGATGAATTTTATTCCGCATATCCCTATTTAAAGGGTAGTGCAAATAGAACAGCAATTAAAAAGAATCCTAATGTTATCTACAACATACGTGGGTCACTAAACGTACCAATATCACAAGAAGTTGTAAATATAGCTTTTAATAAGCTAGGATTAATTAAATACAATCCACAATCCTTTGGCGAAAAAAGTTTAAGCAACTATCTGTTTGATAATACTGGGTATGGTTGGCTGTATGTTGCTAAAAATCATACATTTGGCACAGGTAAAATAACTAGTACTGAAAATAGACTTGCGGTGTTAACTTATAATTCTTATGTCAATGTAATGGATGATTTAGAAGCTGCAGTTAATACAGCTTATAGTTATGATCCAGCAGCTTTTCAAACTCTACTTGATTTGAGCGGAAAAGTAATTAGAATTGGAGCTAACGGAACTTATAATTATTACACTGTTAATGTTGGAAGTGACTTTGTGCAAGAAGAAGTAATAGCTCCAGCAAGTGTGTATAATATTTTATATCAAAATCTTGCTGATGGAATATTAATACCTAAGAATAGCAACAATAACTATGTTTTAGCAATGACATATGATGATTATTCCTACACACTTAGTGAATTCAATGCACAAGTCAAGGTGACAATTCCAAAAGCTAGCGATAGAAATACTTTAAAGGATGCACCATATGACATGTTCTGCATTCCTTATGGCGCGCTAGACATATACCGAGATGGAATTAAAATTATTTCTGGTACTAATAAAGAAGCAGGAATAGCAATAGCAACAGCAATCGCAAGTACGTTAGGCGATGCAACAGTCTATGATTTGCAACTATTACCTTATTGTCCATTACGCAACATGATTAATGCTAATGGTGAATTTGACTATAGCAGTGAGTACAAAGGAATTTCAGATATATACATCACGCAAGGATCAACATCAGTAGCTGTTAATAAGCTTTTCTTCTGTGACAGCAATACCTTCAGCTTTAACATACCACTAACTCTAACTGTTGATAATTACAAGCTTGAGAATGAATGCAACATGTATCGTTTATGTTCGCCAAACTATAATGGAGCATTTGAATTCAATCTAGCTAAAAATGGCGGAATGGAATATGTTGAGGTAGATTGCACGTACAAGCCGTATAATCCATACATTAAATTGAATCCAAATTTCAAAAGATTATATGGTAGTGACTTTAACGATGCAAGAGGCTTAATATGCGGTGGTGACTTTAGCATAGATAGATTATCATCGGCCTGGGCTAATTATCAGCTTCAAAATAAAAACTATCAGAACATATTTGACAGAGAAATTCAATCAGTGGAATTGCAAAATAAATATGCAAGAATTCAAGACATAGCAAATACAGTGTCAGGTTCAATTTCAGCTGGAATAACTGGTGGAGGATTAAGTGGAATACCAGGTGTTGGAATTGCAAGTGGAGTATTATCTGCAGGAGCTGGAGTAGCTGATACAATCATGAATGAAAATTTAAGAAGAGAGCAAATTAATAGGCAAAAAGACTTATTTAATTACAATCTTCAAAATATTCAAGCTTTGCCATATTCGTTAGCTAAGAGTAGTTCATTTAATATTAATAGCAAATATGTACCATTCTTAGAATTCTACACATGTACTGAAGAAGAAAAGCAAACTCTTCTTGACAAGCTAAAATGGCAAGGAATGACTATCATGCGTACTGGATACATTCCAAGTTATTTAGATCCAACTGCTGAAGAAACTTATATTGAAGCAACTCCATTAAGATTAAATATAAAAGAAGATGCTCATACAGCTCAAGAAATTGCAAAAGAACTTCAAATGGGAGTATATGTTAAAGGAGGCAATTCATGAATTTACAAGGTGATGTAAATAAAACAGTTAAAAGTGTTGGTGCTGCAGTTGAAGAAACAGTTAGCGGCATTAATAAAAAAATAAAAGATAAGCAATTAGCTAAAATTGACAAGTTAAAAAAATACATTAAAGGAATGAAAAAGAAAAAGAAGGAGGGAAAAGATGGCAACAAATAAAAGAGGTTCACCTTATTTACCTTTAACTGAGCCATATGCAACTGACCCTTATGCAGCTGCTGGATGTAACGTTGACAAAAAAACGGGATTAGTTAGTAAAAGCAATGTTGAGCAACTCCTTCACTTAGAGCAGAAAATATTCCGCCAACTAGCGGTTTATCATGAAGTACAAAGAGTTAATACTTATGTCTGGTATAACCTCCCAAACGGCCTGGATGGTAAGCTTATCGAAAGAATCCTATTCTACAAAGGCCAAGGAATATTTTGGTACAATAGAATTGATGAAAAATTTTATTTTCTTCCATTTACATTAAGTGGAAATATTGATGTGTATGGAAGATATCTTTCAGTTACTCCTTTACCATTTAATGGACAAACAACTAAGGAAGATGGTGGTCCATGGCTTGTTGGGCTTAAGCTTACCCCAGTTAGAGATATTGAAGAAGTAATGGATTGGGATGATAACACTTTAGCTAGATTTAAAGAAGAAGGTGCAGTTATTTTACTTGATTATACGCAAGCTATTCCTCAGTATATCACTCCAAGAAGTGAATTGGATACACCGCTACTTAAATTGATGAGTGAAATCTTACCATTTGCAAGAACTAGCTTAATAGCAAATAGTGGAATTAAAGGCATGAGAGTTAATGACCAAACTGATGCTAGTCAAGTTACTACTGCAAGTAAGAGCATGACACAAGCTGCATTAGAAGGAAATCCATTCATACCGATTGTTGCTCAAATTGACTTCCAAGATTTAACAAATGGTACATCGATGAAATCTGAAGAATATTTATTATTCTATCAAGCATTAGATAACTTGAGAAAAAGCTTTATTGGAATTCCATCTAGTGGAATATACGAGAAAAAAGCTCATATTCTTGAGTCAGAACAAGACATGAATTGTAATTCAGATGATTTAATTCTTCAAGATGGCTTATTACAAAGACAAAATTTTTGTGATATTGTTAACGCAATTTGGGGACTTGGAATTTGGTGTGAAGCTTCAGAAGCAGTAGTGGGAGTTGATAAGAACATGGATGGCGAGACACTATCTGAAGTAGATCAATCTGGTGTACCAGGAGAGCAACCAAAGGAAGGTGAATTTGATGAATAGATTTATCATTCCTGATCATAGAACGCTTGCTGAAATATATCCAGATGTTGATACATTTCTTATTGACTATCAAAATAACGGAATTCCAACTAAAATAACGGATGAATCAGCAAAAACTTTATATTACCTTTTAATGGCAAAATACGGAAGCTGGCAAATTGCTAGTGATACATCAGATGTTTTTTCAGTTAAATTATTTGCGATTGTATTTCAGTACGGCCCATCATGGGAAAAAAGACTTGATATTCAAGATAAGCTAAGAGCTTTAACTGAAGATGAAATTAGAACTGGAACTAAAGCGATTTATAATCAAGCCTTAAATCCAGGTACTGAGCCAAGCACTGGTTCATTGGAAGAACTCCCAGCAATAACATCTCAAAATACAACTGGTTATAAGAAATCCAAAATGGATGCATATGCCAACTTATGGGAGTTGATAAGAACGGATGTGACTGATGAATTCTTAATGAAATTCAAACCTTTATTTTCTAAGTTCGTGCTTGGTAGTCCTAGAATATACATTGATGAGGAGGAATACAATGAATAATATTATTGAAGTAATTCAATCCGTTGGTCCTGCATGCGTAGCAATCCTAGGTGTTGTAGTATCATGTGGAAAAGTAATTTCACAATTCAAAGAATTTAAAATTAATAAACAAAAAGAGGATCTAATTCTCAAAGAAAATGTTGATAAAATAGTACAGGAAAATGCTGAATTAAAAAAGACTGTACGACAACTCACGGAAGTAGTCACTAAGATTAAGCAAGAAGGTGACTGAGATGCGTGAAAAAACCAAAAATTTAAAAGCAACTAGGAATGTCCTAGGTCTTATTTCCTTTCTCCTATGCTATATGCCGCTCCTGGTTGCTTTAGGAATTGGCTTCTCTTACACATCAAATGCAGGTAGAGTGTCTTTAACAATAAGCTGTGCTGTGGCTTTATTATTGACTATTATAAATACATTAATGAAATATAGTATACGTAGTACGATGTGGGTGCTTTTACTAGGTATATATTTAGCATTAGATAACGTGATGCCCTATCTAATAGCAATTGCTATCTGCACTATTGTTGATGAATTCATTATTTCCCCTATTTATCGAAGCGCAAAAAATAAGTATACCATCAACAAGGAGATAGATGATGCAAGAGAAGCTAATTAATTTATTAAAATATATCGGAATCATGGGAGCATCAATTTGCTCCTTTGCTTATATTATCGTTGTCATTGTATTGATCCAAGGATTTAAAGCTGAACAAACCTCTCAGACAATTATATTCGCGATTGTTAATGCAATTGTAGGATTTATTATCATGCAGTTTTTAAAAATACAAGGCGAGCAATTTGCTAAGAACAAAGCTGAAAACAAGCCTATCATTGAAGAATATTATAATAGTAAGACCAAAGACAAGAAGCTTCACAGCATGAAGTATTATTGGATAACATCTGTATTTAAAGATATATTCACTAAAGTAGTGACAGTATTCATTTCCACTGTAGGTATAGTATATATAGTAGTAGTAGGAAGTAATGACTGGAATCTACTCATGCTAGCTTTTGTTAATTTACTATTATTTATATGTTTCGGCCTTTTAGCTTTAAATAATGCATATGAATTTTTTAACAATAGGCATATACCTTACATGTTAGCTAAAATAAATGAAATAAAACCCAAAACAACCCCAATTTTAGTAGTTAGCGATACATCTAGTGTAATTGCTAACACCCCACAAGAAAATACAAAATAGGTGGCAAAATGGAGTTAATAAATGGAATACTAGCATTGTTATTAGCTATAATCTTAGTGATAGCTATTGTTAAAATTCAAAGATACAATGACTACATGGCATCATTAGAAGCAAGATTAGATCATGTTGAAAATTTAATAAAGGAGAATAAACATGGCAATACTAAAGAATAATCCTGTGGGCTATGATATTGGTCATGGTGTCACAGTATATAACTTAGAAAATCAAGTATTAAAAAATAAAGTTGATATTCAAAACTTAAAAACAAGTGAAAAGGTGTTAGCTACATTTGGGATTGAAGTAATTGGCGAGGCTGCTAATAGTACACTAATACCTACTGTTTCAGTGTATAAAGCTAACAATCCTGATTGGAAGTATGGAGATGCATACGCAGTAGGAACAGCTAGTCCCTATGAATTCTACATCTTAACAAGAGCAAATGAGACTCACCCAGAAGATTATTGGTTCAACTTAGGTGTCATTAAAGGGCCTAAAGGAGATGCTGGTACTGATGGAGCTAATGGTGCAGATGGTAAGGATGGTATATCTCCTACAGTAGCAGTTGGTACAGTTACTACAGGTAATCCTGGAACTCCAGTGTCAGTAACTAATGGTGGCACATCAACTAACGTAGTACTTAACTTTAGAATTCCTAAAGGTGACACAGGAGATAAAGGTGCTAAAGGCGATAAAGGTGATACAGGGTTCGCAGTAAACATTGCAAGTGAACTAAATAATATCAATGAACTACCTACAGCAAGTGCAAGTCATGTTAATATAGGTTATGTCATTAAAGATGCTGATGGTGACTCTAATCTCTATGTTTGTATGACTAATGCTAGCACTGGTGCATGGTATTGGAACAATGTAGGTAAGATTGCTTTTAGCGCAGATTATGTAAGTCAAAATGAATATAATCAAGATAAGTTAACAGACATTCCTGTAACACTATATGATGGGGGAAACCAAAACACTACTATTAATTTAAAGAATGGAAATGGTAACTTAATAGGTACTGGCTTTGGCTTTGGGACTATTAATGGAAATGATATTCTCGTTAATTCGAATGATGTTGAAGGAAATTTAAATGTCGTAGAATATATTGACTTAAGAAATTTCACTACTGATGATATGGAAGCTGCAACTACTACACCAGCTACACGAGCAGCAATATTAGAAGCGTTTAAGCATTGGCTAAGAAAAAAAAAGATATATGCAAGTGGTGAAGCACCTACTTACGATTATTCAGTCGGTGGAAAAGCTGCGACACTTCTATTAAAAGATGGTTCATACACATTAACAGACATCGATGAAGAAGACTTAGATGATAGATATTATACGTTTGAGTGGCACACTATTGACAGCAACGATTTCCCAGCAATTCAAATAGTAGACATTAAATTAATTTTTGAAATAACGTGGGCTAATCAAGCACCGACCACAGTAGCTGATGTTACATATGAACTCAAACAGTCACTATTTAATGACACACTACTATTAACACCAGCAACTGCTACACAAGGTACATTAACACCAACTGAATTAGGAAAATTGACAACAAATAAATATTGTTTAATTGAATTAAATAATGAAATTTATTATTTAAATGACAAACAGCATACACCTGGTGTACTCGTTTATACACATAATGGATATGAAGCAAAAGGCATTCACAAATATATTAGTGTTACTATAAGTACTAGAGGTTGGGTGATGGTTCAAGAAGATTCTAATTTACCTGTTATCATAGGTACATATAGTGCAGCAGAAGGCTGGATATCCTTCGATGAGCAACCTAAAGTTAGAGCAAATGGTGGTACACCATATTCAATTGCGATTATGTCATCTCTATTAGGTACTACGGTGATGACAATGCCGATTCACTTAGCCGATATAAATGACTCACGTATAATTGGTGCAACAACAATTGGCAAGATGTCAATCGGGGACACCATACAGGTCGTTAGTGTAACACCGTTTATGGTACAACAGAATGCTGCATGGACATTAAGCTGTAGTGCAGTTATATTGACAGGTGCACAAGCAGGTATGGAAATTAAAGACCAACTAATGCCAACATTGACACTAATACAATTAATACAATTAGCTTAAAATCTAAGAGAGTGTAAAAGCTCTCTTTTTTTTGCAACAAAAAAGCCTCCAATTGGAGACTTTAAATTTAACTAACCCCATAAGAACCATTGCACCCAGTTAGGTGTTTCTGCAGGAGTCATATCCTTGTACTTTATGAAAATGATAATTTCAAAGACTAAGAATGCGATGCCAAGCAAGCATAGTAATAGAGCAAAAATAAATTTAATTAATTTCATGATTCTTCCTCCTTCACTCCAAAATAGTATTTTTTGATGCGGTCTTCACCAATGTTTTCGATAGCCTTTTTTGCAAGTTCTTCACTAGTAAAGTAAATATTAAAGGGAAGTTCCTTAAGCATAAATGTGCTACATATTTTTATATAATTCTTTCCTTTATCTTCGCCAACTCCAACTAATTGGTATTTTGCTTGGTTTATATCATTCCAATCTATTTCTCCTTCGTTGTTCTCATAAGCAAACTTTTCAAGCTCGTGAATAACTTTGAGTTTTTCAACCATAAACTCTGATTGTTGCTCAGTTTGAAAACAACTGCCTATAGCCATTAATCTTTTATCAGCATCATCACCATCATAATTATTATAGTCAATACTACCATCACCGCAAATGATATAATATTTTTCATCTTTTTTAGGTTCCCACCATTTCTTTTTTTCTTCCACGACTTCCCAATCATCAGCTAAAATGCTTTCTATATTTTTTAAAGTCAATGTTTCAACAATAGTTTTCATTCCTTCCCTAATAGAGTTTGGAAAATAACGTAATAAATCGTTGTTATTATTAATAGCAAGCCAACCATATTCTCCTTTTCTTCTAACTTTCTTTCCTTTTTTCATTTCTTCAATTGCTTGTTTAAAATTCATGTTATTTTCTCCTTAAATTAATTATTAATAAAATAAACGCTGGCACTAAGCAAGCTAGTAAATAAATAGCTCCTAGGCCAATAACAATTCCCATGTATATGTCATGGGGAATTCTAATGACCATTGATACAACAAACAGTGCGAGGTATCCTAATATTTCAGCAACCATGCCGAAGAAGAGGATCCTCCAAATTTTCCACAGCTTATTTCCCATTATTTTGTCCCTCCCAATAACTGTCCATATTCATAAAAAACTCATATTGGTCTATGTCAGCTTTAAGTTCAAAAACAATAAATAATTTTTCCAAAAATTTAAAGTTCCACAGTCTCCTACTGCCTATCTCTAACTTTTGAATTAAACTGACAGAGCAGCCAACTTTTTCAGCTAGCTGCTTTTGAGTCATTCCTGCCTTGACTCTTAATTTGCTGAGAGGGGAATCCCCATCTCTAGGCTTTCTTCCCATACCTTCCTCCTATAGCATATTTCAGTACAATTTCTTGCACTTGAAGCAATTTTTCGGTGAAATCTTCTAAATCATCACCGTAATAATATTTAGAGATGCAATTAGCAAACTGCATTAAAGCAAAGACATCATCTGCCATGTATACTTCCCAGTTCTTCCAATCATTACTCCAAATTAAAATAAAATAATTAAAATTTTTACAATTTTTCTCTCCAAATGTATCGATGAAATCTTGCTTCATTTCATCAGTTAAATCGCTCCAATGCAAAAAAATCCTAGTATTGAATCTCATGAGTTCATCGCGTATATAGTCAACGTAGTGATTAATCATGTCCTTACTATTAAATTGTGTATTCATATTTTTTCACCTCCTCCTCAGTCCATTCATTAGGTATTTGGCGGAATGGATCATAATAAGGTAAATTAGCCTCATTAATTTTAGCTAAACTATCAGCTAAATTTTGAACAGCCTTTTCCCCCATTATTTTAGTTAGAAGTGGAACAGCTCTGTTTCCACATGAACATAAGAAATTACATCTTAGTCCATTTTTCTCGCCATCTCTGACGACACCTACTTGTAGAGGTTTTCCTTCTACTTCAAGCACAGCAACATAATGAAGAGGAGAATAATAATCTCCGCTCCATCCTATTAATTTAATTTTTTTCATAATTTGGTCTTTCTCCCCTTAATGCCATGGGGGCTAGCAATTTCTTGGCCTAATTTTCTTAAGCACACAAATATTATAGCACAATTGTGCTACTTTGTCAATAACTTTGCATTAAAAAATAGAAAAATTTTATGAACCCCAAAAAGGGGGGTAAATTTGATTTGTAAGCAATTATAATATAATTACAAGGTCAATAAATAAAATTGCAAAATTAACCACAAAATAAGTCTTAAAATGCAAGATAGAAACAATCAATAATTAATGGGAACTTAGTCTCAATAATGGACATTAGCTATATCAAATTTGATATACCAACATACGATTTATGTATATATGGCATGTTC
>ERZ1034719.969-NODE-969-length-14616-cov-4.582858_pt1 | contig 14616 bp, 22 predicted proteins | sample MGYA00520703_ERZ1034719 | MGnify/ENA primary metagenome ERZ1034719 (study PRJEB33766, sample SAMN09781716) | gut metagenome | biome: gut microbiome | host: Homo sapiens | place: Madagascar | study: EMG produced TPA metagenomics assembly of the PRJNA485056 data set...
TAGAGTTGATGCTACCTGCCGTTTTAAGAAAATTAAATTCACTTTTCTAGTGAGATGAAAGACCTTGGTTAGTAATGCCAAGGTCTTATTCACGTTATCAGAAGCTTCATGGAAATTGTGAAACTTTTACTTGGTATCAGGTATTTTTTCTGTGTTTGAGCAGTCTTTAATCTTTGTATCCTTGGAGGGGTACTGTTTTGGAGGTTGCAAACAATGAAAAGCTTGTCTTATGAGATGTCACTAAGTGAAGAGACTTATGGATTTTTATTTAAAGATGTGATTGAGAATAAGGTTTCCTCAAGTACTTTGGACTATAGCTTAGAGATTATTACAAGTGCCTTGAGTGGTGCGATTGATTTCAATAAGCCTTTCAGTATTGAAAAGTTTGCATCAGTATCCAGAAAGAATGACCGCTTGGAGAGGGTAAGCACCTTTAAAAAGATAACGTACTTCGAGGAAGAAGGAGGGGTAGAGATTATCGATGAAAAAGATGATTTTGCAGAGTTAGTAGATGAAGATGAACTCAAGTATGCAGTAGCGAAGCTGAAAGGTATTCAGTATATCAAGAGTCTTGACAGATATGTTGATATTGTATCAGCGATAAAGAGTGCTTCAAGGGGTATCTTACCTGCTATTCAAAGCATAAAGGAGGTGTGTGAAGCAGATGAGGAAGTAGCAGAGTTGGTTGAATTGATATTAGCCAGTGGAAGAAGTATCGAAGAGTTGTTCTAGGAGGTATAGGATGATGAGAGATTTAATCTTTTATGGTTTTCAGATTTTCTACATTATCGCTTCAATTGCAACGATTGTGAAGGCAAAGAAAGCAATTGATGCTGAGAAGAGGGAGAAAGCGAATGTTTCTTGAATTACTTATTCTAGTTTTGGAAGGTTTGGTTTTAGGTTTTATCGGTTGGCTAATTATAAAGGATTGAGAATTGACAGAAATTGCAAGGCATATTCAGTGTTTTGATATGCAGTAACAGTAACAAGTAACAAAGTAAAATTTATTAAACGGAGGTAAGAATTATGTGCAAGGATGTAGAGTTATTGGTTCAGGGTCTTAGCAAGGAAGATCAGGTAAAGGCACAGCAGATGGAGAAGGATGCAAAAGGGTTAAGCACGAGTATGCTTTGTATGAGTTTGGAGACCCATCCAAATTACGTTGTATTCGGTGAGCAGTATCGGGTGTCTGAAAGATTATACTTCTGCTTAAGGGGTATTATGGAAATGGATGAGTTAATCGGACGTTGTGGAGTCGGTAAAAATGACGGTTCAGTAGGTAATTTTATGGAGGCTAAGGAGCGTATTCTTGCAAGTGCGAAGGAACTGAGAGGTAAGTTATCAGGTATCCTGCCTAAGCTTATCGAGAAGTCTAAGTAAAGGGGTATCACATACGGGAGTTAAGTTAGTTAGTGACTTAGCTCCCGGTATAGGAGGAAGAGCGTATGAAAGCAGAAGAATTAAGTTTCGTAGAAGTGATGCAGCAGCTTACAAAGCTAAACAGGGGTATTAACATGCTCTTGGAGTTGATTGAGAAAAGTACGAGCGAGAGTGAACGAAATGCATACTTACTGGAATGTGTTGAGTATTGCAAGATGGGATTTAAGTTATTGGCTATATGGTTATCAGCAGCATTAAAAGATGGAAGAGTAAAGGTAGATTAAAGGAGGGCTTAAGTTATGATGAATGTAAATGAGATGACAGTAGAAGAGGTTAGAGAACAGTTGGTTGCAGTGAATGATTCCCTTGAGTGTGCTAAGAAAACTATCGAATCAGGGGTATCCTATGAAGAGAGTCTTAAGTTGACGAATGAGTGTATTGGTTACTCACGTCTGCTCCCGCAGTTGATTGGCAGGTTATTGGAGTTGCAGGACAGTGAAACAGTTGACTTAAAGGAACTTTTGGGCGAAATCAATAAGGAGGTTTAAGAATATGGAAAAAGTAATGGATAACGAGATGAAAGAGAGTTTTGAGCAGTTACACGAGGCTCAGGTAGCATCAGAGAAAGAAGCTGTTAAGGGCATGGTCAGGGGTACTGAAAAGCAGACGGAGTATACGTTACAGTATAACGCAGCGATGGATAGTGTCCGTGAGTTGGAAGATATGCTTACAGAAGTCTACAAGGGTATCAAGGGATATCAGATTACTACGGCAGTTATTACAGTTGTTGCAATCATTTGTCTGGTTGCTAGGATGATTGCATGGTAAGGAGGTACAGGGGTATGAAGAATGAGATTGCAAACGTTAAGGAAGTGGGGTATGTAGATCAGGCTATGGAAGTTTATAGCAGATACCGCACACTGCAGGAGGCGGAAGAGGCACTTGCAGAGAAGAACGAGGAATACGATAAGGCTTGTGCCAAAAAGAGGAGATGGCAGCGTATTACTCTAGTTTCCTTGGTACTTCTTTTAATTATCCTGTTATATTCCTGTAGTTCAGTGATGTTCCTTGAGAGAAGTAAGGGTTATAACGTAGTAGCATCTGCAGAAATGATTCAGGTGGATAAAAGTGCTTTGCAGACGATGACCAGTGAGCAACTTCTGAAGGAGAGTATGGGTAAAGATGTTGTATCTAACTGCTTAGAATGGGTTTATGCAGATGGTATGCAGTATATTATGCGAGACGGTAGCACCACCTATTACAGCGTAGATTCCTTGGACAGCCAAATCAGGGGTAGTCTTTTAGATTACGAAGTATCGATTGAAGAAACCAAGAAACCTGCCGATAGCCATACAGCAATCGTCAATAAAGAGTTTACATGGGGTTTTGATGATGGTAGTTGTCAGATTGCTAAAAGGGGTACGAATGAGTTGCTGTTTAACGGGTACAGCAAGGCTTTGGTTGAGAAGTATTTAGTGGATAACGGTGTGAGTAATGTGTATAAAGCTCCAGTAGTGTTGGTACTTAACAAGAAAGTGAAAGTAGACGATGCTTTTGCTGAAGCAATGTTAAACGGGGTACTGGTTGACAATTATATGCAGTCGGCAAACACAAGAGAGAATCAGTTTTATGGCTTCGAGTCAGCGGATGGTAAGATTTATTACAGAAATAGTTCGGGAGACTTGATTGATGTCACTGCCACACTGAAAGAGAACATTGAGAGATATCTTGGTTCTAGTGTGAAGATTGATACCAAAGAGCCTAAGTTATCTTTTGGTGGAAAAACCATTATCTATCTTACCTCTGATAATTATATTTACGATAATTTCTACTTTGCAGAGGTGCAGGAACTGTATTAATCGGTGCTGAATATAGCCAACGTGCTTAGATAGTGCGTTGGCTTTTTCTTTGTCTAAAATAGGACTTGACTTTCTTTCGGATTAGAGCGAATATAGACCACACCCGAAGTGGTAATTCTTATATTTTTGCGGTGTTATTGAAAAAAGGGAGGAGGTAGTATGCACAAGAGTTCAATTCAAATGAGTGTTGTTCAGTTGAAAAAATGGCATGATAAGGGTATTCTTCGTTATGATTTAGCCTTTCAGCGTTCTTCGGGACAATGGACTTTTCTGCAAGAGAGTCTGCTTATACACTCGTTACTTAGCCGAGTGTTACCAGTTCCTGCTCTGTACTTTGTAAAGAGTCAGGATGAGTCTGGTGAGACAAGCTATAGTGTGTTAGATGGCTTACAGCGTCTGACGACTATATTTCGTTATATCGGTGATAAAGGGTTTCGCCTGCATAACGATGTGCCAAAAGTTGGAGATTTTGGGGAGGGGAGTAACAGCACAGCCGGTGAGGGGTATGATATTGCCGGGAAGGGGTTCAAAGATTTGCCCGAATCGTTACAGAGTGCCATAGAAAATTATAAGCTGACTGTTTACTGCTTGGAAGACTACGACATGGAGCAGTTGGAAGACTGCTTTGCAAGGCTGAATGCCAGTACGCCTTTGACTACAGTACAGAAGGCTAGAACTGCTTTAGGTTCGGAGTTATCTGCGGTACTAAAGGTTTGGAACAAGTCAGATTTCTTTTGGCAGGCTTGTAATTTCACTTCGGCTCAAAAGAAGAGGGAGTCTGATTTTGAGGTATTGTTGCAAGCAATGTTACTGTTAGAAGCCAGAAAGGGGTACGATTATAAGGGTATTAGTATGGCTGACCTTACACTTTTTTGCAAGTGGATACGGAATAGGTATAGTGAGGATGACCAGAAGACGATGGAGGATTTGCTCGAGTATCTTTCCGATGCATTTACAGAGCGAGTAAAGTCTTTAAGAAAGACCAATATACCTATGGTGATTGTTTTATCCAAGCTTGCAATGGAAGTGAATGTTGTTCCAGAAGATTTTCACGACTTCATAATTAACTACTTTAATTCGTATCCTGCGGACTATATTGAGAATATGGGAAGTGGCAATGTTAAGCGTTCTAAAACGGAAGGCAGGTTGATGGCTTTGTATCGTGGCTTTTTAAGATATTTTAATCTTAAAGAGACAGAGGTATTGTCACCAGTCTATGTGGAAAACAGTCAGGTAGAAGCAGATTCACTAAGTCCTGTAGTAGAGGAGGTAGAAGAGTCAGAAAATACGGAGGTAGTTGATGAGAGTTTATTGCATGAAACTCAGTGATGAGGGGTATGCCTGCAAGGGTTTTATTGGCGAGTTTGAAGATACTCTCGACAATATGCAGAGATTTGTTGGCGGCAATATAGAAGTTTTTGCACTTACACCAAATCTGGTATTGGTGTGCAACGAAGAGGGCAAACTTCGTGAGTTGCCTTTAAACCGCTTTGACCAGCTTACACAAGAATTGTTTGTTGGTGACCTTTTCTGTTGTAGGGCATTAGACGGTATTTTCCTCGATATTCAGCCGAGGGATATTGAGTATATAAATCATAGATTGCTTGGTATGGATTTACTTACACCAGTACCGAATGCGTATCTGCCAGACTTTGATGGTGAGATACTGGAGAGTTATGGGGACGAAGACGAAGAGGACGAATATTAAGAGGGGTACTATTATTGAGTTAACAGCACCTATTGAAGATCCGTATTCTCCTAAGCCAGTAGGAGCAAGGCTTCAAGTGTCTGGGGTAGACGATGCGAATCAGATTCATGGTCACTGGCTACCACCAGAGACAGGGTGTTTAGCGGTTATTATTGGAGTGGACGAATTTAAAATTATATAATTGGTGCTGTCGGGTTTGACAGCACCTTTTTTATGCCTGCTAACTGCCCCATACAGCCCCTTTATCGTGTAATTGGTAGGATTCTATGGGTTCGGGTATAGTTTTGGTTTAAAGTCTGAAGGAAATCGAGATATGTTTATCTTTCTTCAGGCTTTTTTTAGTGCATTAACACGGAATTAATTTCTATAACTTCGGTAGGATACTGCTTTGGAGTATTAAAAAATAAGGAGGCTTTGATATGGGTAGTAAAGTTATTGACCGTTCAATAGTGAGGGAATGTGTGTTATATACCCTGTGCGTGTCATCAGAAAACTTGAAGAAGGTTATAAAGGAGTATTCCGATGGAGTTACTTTTATCCTCGATGTAAGAGTGAACGAGGTGGATTACTTCAGGGATGGGGTATTCCAGTTCAGGCTATACAACCCAGGCTCGTTTAAAGCGTTCTTAAATACGAATCGAGTTTATGAGTTGGTATTAGGAAAGCAGTGTAGTGTTCCAGCTATTAAGAAGATTAAACTTTTGGCGAATTGAAAGGAGAGCGTATGAAGACGGATGGGTTAATTAAGGTAGGAGAAGCAGCAAGGATATTAGGTTTACGAACAACAACGACTTTAGCAAGGTACGAGAAAAGAGGACTTTTGTATCCTGCTTATAAGTCAGAAGGCGGTACAAGATGGTATTGCAAAGAAGATGTAGAAAAGTTTTTAGAAGAGTCTAAAAGGAGGAAGGGACTATGAGAAAGAGAGTATTACAAACAGTTTTAGTTTCGGGGTTAATTGCAGCGCAGGTAGTGCTTCAGTTTCCTACTGTAGTGTATGCAGAGTCTGGCGAGGAAGTACAGACAGAGGTTGCTAGTACAAGCGGTTCTACCGAGGGTACGAGTGGTGCTGACGAAGGAACGAGTGGTTCTGATGAAGGAACGAGTGTTTCTAGTGAAGGTACAAGCGTTTCTAGTGAGGGTACAAGTGGTTCTGATGAAGGAACGAGTGGTTCTGATGAAGGAACAAGTGGTTCTACCAGTACTGGTGCAGAAGGCAGCGAGTCAAACGAGGCAGCAGGGGGTACTACTACAGAAGGCAGCGAGTCAGAGAGTTCTGATTCAAACGAAGCAAATACTGGTGAGAGTAGCGAAAGTTCTGAAGGAACAAGCGGTTCAGTCGGTGAAAATTCAGGAGACACTTCTGATACATCGGAGACTGGCTCGTCCGAATCAGCAGAGTTGACTTATAAAGTTACATTCAAAGATTCTTTGGATGAGACTTTTGAAGTAGTTGTTGAGGTAGAAGAAAACGCTTCAGCCGAAGCTCCCGAAGCTCCAGAGCATGAGGGGTATGCTTTTGTTGAGTGGGACGCAGATTTTTCTTCTGTAACGGAAGATATGACGGTTACTGCTCAGTATGAAGAGGTTGTAGCAACACCTGTATTACGAAGCCCTTTAAGAAGTCCGGCAGGTGGTACGAGTCCTGCTTTTAGCAAGACTTATAACTATGGTTCATTAAATATAAAGATTGAGGCAGCAGAAGGTGTAATTCCAGACGGTGCATACTTTATTGTTGATAGCGGAACTCCAAAATATACTGATATATGGATTAATGTAGTGAGTAAGTACAAAACAAATAACGTTGAGATCTCAAATTGGAATGCTAATAATATCTCGTTGTTCGATAATTCGAATAATCCGATTCAGCCTAATGGTTCAGTTACCATTACTATGAGCAATAGAAGTATGAATTCTAGTTCAGATTACATCATATATACGAAAGCTTTTGCTTTTTATTCAGATGCAGGCAATACTTCAGTAGAGTTGAATTGTACGGATGACGGAAAAGGTACAATTTCTTTTGAGACTGATTATTTCAACGACGGTGGGTTAGTGTATGATACAAATACTGGTATATATAATTATGTTCATGCAAAAATGAGAGACTTTGGGGTAGTGTATGTTAAAGAAAGTTGTACAGTGACTTATGAGTCGAACGGTGGTTTACCAGTTAATGATAAAAGTGTAACTTTAGGAGATGTCATTCGTCCTTGGAAGACAACCACGAAAGCAGGTCTTGTTTTCGATGGTTGGTATAGGGACGCAGGTTTAACTCAGCCTTTTACTTCCACAGATGTAGTTACTTCTGATATGACTTTGTATGCTAAGTGGAAAGAGAATACTTGTACAGTGACCTTTGATTCCAAAGGTGGTTCACCAGTTCCTAGTTCCAGTATTCAGAAAGGTACAACCTATATGACTATGCCTGCCGACCCTACTAAGGCAGATGCAACATTTGTTGGATGGTATAAAGATGAAGATTGTACGATTCCATTTGACAATTCAGAAGCTATTAATTCTGATATGACTTTGTATGCTAAGTGGAGACAGAATGCTTATTCAGTAACTTATGTTGTACCAAATTACTTCGATACTTATTTGAGATTTGAACCTACATTTACATTGAATTCAGGTAATAGAGTTATCTCTATAAATAACGGAGACGTAGCATATAAGCCAGTTAATATAAACGGTGTAGATGAAAGAGGGGTATATACAGACCTTGCTTCATACATGACTTTTGATTCTGCATCTCGCAGTTGGACTGTAAAAGAAATTCCTCAAGTAGGTTATACTGACCCTCATCCTGCTTATTTATTAAAGTTTTACGGATGGTATAAAGATGCAGCGTTTACTATTCCTTACGATTTCACTGAACCAGTAACCGAAAATATTACTTTATATGCTAAAGCTGAAAAGACTCCTTTAGCTTTTGGTACAGTTATCGATTTCTATTTCGATTATGGTTATAACGAAACTAGGCAAAAGGAAGGTAGGGTAGATGAGACAGGGAGACGATGGTATCCAGATACATCTTGGAATTCCAGTCATTTGACGAAGAAGAAAGTTTATTATTCTAAGTGGGTAGAAGATCCAGACCCAACACAGATGGTACGTATACCAAGTCCATTTTCTTCTACAGCAGACCAGGGTAGGCAGGGTGTAGACAGCGGTTATAAGGTCTATTTTACTACTCCTTATTCAGAGCAAATTGCTCCAGCAGGTTATTTAGCTTCATCTCAGATGTATCCGGGTACAGTAGCAGTCTTTTTCAGATACTTCCTTAAAGACGATAGTAGTCCAGTACCACCCACTACTCCAGTACAGCCGAGTAATCCGACTCCTACTCCATCAGATGATCCAACACCTGCTCCATCGGAAGACCCGACACCGTCAGTTAGCCCTACACCGAGTGTAGAGCCGACAGAAACTCCGTCACCGACTGTATCTCCATCAGTTAGTCCTGCACCGTCTACAACACCTAGTCCTACGGTAAAGCCTAGTGCAAAACCTACTCAGAAGCCTGATTCAGAAGACGATGAGGAAGACGAAAGTGGGGTACTTTCTTCAAAGCATGAGGTTATGGATTTGGTTGCCGAGGAAGTGAAAGAGGGTTCTCTCACTTATGTAGAGAGTGATCAGTTTGGTTTTTCCAGAGCATATACCTTACGTTCTCTGAACCTTGATGGTAAAGTGAAGCGAGTAGTCAATACGAAAGAAATTTAATGATAAACCTTGTAAGAGGGGTAGTCTTAATGGCTATCCCTCTTTTTTTTTTGACTTGACTTTTTATGGATTTAGAGTGATAGATACACTACAACTTCGTATTGTCACATTTCCTGCGACCTTTGTACGAAGTATAAAAGATGATGGGAGGTTTTGGTATGTTGGATTTAGAACAGTATGTTCCCGAGGAATATATGAGTCTTTACCAAGTCTGTAAGGAAGTAGGTAAAATACAAAAGCAGGACTCTGCTAAATGTGACAGGGTTGGGTTGGCTATTAAAAAGGGTACATCATGGTATTACTTCAAATTGTTTGTAAGATGCACTGGTCTTAGTGAAAGTGAGGTAAGATCACGTTTAGGCAGGATTATGTTAATGTCATCTTGGAGTGATGAGTGTGAAGTATTGACAAAAGAGGAAGAAGGGGTACTACGAAACAACTTTCTTTTAGCCGTGCAAGAAGGGGATCTGCTTTATGAAGTGTGTAGAAACTGTGTATAAGTGGTATGATCTTATCGTTAAGATTTGTGAACGCATTTATAATATTAGAAGCCTTACAGACGAGGCTGAAGCGGCTAAAGAGTTACAAATCTTGTTTAGAAAACTGGATTATTGTGTAGGAGAAGCGTTTATACAGAGTTTCTTTAGGTTATATAATTTTGAACAGTTAACAAGTATATATCAGAGTTCAGGTGATACTGTTCCAGTAGATAGTATAAATAGCTTTGATTTCTTTTTGTGGAGTTTAAGAGAGTTTAGCAGGATAAAATATCGTTTTTACCTTTTGGCTGCTTTTGTAAATGCGTCAGATAGTGATCTTTTTCCCTAGCGGTTGTAGCAGTACTCCAGTAAATTCAGGGTTTTTCGGTGATTTTGGGAAAGACGGTGAAAAATAAGAGAGACAACTATGCCAGATACTGTATTTAGTATCTGGTATTTTTCTTGTTGAGAAATCTTCGATGATTCAAAGTGTTAAAGGGGTACTCTATTCTGTTTTTCTAACATTTCTTTTGAGGTTTTTTGTTACCTGCATAGATAGTCTGTTTTATCTGAGGAATACTGAAAGTGTTCTAAGCTTCACTGATATTGTTTTAAGCGTAGACTGATGTTGTTTTTAGTTTCACTGATTTTATTCCAAGCGTAAACTGATTTTGTTTTCATATTAGACTGATTTTGTTTAAAGAAACACTGAATTTGTTCTTAGTTACACTGATGCTGTTTTAACCTTCACTGATGTTGTTTTTAGCTTCACTTATATTGTTTAAAGTTTCACTGAATTGTTTTGAGTTACACTGATATTGTTTTTAGCTCCACTGATTTTGATTCAAGCATAGACTGATGTTGTTTTAATCTTCACTGATGTTGTTTTTAGTTTCACTGATTTGTTCTGAGTTACACTGATACTGTTTTTAGCTTCACTGAATTTGTTCTTAGTTACACTGATGTTGTTTTAATCTTCACTGATTCTGTTCTTAGTTTCACTGAATTTGTTTTAACTTTCACTGAAATTGTTTTGATGTTCACTGATTTTGCTATTAGTTACACTGATTCTGTTTCAAGAGACGGCTTTTTGATTAGATTTGTTTTGAGTAGGTACTTTATCGAACTGTATGACTGTGACTTGTTGTTTTGAGTGTAAGTGACAGGTGTTAGAAGAGGGGTAACTATTCGAAGATTTTGTTTTCAGCATTGCTGATTTGATGTAGATTTCTTAAAAAGTGTTTTCAGCTACTTTTATGTAACTAAAATCAAATTCTTATATTTTCTTTGAGTATCTGTTTTACTGTTTCATTTTCTTACTTTGTTTTTCTTTTGATTTTGTCAGCATTTGCCTGTATTAATTGTAACAGATTCTGTCAGCAGCATTGCATATTTTTCCCCTGTGAGATTCAGAATGATTGACTTTTTCAAAGTTCAAATTACATCTTTTGTATTTGATTAAGAAATTGATTAACTTTTGCGGTAAAAGTGCATCAAAATCAATGTACTGGCTTTAGAATTTTGCTGATTCGCTTTGTATTTCCTAGGGTTTACGAAAATAGGAAAAAGGGTGCAAATGATTATTGCGAAAGGTCAAAAGGAGGAAGAGTTATGCGTAATTTTTTTACAAGACTTAGGGTATGTGAGGATGAGATTCTTTACAGTGATTTTTCAGAGTATGAAAAGGCTTTTAGTCAGAAGACACGAAATACCACTGCAAGACTTGTGGCTTATGTAGAGAATGGTTTGTTTACTAAGTCACCAAGTGCAAAGTTTATAGCATCAAATTTCAGATTGAGTAATCAGGATTTGTTAAAGGAATGGGAAAAGGAGTTTGGGGTACTCAAATCTTCAAACACGATTCGCAGTCAGATTTCCCAAGCGAGTATGGCTCTGTATTCCATATTCGGGGAAAGCTTTGCAGATGACTTGATGTCAGATAATTCATTTCATACATCTGAGATTTTAGATGCTATCGAGTTAGGTTCTGCCAAGTTTACGGATTTGTTTCAGAGTGACTTATGTATGAGAATACAATCTGCTCCTGCCAGACCTTATAAGGTTTCAGAATTGGAAAAGGAATTAAGAGTATTAAAGACTCTGCATAAAGTAGATATGCGTAAGGCTCTGCGTGGCTTGGATATAGATAAGCTTATGTTTATCAGACAAGTACTGGATAGAAATTTGATTGTAGATTATCAGCTAAACGAGACCAAGTTGGAAATCCTTAAGAAACTGGACGCTCTGCCTACTTTGCCTATGAAAGAGATGGAAGTACCACATTTAGATAAGTGGTTCACGGATGTTTTTGATAAGGTAAGAGACAGGACTCGTACAGAGGTAGATTCGAGGAATGTAGATGAGATTAAGAAACTGGTTTTCTATGCGTTTACGGAAGAAGGTTTGAAAAAGACTCTTTCCTCTTATACGAAAGATGAATTTGTAACAGCTCTTAAAGAGTTGGGAGAGGGTATTTAGTTTTTATAAGTTGGAGGACAGAGAGATGGATTATATGTTAGAGAAAGAGTTTGTATTTGAAGACTGCATTGTATCCTGCAGTTTTCAATCAGGTCTGGGTTACTTCTTGATAAAATATCCAGATAAAGTTGTTACAGCCAAGTCCATAAGGATTCAAGAAGATAGGTTAGGGGATTCGGATGCTTATGTTAAGATGTTAGCGACTTTGCATGGCTTGGGAGAGATTAAGAATGTAAAAGTGAAAATGACACCACGAAATATATCAAGTTGTTTCTTTTGGTTTACCAGTATGGAGGGTATGCTTTGTGTAGAGTATTCTTGGAATAATGGTAGGATTATTTCTACAAGATTCTTTCGGGGTAGTTTGGATGATTTTTTCCTGCTCAGTTATATCTGTAATTATTTGTGTGAGCAGGATTGGTGGAAAATAAAGAGGGGTAACCATTAAGAAAAAATAATCCTTTAATAGAGCCTTAACTGGCTCTATTTTTTGTGACATAAAGCATTAGTACTAATAATTGTGCTGAAGCTTTGGCACTTTTAGACCTTTCTTTCATTTCCATACAGAGTTATAACATACACACCATCAAGTTCGTGTAAGTCCAAAAAGACTGCGTAACTTTGTATTTGGCTCATACAGGGCAGTAAGTCGTTTAGGCTACAAGTCTTGCCTGCTATCATTTCAGGGGCATTTAGGTGGCTTTAACGCTGTCGGAAAAAGTTCGTTTTTTCCGTATTATACGAAGTATGCCGATTTTATGCGGTTTCTAGGGACTGCCATTTCAGATTCCGAAGTTTTTGGCGGTTTTATACGAAGTCGGTGAGATTTAGGAGAGGAGGGTAGAAACTGAACAAGCGATGTATTGCATTGACGGAGGAAGAGTACAAACAGAGTATCGAGTTACTTCGTAGTGGTTTTGTCTTGAGGGGTAGGCAAATCAGACCTAATGACAGGATTGCTTCAGTAGAAATGTTGCAGGCGGTTCTTGGTTTGAGACTGGGTGATGTTCTGAATTTGCGTATGAACAGCTTTGTGAAAGATGGTTCTCTTTGGAAGTTGGATATTAGGGAAGAGAAAACTGGCAAAGTCAGAAATTTTACAGTGCCTATCGAAGTTTATACATTTATTCAAGACTATGCTTACGCTAATAATATAGGAAAGGATTGCAAATTGTTTCCTATCAGTACAAGACAGGTGGAGATGCATCTGTCTAAGGTTTTCCAGTATATGAACCTTTCTTTGAGAAATCACGGAAGTCATTCTTATCGAAAGTTTTTCTCGCAGAGAGTGTATTTGGAGAGCGACTACGATATAGAACTCGTGAGAGTGCTCCTGCAGCATAGTGATGTTCGTACCACCCAGAGGTATTTGGGTATTGGTAAGAAGCAGGTGGAAGAAGCCTTAGCGTCAACGTCAAAGTTCCTTGTTTAAAGGGGTATGATGAATAGGATTCAGAATGGTCAGCTTGTATTGAGTGGTCAGGAGGGGTATTTCGTCAGTACGTTATCAGAGAAACAGATTGCGGAGTGTGTAAGCCTGCTTAGTGAAATATTTCCTGCAAGTTGTAGGTTAAAGATTACAGAAGAGGTAGCATCACAAGTCAGGTTTGTAATTCGATGTATTTGTTTGTCACCTTTTAAGAAAATTGATGTCAGTGTAGAAGAAGAGAGAGTTTTTAGAAAGTTTGTAGCGGATAAGAAAGGAGTTACGTTCTATTGAGATGTTTATTGCCTAATTATAAGTATGTAAATGTAGTGAGTATTACTTTTTTTCAGCAGATTCATGTTCCCTGTGAAAAGAGGGTTCGTTATGTACTGGAGCAGACGGAGGGTATTACGGAGTGTACGAATACCGTAGCAATCGGTGGTTACGATGGTATACTGCTTAGTAACATTCAACCAGAGTTATTAAGGGGTATGATTAAGAAGGGTGTCAGAGAAGATTTTTTGGATTTGACAGAGTTAGAAGCTGTTCCAGTTTTCTTTGTACAGGATATTCAGTTGGGAGAGGGTAAGCCAGTATCCTACCTTTATGGTGAGCCTTATGACTTTGAGGACGAGGATACCAATTATTTTAGTTATCGTTTTGACAGAGTAAATGAGGATTTTTCTATTAAAAAGAAGCCTTTTACCCCATTAGATTTTTTTAACCAGCCCCCTCAGCCTGTAAATTATCCTTTTCGTTAGTAGCTAAATAGGTAGTGTTTCAGAAGACAGGAAAACGGTGAGTTACTTTAAGTATCACCTAGTTCTCCTGTCTTTTGTATTCTTGGTCTTAAAATTTTAGCAAGATAAAGAGGGGTACTCTTTTACTTTTTAAGTTGTCAGGTTATGACAGCTTTTTTCTTTGACAATTTCTTTGAGTAGGTGTTTTTCGTTTGGATTTCCAGTCAATAGTCACAAGTTGATAAATAGCTCCTTGAAAGATTGGCTAGTTTAGATGTTTCATTATCTTCCTATTAGAGTTAAATTTGCAAGAAGTAGCTATGTTTGTATCGAGTTATCCGGGTTGCTATGAGTACATTTACTGGTTTCAGTTTGTCGCTCAGTTGGTGGATGGACAGTATCAAATTTTATGGGAGGTACTGTCTTATGGAGCAGGATATGAAAGTTGACCGTGTAGACACTGATGTAATGGTTCGGTGTTTTCTGAAACTTTTACTAAGTCATGGTCACATCAACAATGCAACCTATTTACAGGCATTAGCAAAGTTAAAGGAGGAAGAGAAATGTCATTAGCAGCGAAGTACACGAAAGAGGAACTTAAGAAGTTACCGAAAGAAATCTTTATGCAAGAAGCAACGTTTTTGGATATGGTTACAGACTATGGACAGATTTTTTCAGCAGCCTATCTAATCAGGGAGTCTACAAAGCATGAAGATCAGGTAAAGGCTCTGCAGGTTCAGAAAAAGATGGTGGAGGGGTTTTTGGAATCCCATTTTCAGTTTGTGATATCGGATAACAATAAGTTTATTGAAGAAGG
>ERZ1034719.970-NODE-970-length-14606-cov-5.165624_pt1 | contig 14606 bp, 15 predicted proteins | sample MGYA00520703_ERZ1034719 | MGnify/ENA primary metagenome ERZ1034719 (study PRJEB33766, sample SAMN09781716) | gut metagenome | biome: gut microbiome | host: Homo sapiens | place: Madagascar | study: EMG produced TPA metagenomics assembly of the PRJNA485056 data set...
CAAATACTTTACTTTTATGATATTTTGATTTTAAAGATACGGACGTCATGATTTTAAAAGGAGGATTGTATGCCATGGAAAATAATATTCCTAACATTGTATTAACCCGCGTAGATAATCGGCTCATTCACGGACAGGTTGCCACGAATTGGTTGCGTTCCTACTCTGCCAATCTCTGTATTGTAGCAGATGATGAGGTTGCAGAAGATTCTATGCAGCAGACTTTATTAAGACTTGCTGCTGGAAACATTCAGGTCCGATTTTTTACCATACAAAAAACCATCGATATTATTTATAAGGCAAGTCCTGCACAAAAAATTGCCATTATATGCCGTACCCCAATTTCGGTAGAGCGATTAGTTGAAGGCAATGTTCCAATCAAATCTGTAAATATTGGAAATATGCATGAACACGAGGGAAAAATCAAGCTGACTAAAACAATATATGCAGATCAAGAAGAAATTGCCGCAATAAAGAAACTTATTAGTAAAGGAATTTCTGTTGAATACCGAATGCTTCCAAAAGATCATTCGATATTTATGGATTCTATATTATAAAATAAATAGGGAGGGATCAAAATGTCTATTGCACAAATAGTTATTATTACAATTATTACTGGACTTGTTGGAATTGACTGTTACCTAGAAGTTTTTCAAACATATCGTCCGCTTATTCTTGGAACAATCATCGGTCTTGTTATGGGGGATCTTAAAACAGGTCTTATTATTGGTGCTACATTTGAAATGATGTGGATGGGATTAATGCCTATTGGAGGTGCCGTGCCTCCCAATATGGTTATTGGCACCGTAATTGGCGTCGTCTTCGGCATTGCAAGTGGTAAGGGTGCCGATGTTGCAATTGGATTTGGCGTTCCCGTTGCCGTATTAATGCAAGGAATTGTCATACTATTGTACACCGGCTTTTCATACTTTAACCGCTCTGCCACAAAATATATTCAGCAAGGCAACTCTAAAAAATTTGACCGTATACAGTTACAGGTATGTGTGATTATATTTTTCTGCTATGCTTTAGTTGCTTTCCTCCCAATCTGGTTTGGAATTGACAAAGCAGAAGTTATTGTTAATCTGTTGCCTGAGTGGCTCACCAACGGGCTTTCTGTTGCCGGCGGTTTAATGCCCGCAATTGGATTTGCTATTCTTCTTAATACTATGTACAAAAGGGATTACATTATCTTCTTGGCACTTGGTTTCATATTAGTTACATATTTTTCACTGCCAATTCTTCCTTTAGCTGTACTTGCCGCATGTATCGCTGTTTATGATTATCTAATTTCAGAAAAAAAGGAATCAGTTCCTTCCAATATTGAAGAAAGTGAGGATTATACAAATGGGATCTAATAAAAAATTGACTAAAAAAGATTTGAACAAAGTTGGCTTTCGTTCCATCATGCTAAACGCAACATTTAATTATGAACGTATGCAGGCGACTGGATTTACCTATTCCATGGAGCCTGTTATTGAGAAGATTTATGCAGATGATCCAGAAGAAAAAAAGGAACGGGAGCTAAATCACCTCACTTTTATGAATTCTCATTCTTACGTAATTACTTTGATTATGGGAATCTGTGCTGCAATGGAAGAAAAGCGGGAAGACAAAAACCTAATTAATAGTATTAAAGTAGCACTTATGGGACCTCTTGCAGGACTTGGCGACTCTTTAGTATGGTTTACAGCCATTCCAATTTTAGCCGGTATTGGTATTTCTTTTGCCATGAATGGGAATATTTTGGGTCCAATCTTCTTCTTTATTGCATTTAATCTTATTGGATTTGCTATTCGTTTTGGTTTTTTACATGCAGGTTATAAACTTGGCATTGGAATTCTTGATAAAATTGGCGAAGTTGGAAGTAAAATTACCCGTGCCGCCGGAATTCTTGGCATGACAGTAATCGGTGGTCTGATAGCCTCCTATGTTACACTTACCACAAAATTGTCTATTACCTCCGGAGATGCTACTGTCAATTTACAAACAGATGTATTTGATTCTATCATGCCTAATCTTCTTCCTTTATTGTATACCGTCTTCATTTTTTATTTAATTCGGGCAAAAAAGAAGTCACCAACTGTGTTAATTTTAATCACAATTGCATTTTGTGTAATTGGATCTCTTTTGGGAATCTTTTAGAAGGGAAAATCGTTTATGACAGGTATTATTTTTACAGGACACGGCACCTATGGGAGTGGGTTGCTAAATGCAGTCTCTCTACTTGCAGGAAAAACACCATTTTTTATTTCTGTTGACTTTTCCGGTGAGAATGTAAATTTTTTCAAAGAGGAGCTTCATAATGCAGTTATGAAGTTAATCAAAATGGAATGTGAACAAATTCTCATTTTATGTGATTTATTAGGCGGAACACCATTTAACACTGCCGTAACTTTATACCACGATACAGACAATGTTATAATTATTTATGGTACAAATGTTCCATTTGCTGTACAACTTTGCCTAAGTGTTGAAGATCAGCATATAACCCGTGACGATCTTATTGCACTTATAAATGAGAACTTGGATTCTCTCGGAGTTTTTACGAATTCAAACTCTTATGAAACAGAAAGTGAGGATGGCTTATAAGCCATCCTCACTTTCCGTAATAACTAATTACAAAATGTATCAGGTAAATAACCCGCACTAACTAAAAAAGAATGCCACCTGAAATCAGATGGCATTGTTAACTCTGTTTCTTCAGTTGTTTGCAGCAATCAGGAAGCGTTTCCGACCATGGCATAAATTTCTTCAGTTCTTCCTCTGGAACATCATTCCGGGGATATTCTTTCAGTTGTTCCATCAAGAACTTAAAATACTCAAAGGGATTCAGCCCATTAGCTTTCGCTGTTTCTGCAATAGAATACAGGATTGCACTTGCCTTTGCTCCTTTCTTGGAGTCTATGATGTGCCAGCTGTGTTTCCCCACACAGAATTTTTTGATGCTGCGTTCCGCATCATTGTTATCCAGCGGAATAATCGCTGATTCCAGAAAGACACGAAGGTATTTTTCCTGGTTCACAGAATAGGTCAGTGCCTTCTTCAGGTCAGTTGAGGATATGACCTTATTGTTCAGGATATCTTTTACCCACGCAAAGAAAGCATCAACCAGTGGTTTTACTGATTGCTGTCTGTTATCAAGAATCTCCTGTGACGATTTGCCCTTGCTGAGATTATCCGTATGGAATATAACAGCGATTCTTTCCGCAGCCTCTCTGGCGATCTGCTGTGCCGGGGATAATGCAGCTCCTTTTTTTACTGTTTTCACGATTTCTGCATATTTACGTTTGCAGTGAACCCAGCAGCCGGCAACTTTCAGGTCGTCATGCTTTCTGTCCAGGGTGTGGTAGGAAGCATATCCGTCTGAAACAAGGATTCCTTTATATCCTTCCAGATATCTGTCTATGACTGCCGCAGATCTGGAACCGTTGTCATATTCATACAGATATATCTTTTTGGAATCCTGAATTCCGGGGGAATGATAGACCCACATGTAATTCTTGCTCTGCGGATCATTTGCATCTTTTTCTCCAGACATGGTAAAGGGCGATTCATCGCAATGAATAAGAGGAGCTTTCTTTAATTCATCCTTCATCATCTGATGAACGCTGTCAAGGTAGTAATCGCTTAACCGTATCATCCATCCAGCCATGACCTGACGGGATATGTTAAGTCCATCATAACCATACCCTTCCGATATCCGGTTAAGAGGTACTGCATTGATATACTTTGCCGTAAAAATGGATGCGGCAAGAGAAGGCGTGAGAATGCTATGGTTCAGGAGTCGGCTTGGTGCTTTGCCTCTCATGATTCTGCTGCCATTTCCATTGCTGGCATAAACTCCCACATGATGCTCTACCACCTTGTAGGAAGGTGGGATCCGCTCCAGCTCTGTGTAGATTTCATCTTCCATTTGATGCCATCCCCTTGGCATTTCACTATTTAAGATATCTTCAGGGAGATAATGATTTACTACCTCAACCTCAATACCGGATAAATCAACAGCTCGCTTGCCCTTGGGACGTTTTCTGCGGATGTGTTCCGGAACCACTTCTTCTAAAGAAGGTTCCTCCGCAAATCCATGATCGGTAATGGCTTCAATCTCATTAAAGACAGCAGGATCATCCATGTTGAAGGATAACTGGCCAGGCAGCTGGGAAAGCTTCTCAGAATGTTTGCCAAATCTTTGATTGATGAGGATTGCCATCTGCTGCTTTAAATCCTCAACCTGAACAATCAGGTTGGCATTCTGTTCTTGAAGATTCTGCAGCATTTCGAAGGTCTGAAGATACAGCATTGAGATGGTTTCTTTCGAAAGCTTATTCAGTTCGTCGATTGAAATTCTCTTGTTTTCCATATCTTCATTATACCACAAGCAGTGCTGAAAGTCCGCATAAAATCGGCATTTCCTGAGATTTTTGATAACTTATTTAACTGTCAAGGTACCTGGATACAAACCGTTAATAGATGTCCGGTTTTATATCTTTTATCACTTTTTTCTGCTCAATGGAAAGACCTTCCATAAGCCATCGAAACTGCTGTTTTGTCAGCTTCCTGGCCTCGCTTTCATCCCGTGGCCACTGATACGAGCAGTCTCCAGTAAGGCGTTTATAACACAATAACCATCCATCTCCCTCAAAAATCAGGGCTTTGATACGGTCTTTTTTGCGACCGCAAAAGAGAAAGATACTGCCAGGTTCTGTAGGATCAAGTTCCATTTGCCCTCCAATAACTGCCAGCAGACCATCAATACCAAGCCGCATATCCGTTCGGCCGGTTCGTAAGTATATGTGAGTAAAGCATTCAGCATCCTTAAGCATTGCGGGCAGCCCTCATGATTTTGGAGAGCATCTCCTCCGATATATCGCGGCCGACAGTAATGCTGATTCCGTTAACGGAAAAGCCAAAGCTTTTCGCTTCTTCATCTGGAACCTCGATTTTGGGGATGGAATCATTATGGTCTGAACCTGGAACCAGCTCAACCAGAGCTTTTGTGGATACGGATGCAGGTAATAAATCATTATGGTCAGGAAGAACTGAAGTTGACATCTCTTCCCGAATCTTTCGCAGCCAGTAAAAATAAGAATTGCGACTGAGCTGATTCTTTTCACAGTATTCGTCGATCTTTAAACCGGATGCAATCCGGTCTTCGATGATAGCAGTCCATTGCTGCATATGAAGTTGTTTTTTTATTGACTGAACATCAGGCATAGCAAAATCCTCCTTAGGTTGAAAAAGTGTAAAATGTTTTGAACTTTTTACATTATCTCAACTTTGGACAGTATATGCCATTTGCGAGTTATTTACCTTATACTATTATATAAATGAAATCACTTTCTTGAATACGATGTATTATCAGGTATTGGCTGATGAGGGTCTGTATTTGCAATTTAAAGACTTGCTAGGGGTACTTGTTAAGGCTGTTGAAGGTGACCCAGATGCTATTCAGTATTTTGCAAATAAAGGGATAAATGGTTTGAGTACTGATGATAGTGTCCAGAATATGATGGAAATTTATTTATATTATATGGATTTGATTGAGACTAACGACTGGGAAACATTAGGGGTACTGGTTCAGCATAGTTTGCGTATTAATGATGATGGTTTTTCATATATGAATACCTATCGCAGAACAGCAGCAGGAGAGTGTAAGCGACCTTTTACTGATATCGTATTTAAGATGTCTGATTCTGAGTTGGTTGATGCAGCATTAGCTTTTGTTTTAAGTTTTACTTTTACTACTGGTGCGTCAAGTAGAGGAGCGTCAAGTATCAAGCCGAAAAAGGTTGAGACTTTACTTGAGTTGTTAAAGAAAGATTGCTTTGACGTAGCTCATGAAAGATTCAGAAATATAAGGGGTATTGCTAATTCTGATTCTCTTGTTAAGGCAGATGAATTTATTATTGAATATTGTTGTGGTCAGAAAAAGACTCTGTTAAATAAGCGAGAGACTTTCAAAAAGTGCTTGATATATTCCGATAGTCCTTATCTTTCTACGCAAGGTTATAAGGGTGGTGGTATAACAGGGGAAGTGATGCATGAACTGATTGATAAATTGGTAGGGGCATCAAGTCAGGATAATCATTTTATTTTCTCTTGTAGGGGTACTTGTACAACTACGCAAGATGTAAAATATGCCGTTAGATTTAAGTTATTTGATTTAGATAAATTAGGGGTAGCTTTAGATAAGGGAATAGAGTTTGAAGACGTAAAAGACTTGGAAGACTACATGACGCCTGGTATTGAAGAATACCCTACTCCGAGAGGTTGGAAGCACAAAAAAAGTGAGTCTATATTAAAACTTTATCAGAAGGCAGCACTTGGAAATAAAACAATTTATGAGGAATTATTTAAGTATTTCGATAAATTAGGCAAGTTTTATGTGTTAGTAACGATACCGAGGTCAGAAATAATTAAGGCTTGGAAAAAATTAAATCCAGTAGTCGTAGATAAAATTACTGCAGAAATAATGCGTGAGGAGCGTTTTTATAATTGGCAAGAGGAAATTGATGCTATGAATGTGGATGACCCAGATAAAGATATTGAAGAAGTCGATTTTGAGAGTAATATTGAACCCAAACAAAATCAGCAGGTTGAAAAAATATTATCGAAGAAGGGGTACAGTAAATCGAGTTGGAAAAGTTTGCAGTTAGAAGCTATAAAAAATATGCTTTTAACGTTGAGTATTATGGAAGTGTATATTACAGACTTTGATTATGTAGCTCCACCCGATTATCATGCGCAAGAAAGTAAAACTGACATTAGTATTTGTAGTTATATGAAGTTAACGTTAAAAGAGTTTCTTGCTATATTAAAGCAGTATATGGTACGAGTTAAATAAAAGGGGTATTTATGAAGAGGTCTTGCACATTGTGTAAGGCTTCTTTTATTTTGCAAGATAGTTTAGGAATACGCAAGTTGTGGTTTCGGTGCAGGAGTCTTACGTGAAAACGTAGGACTCCTTTTTGAGTTATAAAGGGGTACTTCAGCCTTATTTTTGTCTGTAGATACGAAATTATTTTTTGTATCTTTGAAAGGATTATGTCTAGGAGGTTATGAATTATGATTGAAAGAATTGAACGTTTTACGCAGAAAGATGGCTTAAGGATTTTAAAAGTATTTCTCAAGAGCAATAAAATTATACCAACGGGAGATTTCTTTTATTGCGAAGAGAAGCACGAGGATTTCCTTGCCAGAAGAAGTTGGTTTTTGACCAGTGGAAATCGCCCGTCAGTAGCAAGGGGTGTTACTAGCGGAATTTCAAAACCTTTGTATTTACATCAAGAGATAGTTCGACAAGAGGTTGGAGATTCCACTGTACACGCAGACCACAGGAATTGTGTGAAGTTTGATGATGTTTATGAACAGAATTTGTTTGTTGCTACAAGGTCTGAAATTATCCATAACAGACGAAGGACAGGTTACAGTACATTACGAAATACTTTTTATCCGACTGTGGTTTATGATGCAAAAAAGTATGTATCACACTGTGTATATAGCGAAGTTGAAGCGTTAAAAGAACAAGTAGCTTTAGAAAAAAGGTGTTGTACTGGTTATAGGTATAATTTCCTTGAAGATAGACGCTCAGACATGGATTTGCTGATTGGAGTGCGTGAAGGGGTACTAACTCAGGATGATGCAACTTATTTGTATCTACAAAGATATGCAAGAAACCCTTGGTTTTATTTCAGATACGATTTACAAGAGGCTTTTGAGTATTATGGATTGCGCGAGCCGGAAGAAGGGGTAGACTTCTTGAAAGACTCTGAAGGGTTTATGACAGATTTAAATGGTGTTCGCCTAGTTCCCGAGAAATGGTTAATGAAATAAAGTTCATGGAATTTGAGATTTTGCCTTAGGGCTTATCTAATATTAAAAGAAAGGAGACTGTCTGTACTGTTTATAAAGTTGAAGCTACTCTGCCTAGTAGATTTTGACTTTATCCTGCACACCCAGTATAGACAGTCACAGGTATGAAAGGTTATGAAGTTTATTGTTAAAGTTTTTAGTATGAGTGAAGAAGAAGCAGTGGTTTCGGGGTACTTTCGTGCGTCTGATAAAGATGAAGAGGAACTGCTTCAAGTTATGGTTGCTGTCTTTGAGGAGATTGAGTTGTATTCCAACAAGCTTGCATCGAATGAGAAGACTTTATTGTTTAAGTCTGTGAAATTAAAGACTTTGCTTGACAGTCTGCAATTTATTCAAAGGGAGTTGGAAGTACCTATTGAGATTGTGATTTCTCATAATCTTGTAGGTGATTCTGAAGAGTTGATGAAGCAGTTAGAAAAGAGTCAGTAAGGAGGTTTCAAGGGGTATGGATAAGAAGGATAGTTTTGCTGAGGTTAGTACTCACGAAGTAGAGGACGAGGATTTAGGTGGCTTAACTTATGGTGCTTTTCGAGATGGAGTTAAGCGTATGCAGCAGGAAGAGTTAGAAGTCGAGGATGAGGACTTTGGTGATGAAAGTTTAGTCCTTTCTGAGGAGGGGTATCGTCAAAGGGAGTTGGAAGAGACGGCTTCACCTCTAATCGATGAAAAGGTTAAAGAAGCTGTGAAGGAGCATAGCAGTAGGATTAAGCGTGAAGCAGCAGAGTTGTTTATTGAGCGTGACAACAACATTCTATCGCAGATAGAGGACTTAGAAGCGAAGAAAAAGAGGGACTTAAAGAGAAAGAAGCGTAGTGCTTTTATTCGGGGTATTATTTGGAAAGTTGCTTTAGTAGCTATTATAGTTATCTGCTTAACAAATAATCAAGTGAGGTCACTGACCCAGACAGTAGTAAAGAATTTGTATACTATGGCAGTTGACCTGTTTACAAATGAAGAAACCAGTTCTGATGAGTTGGTAAATGATTCATTAAAGCAGCTAGGAGCAGAAATCAATGAAAAAAATACCAGTCAGAAAGTAGTTATTATAGATGACTTGGATGAAGCATTAAGTGAGGAGGAGGTAGATGAAGCAGGTATAAAGCGGTAAGAAGTGGTTAGTAGCACTCGATATTAGAGAAAGTATCGGGTGCTATTTTTATGTATCGGGGTAGTTAGAGATTATCAAGTATAGATTTCCTTAAAATTTCAAGGTTATTTTGTTTTAGTGAGTGTGTCTTAAGCCAATCAGAATAACCTTTGCTTTTCGGGGTATCTATGCTATAATATAGTCGATAAAATCTCAGTTAAATACTATATTTCAGGTTTAAAACCACCCTGCCGATACGAAATAAAGTTTATTAAAATTAAAACAGGGAGGTATGGCTTATGAAGCTTGCTGAGATTAACGAAATAGCTGAGGTACTGGGTGTCCAGAAGGCAACAGTAACTCGCTATGTACAGAAAGGCGATATTGATATTGCTCAATATTCGTGTGCCGGACGTCATCTATATGATATGGATGTTATACGTGAAAAGTATCTGGGGGACGCTTACAAAGATTCTGAAAAGAATATTACTGTTGAAGAGGCATCAAGAATTATTGGTGTTTCCCATGCTACTTTAAACCTGTATATCAGAAAGGGTTTTATCGTACCCTCAGTTATGTTACAAACGAATAGAATGTACGTTGATATTGATGATGTTCTGTTTATGAAAGAAGCAGTTGGTCTAAACGGTAGATTAGGGGTAATGCTTAACAAGAAGGAGTTTGCAGAAAAAGTTGGAACAGGTATTGAAGTATTGAATAAGTTGGCAGTTAACGGTAGATTCATGCCAGACGTGATATTCCCGTCAGGGGAGTTTGCTTATCGCAAAGGTTTGGCAAAGTATTTTAAGGGGGCTGAATATTATGAAGAATAAGAAAGTAGTAGCATTAGTTGGAGCGTTAGCAATCGTTGTAGTCGGGGTATCGATTTTCGTGTTTGCACCAAAAGACAGCGGTTCTGCTGAGGTAGCTCAAGAGGTTGTTGAAGCGGTAGAAGCACCAACAGTTGAGATTCCCGAAGAAGTAGTTGAGGAGCCAGAAGTTGTAGAGGAGATTCCAGAAGTAGAAGTAGTAGAAGAGCCCGAGGTAGTTGAGGAAGTTCCCGAAGTACAAGAAACCTCCGAAGAGGTTTCTTCTATTGTCGAAGTAGCAGAAACCACCGAAGAGGACGAGAATATAGGGGTACCTACTCAGACGGAAGAGGTTAAACCAGTAGAGCCAAAGCAGGAAGAGGTTAAGCCTGCGGAGACAAAGCCAGTAGAGACTCAGCCACAGCAGACAAAGACAGAGCCAAACGTGAATCAGATTTCTACGGATGAAGCTTCACAGGCTTTGATTAATCAGATTCTTGCAGATGGTGGCACATGGGGAGTTCCATCATCGACTTCCACATTAGGCGAAACTGCAGCATTCAATAGTGCAGCATTAGACGTTATTGTAGAGTAACTCATATTACATAGAAAATTAAAAGACAGACCACAAATATTGAAGACTCCTAGAAGCATTTCCTTAGCTTCTAGGAATTTTCTGTTTTTAAGAGGCTTTTTTAGTCAAGAAGGAGGTTAAAGTATGAAGAAACTGATAAAACGTATCGTACCCATTTTACTATCGGTTTTCATGTTATTTGGGGTACTAGATATGCCTGTTTACGCATCCAGTACGGAGGAAAATTCAGACGGTGAAAATTCAGACAAAGAGGGTTCGCAGAGTTTAAATGGTAAAGACGGTGCATCCGTTCAGCGTTCAGGTTTTATTATCTATGTATCAGATGGCTCAGGTCATGCAGTCAGTAAGATTGTAGCTATCTCATCTATGGGGGTAGAACCGCACAGTTCTTCGGGTGCGCCAGAGATTGTAAAAATGAGTACAACTTTCGGAGAACCAGTAAACGATCTTCAGTGGGGTACAAAACCTGCTTGGGGCGGTTCACCTTTTACGACAACAGGTACAGCTATTACAGCTTGGTTGAAAAATCCCCAGACACTAGCAAATGGTAACCCAGGTTGGTATTACGTCTGTACATCTATTCTCGGTATGAGTGAAGATGAAGCAATGGCTTTAGCAGATAAGCAGGAGATGTACTTGAACGTTGAGACATGGATGGGTGGTGGTTTGTATGTTGGAATGACCCACACTGGGGTATTTCTTGTGGCAGACAGCTCAACATGGGGCAAGTACACTCAGCCAAACAATCGACTTGGTTTGTATACGCATGATAAGTTGGTAAACGGGGTAGCCTACAGAGAGAGTTGGTTAGGCTTAAGTGTTCCATCATCCCTTAAGGGAAAACATCCATCAAGTGAGTTGACGGGTATGGTTGGCTTGGGTATCTCATCCATCCGCCTTAAGCCAGGTGACCGCCAAGTGATAAAGTGTTATTACACGGCAGGCAAATTAGACAGTACTTCTTATTCCTTTGCAGACGAGTCCTACGAAATAAGGGACGAGGGTTCGTACAAAGCAAAGGACTGGTTCGTATCGGAGAAGAAGTCGCAGCGGTCGGGTGACACCGAGTTTTCCTCTTTCCAGTCGGAGTTGCCATCAACTAGAACAGGTTATGGGGTATCAAGCATTACGTTCACTCCAAAAGAGAAGGCTCTCGTCATCAAATATGAGCGTCAAGAAGAGCCAGTAGTCCGTGAACAGAATGAGGATGCTATCAGAGCGCACGAGTTGAATTATATTTTTCGCTATGCTGATGGAAAACGAGATGAGGTAGCAGGAGCAGATAGGTCTTACGCAGGAGCAAATTTCACATTCAACTCAGTTAAGTCACAGTATGAAAGACATACTTCCGATACAGTGCAGGGTTGGTATACGGACGAAGATTATGAAGTGATTGAGTCGCATGACGGTGATGTTGTAGGCTTTCAAAATGCAGGTCACCCTGTCCACTATTATAACGAGTCAGTATCTGACCCGATTTGGTTGGGTTGGAATGATGTCAAGGATCCCTTTGGATTGGATGAGAATATTTCACCGCATTATGCATACAATGTTTCAAGATACCTGTGGGAGCCAGAATTAGTTGTTTGTGAGTATAGGGAAGGTAACACGGAGTACGCTTCAGACGTCTTAGGCTTCACCGTTGGAAAGGTTGGAGCATTATCCAGTGCGGATATGCCCGAAAATACAGAGTCCACTTTGGGTGATGTTAAAGCAGACCACTACGAGTACACAGCACAATTACAGGAGTATTGGCAGGAAAGAGACTACCTTGGCGAAGAATATTCAGACGGTAATTCTTATGAGTCAGCAGACGACGCTCCAGAAGGGGTAACCTCATCCAGTGTCTACTCAGATTGGAGAGATATGGAAGGTACTATCTCTCATATTATCGAGGCAGCGACAGTTGACATCGAGCATTACTGTGATAAGTATCGAGTTACTGTTACTCCGTCAGCGAGTATACCAACGGCAGGCGAAATAAATTACGAGGCTAATGGTAGTTGCTTACTGGGCGATTACAGTATGACTCAAGTTCTGAATACTCAATTACACGGAACGGCTAGATTGTGGGCAGAAGTACCATATACTCAATGGGTAACCTCAGATTTGGTAAATTACTCAGAGCCAGTAAACGAAAAGATTTATATGATGGGTGAATATGAGAAGCAATGCACACCGCCTGCGTTGCACGGTTATAACACATTTATTACAAATAATCAGGGAGTTTCTACTTTGTCCTCTCCCCAGACAGGAAAATATGCAGCCAATATCAATGACTACTACTTAGATAGGGGTCACTATATTACAGGTGTCACACAACAGGGTACTGGCTTTGAAGTTGCTAGTCTATTTCAGACGCATATGGTTATAGGCTCAGTTATCTTCGATATCACTGATGACTTTGATCTTAAAAATACGTGGGGTAACGGTTGGATAGATGCCAAACCATCCCATGAGGCGTATGCAGCTCAACTTGAAGCAAATTCGGACGTTGAATTATACTTACAGTATAAGACGTCCGATGGCGTAAACTTCCGTGATCCTTTCAAGCTAAATTCTGACTGTGGGTTTACTCGTAGAGAAGACGATTCTAAGGAAGTCCATATCAAGTTTGCAGAGGGTCGAATTGTAGAAGGTAAGGATGAATTGATTTCTGCAATCAATTGGTCTATGAACGTAAGCAACGGTGATGCTATTCTGAGTCAGTGGGGTTTGGAAGAGATGCTTGACAAGATGTTTATCTCTACTACTGACAGTAAGCTTCAGAATGCATCGGGAAATGATCTTTCGGGAGCATCAGCCTTAGAACGAAGCAATCCGTGGTATGATGAAGAAAGTATTGCAGTTACCTTTAAAATTTTCCGTACTGAATTGACTTGGGGTGAGCAGATAGCAACCGACAAGAATGATTATAATATGCTCCGTCAGTCGAACTGGAGTCGGTATGCCGACGAAAACGTGGACGTTACAAATTCGCTCAGAGCGGAGTTCTATTCAAGACTTGTGTATCGCCAAGATACCATTTCTGCTGATGGCTATAGTTTCGATCATCCTCAGACGGTGCGTGTAGACTATTTAAACAATGCAGACTTCGCAGTGAGTTCGCAGACTACAGATGACCGTCATAAATAAGTTTCATCTTAAATATGAAAGACTTCTATCCTTGAGGTAGGAGTCTTTCTTTTTGCCTATTTATATCAGGGGTACTTTTAAGCTTTTAAAAATATTTTTTAGGCATTTCTTTGTAGCAAGATTTTTACTGAGTTGTTTCTAAACTGAGTAAAGTCGCAGGAGTGTGCGAAAAAATATTTTATTTTAAGGAGGAATAAGATTATGGTAACAGGTATTGAAAAGTTTACTCAGAAAGATGGTTTAGAAGTGTTGAAGGTTTGGTTGTCACCTACGCCAGAATTTCCAAACGGGTCTTTCTTCTATTGCGAGGCAAGAGATTACGATTTAGTGGCATTGAACCCAAGTTGGAGTATTCGTAGTCAGAAGCAACCTTACGTGCGAGCCGGTGCTTCTAGAGCATCAGCAGTTTCTATTTATTTTTTTCATGTTGAGGTCGCTAGGAAATATTGTAGCGAACTGCCAGAGGCTATCGACCATTATAACGGAGTTGAATTTGATTGTGTGAACAGACCAAATTTATTTTCGGTGTCTACTGAGCAAAATGCTAGAAACAAGCGGAGTAAGGGGTATTATTATATAAAAGCTTCAGGTTCTTTTTATGCTCAGATGTATTATCATGGTGAAGTGCTTTGTCCTTATTCTGTAGTACGAAATGAAATTCAGGCTCTTGCACTTCGCAACCAGCTGGAGCAGAAGTACTTCACAGACTACAATTACAATTTTTTAGCTGATAGACGTACTTCTTTAGATTTACTGATGCAGGAACGAGAAGGAGTAATAAGTCACGAAGATGCAGTATTTTTGTATCTTCAAAGATATATAGACAACCCTTGGTTCTATTTCAGATATAACTTAGCTGAAGCCTATGATTATTATAGCTTAGAAAAGCCAGAAGAGGGTAAAGATTACTGGGTCGCTAAAGATGGCTTCATGGTAAATAAAGACGGCGTACGTCTAGTTCCGATTGATTGGCTTAACAAGAGAGCCTAGATAACAAATTGGTCAGTAGTCCTAAATAGGGTACTGACCTTTTTATTTTTGCAAGATAACGTAGCTTTTGTTTAGTCCTGTTGATTGATATAGAGAAAACCTAGTTTATTTGGGGTAT
>ERZ1034719.973-NODE-973-length-14581-cov-5.448781_pt1 | contig 14581 bp, 10 predicted proteins | sample MGYA00520703_ERZ1034719 | MGnify/ENA primary metagenome ERZ1034719 (study PRJEB33766, sample SAMN09781716) | gut metagenome | biome: gut microbiome | host: Homo sapiens | place: Madagascar | study: EMG produced TPA metagenomics assembly of the PRJNA485056 data set...
TCCGTCGTGCGCATCACGACGTTCCCCGTTTGGTCGATGACACCGCAAGTGCCGTCGGTCAATTCAACCGCCGCATAGCCATCCTCAAACTCGAAGGTATACGCGAACTGCGGTTCAATCACCACTTCACCACTCGTATTGCAATAGCCGTATAAGCCGTTTTTGTCCACCACCGCAAACAGCCCGCCGCTAATCACGGTATCGCAGCTCGCCGCATTGATGCCCTCCGGCAGGGGATATTCCTTCCCCGTTTCGTCCAGCAGCAGCGTCTGCACAATGTTGTAATCATCATCTAAGAATGTGACAACGGCGTACCCATCATAAAAATTGGAACCCATGTTGTCCGAATCATACTTCGCCGGAATCACCAGCTCGCCCGTGTCTCGGCTGACATAGCCACACTTCCAGTTTTCATCCGTCACGGGAATCAGTCGGCTGTCCGAACACCAGATTCTCACCTGCTGCCACTTCAAGCCGCTGTAAACGCCGCTCTGCACATCAAAGAAGCCTTCCAGACATTCCGTGCCGAGACTGTTTTTCCCCGTCGCCTCCTTGTATAGCAGCCAAATGCCCGTTTCGCGTCCACCGTAATAGTAGCCGTCATAGCCGCTGTCTGCCACTACATTCTCATCCAGCAGCAGCACAATTTCGCCGTCACGGTTCGCGAACCCCTCCCGGTCGCCCTGCTGAATCCACGCATAATTGCCCCGGAAATCGCCCGCGCTGTCGAATTTCGGCGGAATCACCCAGTTCCCCATCTCGTCGATGTGCCCCCACAAGCCATTGTCGCCTTTCGCGGCGTACCAATACCCCTCCGCTGACGCGCAGCCTAACAGCATCAGCAGGCACAATATCCCGCACAGCAGTTTCTTCATGCGTTTTCCCTCCTATGGTGATTTCTGCCTTCATGATACCAGCAAAGAGGCTATTCCGCAAGCGTTCCGACGCATTTGTTACAATTGAAAAAGGCAGGGAGAACGAATCCCCCTGCCCATATTGATTGGTTACTCCGCCAGCAGCGGCGCGACAAGCCCTTCCAGCACCGTCAGCGTCACCGACCCGACCTTGTTGTACACGATTTTCCCGTCCGCATCGACAATGACCGTCATCGGCAGCTGCGTTGAGCCGCCCAGTGACTTAATCACCGCGCCCGTCTTGTCCAGCGCGAACGGCATATTCAGGTTCTCCTTCGCGAGGAACTTGTCCACATCGTCCGTCACGAGGTTCGAATGAATCGCCACCAGCGAGATTTCGTCGCCATACTCCGCGTACAGTTCCGCAAAATACGGCAGCTCCGCCACGCACGGCGTGCACCACGTCGCCCAGAAGTTGATAACCGTCACTTTTCCCTTCTGCGCCGACAGCGTGAATTCGCCGCCTTCTTCCCCGTACAGCGGAACCGTGAAATCCGGGCACTTCATCCCGACTTCGTAGCCAACCGGCGTGTCGTCTTCCTTTTCGGGCAGCAGCGGCTTTACCAGCCCTTCGAGAATCTCCAGCGTCACCGACCCGACCTTGTTGTACACGATTTTCCCGTCCGCATCAACAATCACCGTCATCGGCAGCTGCGTCGAGCCGCCCAGCGACTTAATCACCGCGCCCGCCTTGTCCAGCGCGAACGGCATGTCAAGATTCTCCTTCGCGAGGAACTTGTCCACATCGTCCGTCACGAGGTTCGAGTGAATCGCCACCAGCGAGATTTCGTCGCCGTACTCCGCGTACAGCTCCGCAAAATACGGCAGCTCCGCCACGCACGGCGTGCACCACGTCGCCCAGAAGTTGATGACCGTCACTTTCCCCTTCTGCGCCGACAGCGTAAATTCGCCGCCGTCTTCCCCGTACAGCGGTACGGTGAAGTCCGGGCACTTCATCCCGACTTCGTAGCCAACCGGCGTGTCGTCTTCCGGTGCTGCTGTGGCTTCGGGCGCAAGCGTTTCCGTCGCGGCGGGCTGACTTGTCGGCTCGGCTGCGGCATCGTCCTTGTTTACCTGCCACATCATCACGCCTAATACCACCAGCGCCGCCGTCCACGCCGCCATCACGCGAATGCGGCGGTTCGTGCGCTTTTTGTTGTCCTCCGGCTTCATCGGCTGCACCTCGTTCGCTTTCAGCGTAATTTTGCCCATTTTCATGCTGATGGCTTTCGTCGGGCAAACGTCCACGCACGATGCGCAATGGATGCACTCATGGTCGCCCACATGCCGAATATCCATCTTGCAGTGCGCCACGCAGCGCCCGCAGTTCGTGCATTTGCTCTTCTCGACCTTCACGCCGATAATCGACACGCGCGCGAACAGACCGTAAATCGCCCCCAGCGGGCAGAGAAAGCGGCAGAACGCGCGGTAGAAGAACACGCACGCCAGCAGAATCGCCACCATGATGACGAATTTGCGCGTAAAGAGGATGTTGAGGATGGAGAACTTGCCCGCATTGACCGGGTTCGCCAGCAAGCCCATTGCGCCCTCAAACGTCCCCGCCGGGCAGATGTACTTGCAGAATCCAGGCACGGGATACTGCTGCAAGCTGTACGCCAGCGGGATGATAACCACAAACACCGCCAGCAGGACGTATTTGAGATACGACAGCGCATGGGTGAAGCGGCTCTTCTTGACCTTCGGCGTCGGAATCTTGTAGAACAATTCCTGAATCAGCCCCAGCGGACAGAGCCAGCCGCAGATGGTGCGCCCCAAAATCAGCCCGTAGAGCATCAGAATGCCCAGAACGTAGTACGGTGCGCGCTTATCCGAGGATGCCAGCGCGTTTTGCAGCGCCCCCAGCGGACATGCGCCAATCGCGCCCGGACAGGAGTAGCAGTTGAACCCCGGCACACAGAAGTTCTTGATGCTGCCTGTGTAAATGTCGCCCTTGATGAATCCCTTCACATAGGCGTTGTAGAGCAGGGCGGCATAAACCTGTATGAGCCGCCGGGTGGTGGGCTTATGGGCGCTCCACCATGCCGCAAATTTCTTAGCCAAGGCCGATACACTCCGTACAAATATTGATTGCCTTCACCAGCACATCGAACATGCCGCCGTTCATCACACCCAGCACAATCAGCGCCACCGCCGCAGCAGCGATGACCACGCGGATGACGTTCCTGCCTGTCGTCTTTTCTGAAGCGGCTGCATCCGGCTTGCGCTTCGGGGCGCTCCTGCGCAGTTCCAGTTCCTTCGTCAGCAGGCGGTAGTTCCACTGTTCAGCCGCCATCAGGAGGATGAACGCCAGCCCAATCCACGGGAACGTGTCAATCGCCATCTGGCGCACGACGACTTCCAAATCACGCGAGGCAAAATTCGACCAGTCCAGCAGGAATCGCCCTGCCATCCCCCCGCAAATCAAGCACAAAATCGCCGCGCCGCACCATACGCCCGTGCGCTGTTTCTTCACTTTGCGGATTTCGTCCGTCTCCTCCGTCCGCGCGCGCAGCATCAGCAGCTGATTCTCCACCGGCGTGCGAAGCGATTCCTTCTGTTCCGGCTTTCCGGCGACGATGTTCGCCGCCAGCAGCGCCAGAAAGACCCACACGCTCCACGCAATCGAAGCGAAGTGCGCCATGACAATTTCCCGGCTGTAAATATCGTGAATCCGCAGCCCGTTTTCGCCCATGTTTTCCGGCGCGATGCCCTCATGATAGATGGTCACGCACTGCCAAATCAGCAGCGCCGCCATCAGCACCGTCGCCGCGCTCAGCAGCCACTGAAGCATGATGCGCACCGAGCGTTTGCTCTCTGCCTTCATTCCGCGTTCCTCCCACTTTGCCGGGCGCGCAGTACGCCCGGAACGCTACTGGCTCCATTATAGTGCAACGCAGGGGTTGCGTCAAACAATTCATCGGATTTTTGCTGTTTCTTTTCCGTTTTTCCGATTGGAAGCTGACGACATTGTGAAAAAATCGTCAATTTTTGTCCATTTTGTGCCGTCTGCTCTTGCTTTTCCGCATCATCTGTGATACCATAAACGCGCAGGCTGCTTGTTCAGCCCTTCACCATGAAGGAGGAATTATATAATGGGTTTTCTGGCAGGAAAGACGGCGATTATTACCGGCGCGGGCTATGCGAAGCTCAGCAACGGTCGCTGCGGTTCGATTGGCTACGGCATTGCGACTGCTTACGCCAAGGAAGGCGCGAACCTGGTCATCACGGGCCGCAACGTGAAGAAGCTGACCGACGCGAAGGAAGAGCTGGAACGTCTCTATGGCGTGAAGGTGCTGTGCGTGCAGGCGGACGTGAATGACAGTGCGGACAACGAGGCTGTTGTGAACAATGTCGTCAAACAGGCGATTGACACCTTCGGCCGCATCGACGTGCTGATTAACAACGCGCAGGCTTCCGCATCCGGCGTTACGCTGGCTGACCATACCACCGAGCAGTTCAATCTCGCACTGTATTCCGGTCTGTACGCCACGTTCTATTATATGAAGGCGTGCTACCCCTACCTGAAGGAAACGAAGGGCGCGGTCATCAACTTCGCCTCCGGCGCGGGTCTGTTCGGCAACTATGGGCAGTGCGCGTATGCCGCGGCAAAGGAAGGCATTCGCGGCCTGACCCGCGTTGCCGCCACCGAATGGGGCAAGGACGGCATCAACGTCAACGTCGTCTGCCCGCTGGCATGGACGACGCAGCTGGAGAATTTCCAGAAGGCATATCCCGAGGCGTTCAAGGCGAATGTCAAGATGCCCCCGATGGGTCACTACGGCGATTCCGAGGTGGAAATTGGCCATGTGTGCGTCCAGCTGGCTTCCCCGGACTTCAAGTTCATGTCCGGCGAAACCATCACCCTTGAAGGCGGCATGGGTCAGCGTCCCTAACCGCTCGCATCTTTGCTCCCTTCTGCGCACCGCGGAAGGGAGTTTTTTGTCCCTCATTGGAGGTTTTTTCGCATGAACACCGACCGAATCGCGTATTTTCTCGCCGTCGTCCGCGAAGGCAGCTTCTCCGCCGCTGCGAAGAACATGTACGTCTCCCAGACCGCCATCAGCCAGCAGATTGCGTCGCTGGAAAAAGAAATGGGCTGCGCGCTGTTCCACCGCCTATCCACCGGCGCGGTGCTGACCGACCAAGGTGAGCAGTTTCTCCCCTACGCTGAGCGCCTGATGGGGATTCAGCTCGAATTGCAGGACGCTTTCGCCGATGCGCACCGTGTGAGCGCCATCCACATCGGCTACAACGGGCCGCTGGAAAAAGAGCTGATTGTCGATGCGTACCTTTCCCTGCATCCGCACCTGCCCAATTTGGTGATTCACCCGCTGTACCTATCGCTGACGGCCATGTCCGATGCCCTCTACCGCGGGCAATGCGACATGGTGCTGACGCTTCCCGGCGAAATCGACCAGAGGAACACCTATCAGGAGGTACTCTACGATGTGCCGATGATTGCCGCCGTTTCCGAAGCGTCGCCATTAGCGGAAAAGTCGGTTGTGTCGCTTTCTGATTTACGCGCGTATCCGCTGATTCTGCTTGCCCTCGACCAATCCCGCAGCGGGCGCGGCGCGATCCATGACTGGGCACAGAATCTGGGATTCCCGAATCAGTCGATTATTTATGCAGATTCGGCAGATATGCAAATTTTGATGGTTTCGCTGAATCTGGGGATTTCCTTCTTTCCAGCGAGAAAGCCAGCCTATTTCAAGGGCGTGAAGCTGATTCCGCTGACGGAGGATATTGGGCATCATCGGTCGGTGCTGGTGTGCAGACGGCTGACACCGGCGATTCGGATGATTCGGGACTGCATGATAGAGGAAATGAAAAAAGGGCTAAACACGCGGAAAGAGTAAGGAGAAGCAATCAACTCAATCGCGCGGAGTCCAGCGGAGACGACCAAAGTGTTTTCTAATCGTCCCCTTGACCCCTGCCAGCATTGACTTGTTCCGCGGTACAATGAATCACCCCATCGCCTCATCAAAAAAAGCACCAGCCCTTCGCAGCATTTGCCGCTTCGGTCTGGTGCCATTTTTATCAACCGATTACTGCTGGTTCGCCGCGTTTTCGCCCGCAATGCGACCCATCGACAGCGCGTTCAGGAAAGACGAACCGGACATGTAGACCAGATCGTACAGCGCGCCGTTGGAGGCTTCGCCCGCAGCGTACAGTCCACCGATGACCGTGCCGTCCGCACGAAGCACCTGCGCGGAGGTGTCCGTCACAACGCCGCCGATCGTACCCGTGTACTGAGGCGCAATCTGCACCGCGTAGAACGGGCCAACCGTCGCGAAATTCATGAAGTCCACGCGCGCGCCAAACGCCGCGTCCACGCCAGTTTCCTTCGCCGCATTGTAGACCGCGATGCAGTCAAGGAACGCCTGCTTGTCAAAGCCCAGCTTGTCCGCCAGTTCTTCCAGCGTGTCCGCAGAGGTCACCGCTGGGTCATCAACGTTGTTCGCCAAAATCGCCGCATAGTCCTCGCGGTCAGAGCCGTAGATGCAGTAGTACGGCGCGGCATGACGGTAAATCAGGCTCGGATAGTTCAGAGAATGGCAATATTCATTGACGAAGCGAACGCCGGTGTTGTCCACGATCGGCGCCTGGCTCCACGGGCCGCCCAGCGAGGTCAACTCCGCGTTCGTGCCGTCGCCCACGACGTAGGACATGCCCAGACGCGCGCCCTTCTCATAGACCGCCGCACCGATGTCCTCCGCCATCAGGATGCCCTCGCCGGTCTGACCCGCGGAGCCGTAGAAGTACGCCACCTGCGCCGCGTCAACGGGCGTGAAGCGTTCCATCATTTCCTGATTGTTGCCGAAGCCGCCAGTCGCCAATACCGTGCCCTTGGCGTAGATGTTGAAGGTCTGACCGTCCTTTTCGACCGTCGCGCCGATGCAGTTGCCATTTTCATCGGTCAGCAGCGCCGTTGCCTTCGTTTCCAGCCAGTATTCCACGCCCAGCTCCTGATTCTTCGCATAGAGCAGGTCGGTGGGCTTGCCGTTGGAGGCATAGTGGAAGCGATCCACGCCCTCAATCAGGTCGAAGCTCATCGGACGGCCGAACTCGAAGCCGTTCTCCTCCAGCCAGTCAATCAGCCCCGCCGCCTGACCCACCACGAAGCGGATGCGGTCTTCATCCATGCCGCTGTCTTCGCGGAAATACTCGTTGTGGTTGTATTCCACCCACAGATCGACGTAGGCTTCGCAGGTATCCTCGATGCCATACTTCTTCTGCTCGGAGGATTCCGGCGCCGCAATGCCGCCGCCCGCCATCGCGGACGTACCGCCGATGGTCGCCAGCTTTTCAATCGCGATGACCTTCGCGCCGGCTTCCGCAGCCGCCATCGCCGCCGCTCCGCCAGCCGCGCCCGTGCCGATGACCAGCACATCGCAGGTCAGGTCGGTATAGGTTTCCTTCTCCGCCGCCTCGACCTTCGCCAAGTCCGCGTTCGTCAGCCCCAGCTCCGCCAGTGCAGCCGCCGCGGCCGCTTTCACCGCGTCGGATGTCACCGTCGCTGCCGTCACGCCGTCCACCTCGACGGAGTTGTTCGCCAGCATCTGGTCCGCCAGCACCTTCGCCGCCGCTCCGCCGATGGAATCCGTCTGCGATGTCGCGTCGATTTCCACGTTCACCAGCTTGTCGCCGTCCACGCTCAGCGTGACCGTCACGTTTCCGCCGCCAAACCCTTCCGCCGTCGCACTCGCTGTCTTGACCTCCGCCTGCGCCGTCACGCAGGCCATCGTCAGCACCATACACAGGCTGAGCAGCAGCGCCGTCAGCTTCTTCATGATGAAAAACCCCTTTCCTTTTTTGAATGTCTCCGTGCAGGGAAGACACTCTGGTTGCTCTTCGCAACTTTGTGAAAAATATACCATATATCTTTCCAAAACACAAACATCAATTCAGGAAGGGGGCTATAAGGATTTCTTATACTATTTCCAGATGAAAATGCGCGGCGCAAGCAAATAGCGCAAATGAATTGGGAAATCGTATTATTTTTCTCCGCAATTTTTCCTTACCCCTGGAAAAACACACCGCTTTATGCGTCTAATCCATTGAAATCACCATGAAAATGAAAGGAGGGCAAAGCATGGAGCAGCAATCCCCCAATGAACGCCGCTTGGAAGACTGGATGCGCACCTACGGTACCGCCATCCTGCGCACATGCTTCGTCATCCTTTCCGACGCGCGTGAAGCTGAGGATGCCATGCAGGACACCTTCCTCCGCGCCTGGCGCGCCATGGACACCTTCGAGCAGCGCAACGGCGCGAGCGTCAAAACGTGGCTGATGCGCATTGCCATCAATGTCTGCCGCGATTATCAGCGGAAACGGTGGTTTCGGCACATCGACATGCGGCACGCGCTGGAAGACTTGCCGCAGGGCATGATGACCGTGCTGCCAGAGGATCGGGAATTGATGCTGGACATCCTGCGCTTGCCCGACGACCTCAAAAAACCGCTGATTCTTTACTATTATCAGGACATGAACCTTCAGGAAACCGCCGATGCGCTGGGCATCAGCAAGTCGACGGTGCATACGCGGCTCAAAAAAGCGGAACAGGCGCTCAAACTTTCGCTGACAGGAGGTGACTGCTATGTCTGATAAGCTCAAGCGGGTGCTGGATACGAATTTAGCCGGACTGCACGTCACCGACGCGCAGGTGAATGCCGTCCTGCGCCGCGTTTCGCAGGATGAAAAGCGTCCGCGCGTGATTCGCTGGCAGGCCATCGCGGCGGTGCTGCTCGTGCTGGTACTGGGCGCGGGCGTCCTGCTGCAAACCGGGATTTTGTCGGACGATTCCCCGCAGCGCACCGCCGATGTCACCCGTCAGGGCGATTTCCTGACGGCGGCGCAGGTGAAAAAGCTTCTGGCCAGCGCGGCGGATTTGCAGTTTTCAGTGGACGAAGAGACGATTTCAGCGCTGATGACGCAGGTCGAAAAAGACGGCGGCTGTTCGCTCTCCACGCTGCTGGAAATTCTCTGCCCTTCGGGGGCGTCGCTGGGGCAGTGGGACATCCGCGCGCAGGTGGCGCTCAGCCAGACGCTGGAGAAAATCGGCTATCAGGGGATTCTGCCGGGCATGACGCGCGAACCGCTCTCCACCGAAATCACCGCGCAGGATGCCCTTGCCCGCGCAGTTGCCTACATCCGCACCAATGACGACCCGCAGGCGGATTTCACCAATCTTGATTTCTATCGTGTGGGCATCCGCTTCCTTTCCGGTGTTTATGACGGCACCTGTGAGGGAGCGTATTACTGCGTGAATTTTGATGCGCTGGATGCGTTCGGCACGACATACGAAGTCGCGGTGAATGCGGAGGACGGCAGCATTTGCCGAATGCGGCGGGAACGCGGCGCGGGCAGCAATCACACGGCGGACGAAGTGACCCGCGGCTTCCGGCGCATTTTCGGCTACGATATGCGCGCATGGACACCCTTGCAGCTGCGCGTGTACACCTTGGCGCTGTCGCGGGCGGATCGCTCGTCAATGCAGACGGTGCATGAGCTGTTCCTGAGCGTCGGGCGCGACGGCTTCCCGGATGTTCCGGCGGAAGCGCTGACCCGCGAAGAAGCCATTTCCGCCGCGCTCGCCATTCAGGGCGGTTCATCGTCCGACGTGCTGGCGGCAGAGTACCTTGCGGGTGCATCAGCTGACTTCTGGAAGATTGCCATCCGTCAGCCGAATGCCCCCAGCGGGCAGAGCATCGTCTATCTGGAGCTGAACGGGCTGACCGGTGCACTGCTGACGACGACGTACTCCGGCAATCTCTACGGTTTGCCGCAGGAGTTTTTCCCCAGTCAGCTGCTGTCCACCCTCGACTGCACGGATTTCTCCCATGGCGTACCCGCCGTGGATGCCGAGACGGCGCAGTCCGCCGCCAGCGATGCCATCCAGCGCCAATATCAGCGGAACATGGCGGAAGAAGGGTACACCTGCTTTATTGAAAGCGATTTTGAGGAAACGGCCGGCGGATTCTCTTACTACACGGGCGGCGGTGTCGTGATCTTCAGCAAGGATGCGCAGAACACGTCGCAGGGTGACATTTACTGGGCAGCGCTGAACTGGTACGGCGAAGTGCTGGATGTCGGCTGGAACCGCAATCCGCTGGATGCGGCGCGCTTCACGCTGCTGATGCAGGGCTATCTGCCCCCGATTTACCAGCGCGAAACCGTCCAGCAGCTGCAAGCGCTGCTGACCGGCGGCCTGACGGACGAAGCCGGTCTGCGCCAGATGGAAACGGACGGCACACTGCCGCTGTTCAACGCCCTGCTGGCGCTGGAGGTCGTTCCTGATGCCAGCACGAAATCCACCGCCGATGATGTGACCGCTGCCGCCTTGAAATCGCTGAACGCCCATCTGTGCTATGAGGATTCCTCGTTCCTTGTTTATCGCGAGGATGGTGAAATGATTTGGCACTTCTGGCTGTCCACCGACATGGGGTACTTCCTCATGGACGTGCGCGACAGCGACTTGTCCGTGGTGGGCTCCGTACAGATTCCGAGCTTCAGCGCCCTGCGCGCCAGCATTCTGCTGCCCGTGCGCGTCTGGAACACGCTGGCGGAAGACCTGCGCGTCACCATCTTCTACCGCGACGCGAACACACAGCCCGGCATCGTCTACGGCATGTACGCCAATCGTATTGTTCAGCGCTATGTTGATTTGTACGGCGCCAATATCCTGCGCTGGGATCAGGCGACGCTACGTTCTTTCCAGTCCGCGATGAGCATCAGCGGCAGCTATGTCGGCGACTGGTCTGTTGCCTGCCTGCGTCAGACGATTTATCCCGACGTCCCTGACTACGCGCTTTCCCAAGCGGTCGCGGCGGAATACGCTGCCCGCGCGCTGGGCGACGATGACTACTCCCTGCGCGGCGGCGTGCTGATTGACCCCGGCGAGGGCGACCCCATCTGGAAAGTGACGCTGGATTACCCCGACGGGCGCAGCTTCAACGCGGAAGTGGACTGCCGGACAGGCGCGATTCGGACGCTCCGCCAGCAGGACACGCGCGTCATGCCCTTCTACACGGACTACCTTGATTTTCCTGATGACGGGGAATACTGGTTCCGTAATTTTGTGCTGGATGAGGTTATCGAGCAAGTACGGACACAAATGACTGGTCGATACGGCAATAACATCTGATTGCATCAAGCGACGATTTTGCTATTTTTCTGACAAGTTTGTCTGGACAAACCAACACTGCTACGCGTATAATAGTGCTGCTGGCAGAAATTCTGCCAAGTTTCGCAAAAAAGAGGTTGGCTCCTATGAAAAAGTTTCTCGCACTGCTCCTGTCCATCATGCTGCTGTCCACGGCTGCGCTGGCTGAAGTCAAAATCGGTCAGGTTGAGTATGCCGCGCATGGCACGTCCTGCTTCGCTGTGCTGACCGTCGCGATGGATGGCGACACCATCGTTGCCGCGCACATCGACGAGTTCCAGTTCATGGATGCCGCCACGGCGGAAGGCGTTCCGAACTCTGACGCTTCCTTCGGTCAGAACTATCCCGAAGGCAAGGTGCTGGCTTCTAAGGTTGTGAACAACGGCCTGTACAGCACCAACATGACGACCAAGGCGGGCGCAACCACGCCGCTGGGCGTGGGCTACAAAGCCATCGAAGCTTTCGTGACCGGCAAGACCATTGCTGAACTGGAAGCTGCCATCGAAGGCAAGACCAAGGAAGAAATGGTTGACGCCGTCTCCAGCAGCACGCTGGTGGATACGCTGGGCTATGTGCAGGGTCTGCTGGCCGCTGCCAAGGCTGCGAACACCCAGACCGGCTACTACACCGTCTACAACAAGACCGGTGAAACCGTGAAGGAAGTCAGCATTACCATCAACGCGACCGGCGAAAAGTTTGTCATGGCGACGGACGTTCCGGCTGATGCGGTGAAGGTGATTGTCTTCTCGATGGACGGCGCGCTGGAAGGTCACAATGCGCTGACCTTCGCTTTCACGACCGAGAGCGGCTATGAAGGCTCTTTCGCGACGCTGAGCGTCGAAACCGCTCCCATCACGATGCTGTCCGCCGATGCCATGACCGGTGCGACGCAGATTTCCTTCTTCGCGCCTGCCGCGGAGTAATCCCCCCTCGATTGCATCAAGAAAACGGGTACTGTGTGAGGACGAAATCCTCCACAGTACCCGTTTTTATTTTTCAAAAGATGGCGCAGGTGAATCAGGAAATAGGATTATTCCCCTTCTGTCAGGGTCATCTGCCCCACGATGCTGCGGAGGGAATTTTCCTCCAGCAGCGGCGTGATCATGACGTAAAGTGCTTCCTCCCCCTGCGCGTGCAGTCGGATGCTCTCCGCGTTTTCCATACGGATGGAACGCAGACCTGCCAGCGTCGCGCCGAGGGATGCGCTGATACGGTAATCGCCCTTTTCCAGCAGCGCAATTGCCCGCGCGGGATAGATGCTCGTCAGCGTCACTTGAATCGTGTCGCTCGCCTGATACGTCAGCGTGAGGATACGTCCCATGCCATTCTCGAACGCGACATCATAGCATGTACCGACGACGAGCGGCCACCCGGAGGTGGTTGGCGTCAGCGCGGGCGCGGGGAACATCCGCAGCAGCAGCGGCAAATCATCCGCACTGGTGATGGTCACAACTTCCTGTCCGGCGGGCAGCAGCGGCTGATCCATACGCGGCGTTACGGTGGAAGCCGTTTCGTCCTCCTGCGGCTGCCCGATGATAACCGCGAGGTAGAACGCCGCCATCAGCAGCAGGCACAGCAGCGCCATCAGGAGCTTTTTGGCGCTGCGCTTCCAGAAGCCCTTGGAAATGGGGAATCACCGTCCTTTTGGGGGAAAGTTTTTTGCGCAAAAACCTTTGGGGAAAAGCGTGCTTTTATGCTTTTGGCGCAGTTGATTTTTCTTTCATACTGGTCTTTGGCATGGTTCCAGAGGGCTTTCCGATCGCCCTCTGGACTCCTTCGGCGCGCCCTCTCCCATGTTTCTTGATTTTTGCTGGAACAGGTTATAGTTTGTATGGCTTTTGTCCACTAACTATAATCATGAAACATAACAAACCTGTAACATGGGTGTGCACCCGAAGGGGTCAAGGGGGCGATCGGAAAGCCCCCTTGTCGCGCCCGCAGGCGCGATTCTCCCTGCAGAAAAGTCAAGTCGCATGGAAGCAATCGCCCCAAAGCGCTATCCCATGCGCAAACAGGCATTAGAACTCGCAGTTCATCGGCGTGCGCGCATACGGAATGACATCGCGGATGTTGTCAACGCCCGTGAGGTAAATCAGCAGACGCTCGAAGCCCATGCCGAAGCCGGAGTGCGTGCAGCCGCCAAACTTGCGCAGGTTCACATACCAGTACATCGCGTCCTTGGAGATGTGCAGCGCGTCCATGCGCTCCGTCAGCTTGTCCAAGCGGGTTTCGCGCTGGGAACCGCCCATCAATTCGCCCGCGCCCGGCACAAGCAGGTCAACCGCCGCGACCGTCTTGCCGTCGTCGTTCTGGTACATATAGAACGCCTTGATGTCCTTAGGCCAGTCATAGACGAACACCGGGCTATGGAAGTATTCCTCGGTCAGGTACTTTTCATGCTCTTTGGCGGTGTCTTCGCCATACTTCGGCTCGAACTGGAAGCGATCCTTCACCTTGCGCAGAATCGTGATGGCTTCCTCGTGGGTGATACGCGCCGCGCCCGTCACAGCGAGGTGATTCAGCTTGTCCAGCAGTCCGCCGCCGGTGAACTTGTCGAGGAATTCCAGCTCATCCGAGCACTTCTCCAGCACCGTCTTGACAAGGTACTTCAGGAAGTCCTCCTCAATGTCCATCAGCTGATGGATATCGCAGAACGCGATTTCCGGCTCAATCATCCAGAATTCCGCCGCGTGGGTCTTGGTGTTGCTGTTTTCGGCGCGGAAGGTCGGGCCGAAGGTGTACACCTTGGAGAACGCCATCGCGAACGTCTCGGCTTCAAGCTGACCCGTCACAGCGAGGGAGGTGGGCTTGCCGAAGAAATCGTTGCTGCCGTCCTTCTGCTCAGACGGCGGCAGCGTCGTCACGGTGAAGGTGTTGCCCGCGCCCTCAGCATCGTTGGCGGTAATCAGCGGCGTATGCACATAGAGATAGCCGCGGTCCTGGAAGTAGGTGTGAATGGCCATGCTTGCAACGCTGCGGACGCGGAAAACCGCCTGAAACAAGCGCGTACGCGGGCGCAGATACGCGATTTCGCGCAGGTACTCCACGCTGTGGCGCTTCGGCTGAAGCGGGTAATCCTCCGGGCAGTCGCCTTCGAGGTGGATGGCAATCGCCTGCACTTCGGGGGTCGTCGGATCTTTGTAGGACGGCACAACCTTGCCCGTCACGGTGATTGCCGCGCCGACATGCAGGGCTTGAATCGCCGCATAGTCCTCGATGGTATTATCGTAGACCACCTGCGGGTTCTTGAAGCAGGTGCCATCGAAAAAGTCGATGAAGCCCATGTTCTTCTGCTTGCGGTGATTGCGAATCCAGCCCTGCAGCATCACCGTCTGTCCCTGCAATTCATTCAGGCGCTCTTTCAGTTCGCGCGTCGTCAATACGTTCATTGGTCTTCCTTCTTTCTGATTCCCCGATGTCCCTATCGGAGAAATTTCTCTCTTATCATATCACAAACTTGTTTTCTCTGCAACCGCAGGGGTTTCGCGCCTGCGGGCGCGA